>Ga0123357_10010737_pt1 | contig 11676 bp, 12 predicted proteins | sample TergutEmb28metaG_FD_89873 | JGI IMG/M metagenome (GOLD analysis project Ga0123357, IMG submission 89873) | Embiratermes neotenicus P4 segment gut microbial communities from Petit-Saut dam, French Guiana - Emb289 P4 | ecosystem: Host-associated > Arthropoda: Insects > Digestive system > Gut ...
CCCCTCCCTGTGCCCAAGCCCCCCCCCCCCCCTACCTATCACCAACGGTTCTTGAACATACGTTGACAGTTTATACTTATAATGTATGGCTATGAACCGCCTGTAACTGATGCAAGCGAACCTAATATTCAAATATACCAAAAATGTTTGGTTACTATGTGGTGAGGTGAATTCAGTGAAAAAACACAACTATAAAATATGGCTAAATGATGGTGTTTATTACAAGGAAATACTACATGTTTCGGCCTATAGCGGCCATCTTCAGGTTCTGACAATTTTTTGCTAAAAGAGTTTTATATAATATGCCTAAACCGCGTGGTGATGTTGAGATCTCATCGTCATTCTGCGTGCTATTGTTAAGCTAAATTGGTGGCATGTCAATGGATTTTGTATGTAGTTCGGTGTGGATGTGGAAGTGGTTCATATTGGTTGGGTAGGTGTGGGGTTAGGAGGAAACTATTGCTGCAGGTGTGGTATCTTATATGCTCCTACGATGGGGGTAGTATTTAGTATTTAATACTACCCCCAACATAGGAGCATATAAGATACCACACTTGCAGCCGTAGGTTCCTCCTAACCCCACACCTACCCAACCAATATGATCCACATCAACACCTAGCTACCTACAAATCCATTAACCCAATTGACGTCCCACCAATTTAGCTTAACAATAGCACGCAGAATGATGATGAGATCTCAACATCACCACGCGGTTTAGGCATATTATATAAAACTCTTTTAGCAGAAAATTGTCAGTACCTGAAGATGGCCGCTATAGGCCGAAGCATGTAGTTTTTCCTTGCTAATAAGCACCTTCATTTAGCCATATTTTATAGTTGTGTTTTTTGACTGAATTTACCTCACCATATAGTTTAAACGCACAACGGTGATGGCACACCTCAGAATGTTCTGCTACATTATGTTTTTATTTGTTTCCCTGTAGCTCTATATTTTATAGAACCTTATATTTGTATCCAGTTCTAAAAGTATATCTATATCTACGCTTAAAGCGGTAATTTGAACCGAGGTCTAATATCCAGAGAAAACTGATGCTGATAGTAAAAAGTATTATATTTCTTTCTAGTACAGTGGAAAAGTGTCACTAACTTGCGGAAGAAGTTTTGTGTATTATGTGGTGCAGCTGAATTAGTAAAACTGTGCTGCTTTGTGTGGGCCAAAGCCATTGTGACTCACGATACGATAAGACAATTATTCCTCCATTTACGTGATGTGCCTTGCGTGTCATCTTCACATTACAGTTTCAGGGGTCCAGTCCCGACCTGCCAGAGTCTCAATGATATTTCTCTATCAGTGAGCATGGCTGTAAAGTGCTTTCGTACTTATGTAGCAGTTACTTACGAAACATAGACATCGTATCATTGCTTGCGCTTACATTTCCACAAAATTCGGTACCAAAATTAGAAACATATTTTAGTTTAGTGTGTTCGACGGTATTTGGAATGCACAGGTAGCTTCAGGTAGGAAGAATATTGCTTACATTACGTGCAAATGATATGTCAGAATGCCAGATTCTTCTTTTACACAATTTACATGGTAAATTAGGTCCCAATAATTAGAACATATCTTGAAAACCCTTCAGTTGCATACATTTTCCCTCGTACGGAATCTAAAATAGGAGGGTTCTGTGTCTAAGAGGATCTCTTAAGAGTTGGCCTAAGGTTTCGACTATGATTTCTGGTTCTGCTCAAAACCGAAATTATAGAGCAGAAAAGTGCAAAACGGAAATCACATAATGTTCTGACGTTGATGAAGAAACCTTGAAATTCTACTAATTGATGAAATAATTATTTGATGTATTTATTTCATTAGAATGCTGGCACACAAGAATCTTTTAGAAATAATTAAATGACATTATATTAGGAAATGTTAATCTTTTGTCTTACACTCTGTTACAGAAATTAAATTGATGAGTTTCTTCTGGCCAAGACGTTGTACTGTGTTCACCCTGCATTGCCCTCTTCTCGATCATCCTAAAATAATGGGGAACTGTTGTAGTGATAAACAAATTACGAGATTTCCTGAAAAACAAAATGGGCTGCGGGTGTGTGTGTGTGTATGTGCGCGCGTGTGCGTGCGCGCGAGCGTATGTGTGTACCAACACGAAACAACGCACATCGACATAGGCATTATACCTCCTAACGACAGCGTGAATATCTTTGGAATCTTTCAATATCGAATATGGTGTGACTAAAGTATAGCTCATACATTACCAGGAAGATATTTGCATTACTTTCTGCTCAATAAAATTGCGATTTTTAATGTTATATATATATATACATACGTACGTACATACATACATACTTACATACATACATATATACATATATACTCATATGTTATGTTTATTACAATAAACAGTGTAGACTGGGCGGGTCGTGTGAACAAAACTTGCATCTTAAAATGTTTGGGGCCAAGTGCCTTGTTTATTATATTAATATTCCCTTGTAATACTTTGTATGCCACTGTATTAATTTTAATTTTTCCTTCCCAATCGGGAAAAATTAATTTATGCATAAGTCGTTTTTCAAATAAATGTAAAATACAGTGTTTATACATATTAGAGAACACAAATGTATGTTTCTGGGTGACTTAGGAACGGAAATCTATTGAATTTTTCAGAAAGCCCACGTGTATTGATTTTCTTCATGCTGGTACTATCTCATTGTCACGGCAGTAATATTCAGACACAGAAAGTCATTCATCTAAATTCTAGCAACAACCCACAAGGTAATGTGTGTATATATATATATTTCGGTGGAAACAACTGTAGTGGGTTTCGAAGCTTTCAGTCGTGGAATCCGTCCAGCAGGCCGCTGGAAATGACGCAGCTTTTTGGAAACTTCGAACGGATTATAGGTACAGTAGAGGTTATAATAAATTAAACATTCCAGGAAATAGTCTATTGGCCTGCAATACGAAGAGGAGCGAGGCTGTACTGACTGACTTTACTTCATACTGTAATCGTGTCAATGTCCGGCCAACAGAATAAATGGACACGCGTAGCTCAAACTTCGCCGAACTCACGAGCGATAAATGAGGAATAGAACCTGCAGGGTAAGAAGGCTTTGCAACAGTGGAACACGCAGGTAAGAGTACCTGTTCCATTCTACCTGTTACGTGCAGGTAATGTGGAGAAAACTGAGTAATGAAGAGCATCATAGTTTGTATTTCAGGCAATTGTTTCTATTATAATTCAAGGAAGATGATATGAGCGGGACGTGTATAATGCATAGCAGACTTGGGAAATTCTTATAAAATTATGGGAAGTAAATAGGAAAGAGATAACTTCACAGGCCTAGATTGGCATAATATTAAAATATATTTTAAAAATGCATTGAGATATCAGGGTCAGAGTAAGAAGCAGCTGTGTAATTTTCTAAACATATTAATAAACCCGTTGGTTTAAAAATGGGCGAAGTTTCTTTATAAGATGAGTAGCTATTAGTTCCTCAAGAAGTGCTCTGTTTCAAGGAACCAGAGATGTTGATAACTTTAAAAGATTAGGTTGTACTTTCAGCACTTAGTGTTAGTAGACACTTATTTCTCATTGAAAATTTTAAATTACACAGAATTATATTTCTGTGGAATTACTTCTAAATAACTCTGATCAAATGGGCTTAAAACTGGGAACGAAATTACAACTGTGAGGGTTTTTGTATTCATGTAAAATTATTAATAATAATGTAAAAATACCGGTTGTTTTTGTTTTTTAAATCCTGTCAGAAATGGCGGTATTAGTTAGCAGGGAATTACATAAATAATGACTAAGGATACTGATTACCAATAGGAAGAAGTGGAGGGAACTTGTTTCTGGTCAACGTAAATTGAAAATATAAGTTTACTTATTTGTATGCAACGGCTATAAAATAATATGAAAAATGTTTGGCAGTATTCGAACTGTGTATCTTTCGCATTGACGTCGAGCTTATTACTCATGTTTTTGCATAGTACAGAAGATAATACTGTAAAGCTGGCATGCAGCAGTGTATAATGCCTAACAATGACGTATCCACATTTTATGACGCAGAGACCGTGTGAATTAATACCAAAATATGGGTAAAAGTAAAAAACAGTAGGATATAAAAAAGTCAGTGTCCGTATTGATGGAACTGGATGTTTTGTAACACGTCAGGTGCATTAAGCATTCGGAATTAAAAACATTTTACAGAAGAGAAACCAAAATAACAAAAGAGGATTCCTTGATTCCCGTTTTGAGAAGAATTACAAATATGAAATCCAGTCGGAAAATTATTAATTTCTTTAATACTCTTTAGTGGCTAAAATGGCGTCATGCGGACCAAGTTGTGTTGGTGGTCAAGGCTCAAACAACAACGCTAATTCCTAAGAAAGGACAGCCAAAATTTTATTTTCCTTGGGGATACTGGGGATATTTTTCAGCTTCTCCAGATTTATTAATGTCTTTGGATTTGTAATGGGAGACTTTTCTGCATTTTACATGAACAATGTGAATGTCAGCACTAACTGTATTGAATGTGGATTTCAGTAAAATATTGTTATATATTCATATGCCTATTTAAATAATCAAGTTATGACTCGTAACAACGAAATATTTGGGCTATTCCCTGCAACTTATATTCATTGAAAACACCGTACAGAGCTTGTGATAGTCTGCCAATTTAATGTTACGATCCAGGCTAAGACACTCGATTGTAGATGGCACTGGAGTCCTTCTATAACATTTGTTTACGATTTTCCTGTATGTGATTTGGGTTCCTGACAACCCGTGTGTGAAATGAAAATCGAGGCGACACATATAAATTTATATATCAATATTGCGGCTTTCAGGGTACCCTGAAGAAGGAGGCATTACTTTCCTCGAAATGTCATTACAAACTTGACACACTACGTCTCTTTTTAACATAAAGATATAAATTTTCACCATCATGGAAATAACAGAACCTGAATTTATGCAGTCCCTTCAGCTGGCTCTGCAAGGTGAAGTAAAGTCGTCTTTAACACAGCAATCACTCAGATAGAAATTCGCTGCATTTTATGCGACCCGAATTGTTAGCCATATAATCGCTTACAGTGTGAAGACCTGTGCAATATTTCGTCACGTGATGGTTTTATAATAGAAAGGAGAAACTAGTGTCTTCCTTCCGTTTGAAAAACCGCGTATTAGCTGTCCGTGACTGTTTGTTTAAAGCACCCTGTGCACTCTCAGTTAAACGGAGCGATTTTACTGTGTGACGTCATACCCGACGGAAAAACTGAGTAAACTGCGCATTTTTGACAGACAATAGCTCAGGCCTCAGAACTGTCCTTTCCAGTCGTCTTTCACACAGAGAACTGCGCAGTTCACTCAGGAAATCCCACAGTTTTCTCAGTTTACCTGCCGACACCTCGATGGCATCATCTCAAGGCACTTAATTCAATTCATTCAGCAGATGAGCATCGCATGATACGAGTATATTCCTTTTCAAAAACCATTTCTTAATCCACATTTTACGCTTTCTTTTCTTCTTTTCGGATAACATTATGACGAACGACAGCCTTGTTTAATCCACCATAGTCACACGCATAAGAAGACACACAGAACTGACCAAAAAAAAAACTGACAAACCTGATGAGAAAACTGTGCTGTGCCAGGGAACATTCAGTTCAGTTTTTCGTGAAATTTTACACAGTTAAACTGCACAGTTCACCTTAGAGTGTACGGGGCCCTTAACCCGTCTATTCAAGTGACTCCCTTCATCTGCAACCGAGGGCGCTCAGTCCCTTGGTGTGAGGGACGAGAATTTGCCTGCAGTTTTAAATTTCTTTAAACACAAAACAGAACAATTGCTGTCGTCTGAGGTTTGACGCCTTGTTGTTTGGTACGCAGGTAACATTGTTTCGGAGGGACGTGGTAAAAAGCATGAAACATGAACCACGTAGTGATAAACTACAAATTTTATATGACAGGTGTTCTGCGATGTCGCTAATATATGAGAATATACAATGAAAATCACATTGAATTTAGTGTTGTGTTCATTGGGTCTGCTAAAGAGACATGTGCTGCAGTACATACTGTTCTCTCCCGTGTATTAAGTGAAATCGTGATATTCACCCACGTGGAGCCCACACTTCGTTGGAGTTTACCTTGACATTGTAACTCTGTATGTTATAATCCTCTTTCTCGCGTTTAAACTGGTGCATGTTTCAGTTTGTTTTTATTTAGGCATAGAATGACATTCGTTGTGTCAGTTGGCCACATGTTTAATCGATATCAACAATGACACTGACATGGAAACATTTAACCACAAGAGGGCCGTCTGTTCTTCTTACAGTCCTCATTTCAACAGTGCAGAGCAGAATGCTCTGTGCACTAGAAATCTGGGCTTAACGGAGTAAGTGTTCGCGAGAGCTCTTTAGATAACAAATGAGAAGGAATTTCCATAGTTTTATGTTTGCCTACGTTAATAATATTCACTTGATATTTAGATTGAATCTCGGGCCTCTCTAATTTAACTTAAACATACGTGAAAATATGTGGATTTTCTGTACTTTATCTAGATTGTGCTGCTGAAAGGTTACGCTGTGATTGTAGGTGTATATGCGTAAAACATGAGAAACACATCGAGGTATTATTTTGGTGGTGCAACACCATCTCTGGCTTTGTCCGCCTTAACGTTGAGATTCCTAGTTGACACAACTAGACACAGGCGCTCACACACACACACACGCACACACACACACACACACACACACACAAATCCGATAGGTCTCATCTGAACGAATGATAAGGCAGTCGCAGAGACCACGAACTACACAACACACTATAAACAAAAGAGAAAAACATCCACGCCCTCACCGGAATTCGAACCCGCTATTACTGCAATCGAGAGGGCGTACGCCTACACTTTGAACCGCACGGCCACTGGGATCAGCCACATAGGGATGTAACACCGGGAACATTTGCTGCTATTTCTTAATATGTAATTTTCGAGTTACCACGAACTATGTACTGTACATGGTTGTGGACCTGCTAATTAACGAGTTATCGTGTTTGTGTTTTTCCCCTTAGTTACCATAAAAAACGGCACGTATATTCGCTGTTGGTCATGATCCTGAACCCGTTTTCGGTTGGGATTTATGACAATGGCACTCGTAAACAACAATTAATACACTGTTATATTCGGTGGTAACTAAACCTCGTTAGATAACAATACAACTGTAGACACTTAATGTTAACGTTTTATTTTACCGTAAAAGCTGCATGACTTTGTCAGTAATTTGTCAGTAGAGCGCTGTTACAGGAGAAGAACGTGTCAAAAAGCGTCGCACAGGCCTGCACGACTCACAAAGCGGCGTGGGTCGTACAGCTGCGAAGAACACAGTTGAGGGCCACAGGTGTAAATTCCAGGGGAAAACTTTTTGATAATCTTGTAATTAAATAAATTAAATAATTTTTAATTTTTAATTTTTTATTGTTCTTAATTATGAGAAAGGGATAAAAGTTGTTCTTTTGAAATAAATATTTGTGTTTTTCCCAGCCGCCTTGATATATTATTGACAGCAATTATATATATTTTCGACAACAAATTTATCGTGTCCTTGACCCATGTATGATTTGGATGTGCCTTCCAAATGTTCGTTTTTCAGAGAAAAAATTGTTTATTTTTATTCATATTCATAGTTGAGAACTTTTTTTAAATAAATATTTTTACAAGAAGCCATCACGAGCCTCAAAATAAGCCTCAGTGAGTCTCATGTTGTGCTGGATTGGAATGGCCTGTTAGTCATGCATTCACAAATTATGTTATAGTGAAATCTGAAACTTGCACTACTGCTTAACCTTTTGACGCCTAACGACCCCTATAGTTGTCGTACCGCACCGCTAACCTCTAAACGTTGCATTCTATATATTTATTCAGCAAATACAGATACTGAATCTTTTAAACATGGTATATACGCTCCGTTTTTTTCTCTTCAAAATGCAGTTTGTTTCATAATTCTAACAAATTTGGTTCCTGTTTTATTCACATTTTATATACAGAATGTGCTAAAATTTAACAAAATAATTCCGGCGCCAAAAGTTAATGTACGCCAGTTAAATTAACAGCACGATTTTATCGTAATATATATAGAATTAAAAGTCAAATTCATAGCCAATTTTATGTTTTGAGTGAGGACGAAACTAATTATTGTGAGACTTGTCTTTAGATCCTATCGTCAGTTTTTATACATGAAGAATCTTATATGGAACTGTAGTTCATTTACAGAAGGTGATTATTCGTGAGTGTAGGAAGACCAAGGTTAAGGTGGATGGACGACGTGAGGGAGGACCTGAGGAGGATGGGTGTCACAATCTGGTGGATACGTGCGCACAGAAGAGATGACTGGAAGATGGTCGTGAAGGAGGCCAAGGTCCTACGAGGACTGTAGAGCCATGGAGTAGTAGTAGATTATTCGGAACTGAAACAAAATTAAAACATTATATTATGCAGAATTACAGCATAGTGGTACACTAATTTGTAGCATTATAATGATCTAAATTATAGCGTGATAATACGTGGTACAGAAAATTATAATTTCGGATTACACAAATTATAAAATCACACTATACGTACATAACAATAGCATCATAGCTTACTAAACTGTGTATACCGTAGTCATTTACATCATGATTATAGGCACGTTCGAAACACTACGAAAAGCGGCTATTAGCTTCGTTATATCCGTCCGTCCGTCCGCATAGAACTCGGCTCCCATTGGATGGACTTTTATGAAATTTGATATTTGAATATTTTTCCAAAATCTGTCGAGAAAATTCAAATTTCATTAAATCTGACAAGAAGAGTGTTACTTCATCTGAAGCCCAATACACATTTTTGTTTATACCTACTCCAGTTCTTCTTAGAGTGAGAAATGTTTCAGACAAAAGTTGTGGGAAAATAAAAACGCGCATTTTATTTTTTGACGTTTTGCTGACCATACATCTCAGTATATTTATCTCAGTAATTAACCAACTTTATGCACAACATTTTTGTTTTACAGTAAGTTTATTTCATACCTCTACATGTTTCGAGCACATGTGATCATCATCAGGAGGTCAAAATTGCATTACACAGCCTCTGGTATCATCACACTGAAACACGTGAGTGGTCTAAAATTACTAAAATACAATTCTATAAATATGACTAAATAGACTAAGCAAACATATATGTAAATAGACATAGTACTTTTCTAATAAGTTTAACAACTGGATAAACATAACCTCTACATGACATAGCATGTTTATAGTAAGTAATACACAGTAATCACACCCGAAAAATTCACACATAAATTTTACTACTCTTTGCTCATATTTAGAGAATTGTATTTTAGTAATTTTAGACCACTCACTCGTTTCAGTGTGATGATACCAGAGGCTGTGTAATGAAATTTTGACCTCCTGATGATGAGAACATGGTGCTCGAAACATGTAGAGGCATGAAATAAACTTATTGTAAAACAAAAAATGTTGTGCAAAAAGTTGGTTAATTACTAAGATAAACGCATTTTATGTTCCATAACTTTCTTCTTTTAAATCGTTCCCCTTATGAGGTAATATGACAGAATATTATAGAGCCGGGCAGACCACAAATGACAATATGACACATGCGCATTGCATGCTGGATACCTAAAGCTATAGACACACACACTCAGAGTATGTAATACTTATTGCTTTTCCACTGCAACTATGGTTGCACGGACGCGCCTGAATGTTAGGTTATAAGTTAAACATCTGTCTTTTTCTTCTACTGGTTCAAATCCTAGCGACCATCTTCAGGATGATCCTTCAGTCATAGAGAGAGTGGAACGTTTCCTTGTTTAAGACTCGTTTTATGTACACGTACGTTAAGGGTTTTCTCCTGTATGTCTCGATTTTTAAAGAAGTTGTTCAATAATTGGTGCTGAATGATCTCCTTGTAGATATTTAGATGAATGGTGTAGAGGAAATCGTTCATTCAACATTAACAACATATCTAAAGCTTCATCTATTAAAAATTAAGCCCTTTGTCCTATTTAGAATAGACACGTATAGAAACCTCTGAGAATCATATTCATTGCATGCTAAAATCAGGACCAAATTCTCACAGACCACTTGCTTAGCTCTAATACATGCTCTTTATATTTCTCTATCTCTAGCAATGGCAACAGTAGCAGTGTCATTCACAGGAAATTTTGTTCATGCCTTTCTTATAACTCGTAAGATTGTAGCAGTGTTACCACTGAACACTTCATTCAGACGAAGACCTGGCCAGTTCAACGAACACTAAAATATTACGCTTGTTGCTGGCGCCTGGTGTCGTCTGGTTAAATTACGAAGTCTGACGTACCGACCACTTTATTGATTCTTTGGTACGTAAATATTCTGAATTATAACATGGTATTTCCGGGAAGCAGGTACACCACACACGGTCACAAATTAGAACAGGCGTTGCTGTTCCTTCTGTAGACGGTATTTCATGAACTTTTTAAACATTTGTCGTTGGTTCCTGAGAACGTGGAAAGTATAAATTTATGCAACGATAAGGCACTTGCTGTTTACTTTAATTAACACCATAATGGTCAGTAATTAGTGAAGAAAATTGGAAAGAGTGGGACAAAGAAGAAGCGAGAACTGCTAGAAAGCGTCCCTCATTATTACTGACTTTGCATGTACTAACCCTGCACGAATTGACAAGTTCCTGATTATAGGGTGCCCATAAAGATACCATACAAAAGTATGAATCTGTTTTCAAAATATTTTTGACACCATTCTCAATAAGATTATCGGCAGATTTTTAGGCTTAAATTGAAATATAAATTAATCTCTAATTGCTTTCCCTGTCTTGAGCGAGGGACACTTGGTAACGTCTTGCTTGTATGCCAGTGAGTGATCTTAAGCCCCTCCCTGTAGTTGATATGGATCTCCTGCGCGTTTAATGAACTCCGTTGCCTCAAGAAGTTTTATTCGGACAGAGAATTTTTGACGTAGTATGAAGTAACGAATATACATCTCTGAAAAGTGTAAAAAATTATCCACAGTACGAAAACCAACGAAGTTTTGAAGATTTCAAAAGGACGTATCTCTAGAAGAAGTTCGTTCTTCATCTATACTTAGAGGTACGTTAAAACAGGTGGGCTGAATTTGTAGCTTGAGAACTCATTCTCTTCCTTCTAAGCCCTGAGGCGACAGAAACTTGTCCAGGATAGTGATTTTGGATTTCGGTAGGATGGCATAATAATACTGACATAATGTAGCGCAACGTACTAAAATGTGCGTGTGTTCAGGCCTAAGTAGGGCTAATTCGGTAAACATATTTCCTCATTAAATTGAAGAAACAATTGAGTATGTTTCATAGAGTAGGTAAATGAAACTTGCCTTCATACAGTTGTAAGGAGAATAGTGAACGTAATATATGTGAAGTGATTTCGTTTTGAAGTGAAGTGAAGTGAAGTGAAGGTAAGTGAGTTACGTTGAAGTTTTTGGGGACAAAAGTACAATGCACATTAGGATGACCTTGTACTGCGGGTACTTGATTATATTGTGACTATTTTATTTGGTGTGTATCTTGTACTCAAGAGTCCAGAGAGGAAAGGACATTATGGACACAATAAATATGAAAAGATTAATATGGTATGGACATGTCCAAAGAATGCCGGATGAACGATGGCCCAAGAGGA
>Ga0123357_10010738_pt1 | contig 11675 bp, 7 predicted proteins | sample TergutEmb28metaG_FD_89873 | JGI IMG/M metagenome (GOLD analysis project Ga0123357, IMG submission 89873) | Embiratermes neotenicus P4 segment gut microbial communities from Petit-Saut dam, French Guiana - Emb289 P4 | ecosystem: Host-associated > Arthropoda: Insects > Digestive system > Gut ...
CTCTTCCGGAAACCAAACGCCATTCCTCTCTGTTTCTCCATTGATCTGGTTCTAAATTTCTTGTTGTCATGGCTGCTTGTACTCCTTCTATCCACGTTTTTCTTGGACGTCCTCTTTTCCTTCTCTCCCATGGTATCCAATCCATAATTTTGGTATTCTCTTCTCTGGCATCCTTTTGAAGTGGCCATACCATTGTAGTCTTTTCTGCTGTATGATATCTATGATGTCTGGCTTCCCTTTCACTCTCATTATTTCCTTTATATGCTCATTTTTTATTCTTTCCATCCTTGGTTTTCTTGCTAACCTCCTTAGCACATTCATTTCTGTAGATAAAATTTTATTTATTTCTCTAGTGGTGAATAAATAACTTTGATATCAAGATGCACAGTATGGATGTGAAAACTACCTTACATCATATTCATTTCATGAATGTATAAACCACCGTTATTCCAACCAAAGTAAATGATTATGTAATGAATGTAATGCAACTGACACACACAATATATCATTTAGCATACAAACACTACAGCTAATTCTGCATGTATGACAGCCTCAGTAACTCAACTGTGTTGCATGCTTATAATGTCCCCATTTCCCATCATTCATTCATTAGCATTCAGCCTTGAAGGCCGGGCTTCGCAGGAACCAGAGCCCAGTCATGTGACCGGTATGGCTCTAGCACACTGCATCCTGGGCAAGTTCTTTGGGGTAATTTGCCATTGCTTCCCCCCGCCTTTAGACGTTCCCACTTTAGCCGCCAGGTGCCTCCGTCCGCAATGACATGAGAGATCCTGGCAGCGAAAGGTGGAACTGTGGGCGAGAAAGATGTCCGGTAGTAATTTTGCCTAAATTCTGACTTCCACGTAAATTTAGGGATCTTTTACGTGCCGCAAATCTACGACATGGGACCGACGGTTTTACTTCCCCTCCGAAGGAAGGCGTGCTGAGGATTTTTTCCACCCTAAAAATTCCCATCATAGTTTTTTATTATTTGTGACCATAATTCACAAAGAAGGCCTTGCTCATCACAGTGTTATGGATGTCTGACACATGTGAAGTTCACACACCAAAAGAACTGCTGTCAGTTATTTAACTTGTTTGTTATGGATTAACCCCTCGGCATCTATCATCGTCTCACACATGTTGTCAGACAGACAGTCCAGAGACAGACCATGTCTCTGAGACTTGTTAACCCTTTGATGCCTAACGACGCCTATAGGGTGCATCTGTGCACGAGACGGCCACCTGTAGGTGTGATGATACCAGAGGCTGTGTAAAGCAATTTTGACCTCCTGATGATGAGCAAAGGTGCTCGAAACATGTAGGGGCATGAAATAAACTTATTGTAAAACAAAAATGTTGTGCATCAAGATGGTTAATTACTGAGATAAATATTTAAGGAGCTAACTTTACACCCACCACAGGTTCTATACCGTACCTACCACACACTCAAAAATTTTAATGGCATTAACCCTTTGACGCCTAACGACCCCTACAGTGGTCGTACCGCACCACTAACCTCTAAACGTTGCATTTTATATATTTATTCAAAAAATATAGGTACTGAATATTTTAAACATGGTATATACTCTCCGTTTCTTTCTCTTCAAAATGCAGTTTGTCTCATAATTCTAACGTATTTGGTTCCTGTTTCATTCACATTTTATATACAGTGTGTGCTAAAATTTAAAAAAATAATTCCGGTGCCAAACAGTTAATATTTACCATGAGATTGCCTTAGTAGTTCAACTTGTCAGTCACAGATGGCAGTTGCTCACCCTTCTCTAGGCTTTCTCAAAGCTGTATGCATAATGCAATTATTGATATATACACTTCACACTGAGTAACTCACTGAAGTGACCTTGCAAACTGTGCATATTTTTTCTGACCGGGGCACTAGAAGGGGATGAGTGGTCAGCAGCATGCCACGGCTGCACTTTACCCCTGGTAAAGACCTGGTACCCATTTTACAGGAGGCTGGGTGGGCCCCAGGGCCGGTCTGGACAGGTGGAAAATCTCGTCCCCACTGGGATTCGATCCTGGACCGTCCAGCCTGTAGTCAATTGCTATACCGCCTGAGCTACCCGGCCCACACCTCTAAATAAGACTCACAACAATTTACTCCCACATGTACACCCAGCCATCAAATAAGGAACATTTTCTTCAGGACAACACAATCAGCCTGGAGGGAAATTTACGTAGTTAAGTGCTGCTGTGCAGAAAATATGTATGGAATGAACGCTAAACTTGTTTGAACCACTCAGAATTGAGAAAAAGTATCCCCTGTTGTTTAACCTTTTGGCGCCGGAATTATTTTTTAAAATTTTATCACATCCTGTATATAAAATGTGAATAAAACATGAACCAAATATTTTAGAATTATGAAACAAACTGCATTTTGAAGAGAAAAAAGACGGAGAGTATATACAGTGTTTAAAATATTCAGTACCTCTATTTGTTGACTAAATATATAAAATGCAACATTTCGAGGTTAGCGGTGCGGTACGACCACTACAGGGGTCGTTAGGCGTCAAAGGGTTAAGAACTAATGAATAAAGGATTTTTTTATATATTTTATTTGTGTAAAGTTGGTTACAACCTTTGCTTCACCAGTAGGTATACCACGGTATATTTACAGGGGTTGAGCACTGATTAAAACTAATGTACCATATTACCTTTGACTAACAGATGGCAGACTAGGTAAATGCTTGCAGCTGACTTGCAAATACACAAAGCATGAGAGAGGAGTTTTATGGATTGCAGACAGGCTGCTGTAAAGAAGTGTGGCATGACACAATTTCCGAAGTTATTACACTTAACTGTAGTTAGTACAAACAACCAGGGATGGTGGGAGCATTGGCAGGTGACGGCGTATGATATGAGAGAGGAGAAATGAAAGGAAATGTGTCAAGGGCATTCAGTTGTGGAAACTCGGTCAGCTCAGAGAGACCCAAGGAACTTGGAAATGGTATGTAGTAAAACACAATTGTGTCACAACAGGTGTATTTAGTGACTATAATGGGCAACTACATGTTTCGACCTGTGCTGGCCATCTTCAGATTGTATTAGGAGAACTTAACTTAAGATCTTACTATAAGCATAGCGCACGCACGTGGTGTACAGATCTCTACATACGGGCCTTATTTGCAAAAAGTAAAGCTACTTTGTGGAGGTGTGCTCAACAGGTATGATGGTTCTGTAGTCGTGCGGAGGCTGTTCTCCGTCCTTCTCCTTTATTAGGCTGCGTTGTGGGGGGCTCGAGTGGCCTGGGGCGTGGTCCCTTGCCTATGGGGACAGAGACATGTTTGTGAGTAGGGTGGTGGGTTGCTCTAGTCTAGTTATGCATACAGTGAAAATTCCCACGCGTAACTAGACTAGAGCAACCCACCACCCTACCCACACACACATCTCTGTCCCCATAGGCAAGGGACCATGCCCCAGTCCACTCGAACCCCCCACAACGCAGCCTAATCTAGGAGAAGGACAGAGAACAGGCCTCCGCACGACTACAAAACCATCATACCTGCCGAGCACACCTCCACAAAGTAGCTTTACTTTTTGCAAATAAGGCCCATATGTAGATATCTCTACACCACGTGTGCGCGCTATGCTTATAGTAAGATCTTAAGTTAAGTTCTCCTAAGACAAGCGGAAGACGGCCGGTACAGGCTGAAACATGTAGTTGCCCCTTATAGTCACTAAATACACCTTTTGTGACACAGTTGTGTTTGACTGCATACCATTTCCAAGTTTCATACACACAACGGGGATAACACACTTCCTAGATCCAAGGAGGCACTGCAAATCTGATGAGCATGGTAGTTACCTGAGATTAAAAACACCGGAGTAAAACTGACTCTTCCTTGCAGTGATTCTGCATGTACAGCAGTGAATTACAGATGTCTGTAGAGAAGCTTGACAACTCAATGTCATATAAACAACACAGAAACTTAAAGGAAAAGGAACTTTAATGACATTTATCTTAATGGAATGATCCTTCTTTTGCATGCCATCAATGTAATGCCATCTTTACATGACTGACTGCCCTAGAAGACTTGTACTTACTCACTGTGGAAACTTCAAATCTTATACAGGGTGTTCAACTTAAAAGCAGACCGTTAACTAAGCCGTGAATATATCATGTCAGATGATATTTATAATGGTTCTGCTGGTATGACATTATACTGCTACATGTGCAGCAGTTGGCAAGACTGTTGCAGGGGAGGGGAGAACCGGGCTTGGCCATCTGTATCGGTTGAATCAGTCGATAGTGAGTGCTGGTGTTTGAACAACGCAATTTTTTACGCTTTCATATCGCGGTTAACAGTGGAAGAACGTGTATTTATTTTGGAAAGTTATTTAAAAACGATGTCTTACATCCACTGTAGACAAATTTTTTTTGAAAAATTTGGAAGGCAATCGCCAGTAGAAGTGCTATTGCGAAAATAAAGGAACACTAAGAAACGTTGCGAGGAACATGGTGAAATGTGTCGATAAGTGCACTGAAATGAATGGACACCATTTCCAACACTTACTGTAAATTCACGTTAGTTGTGTAATATAACATGTAAATCTTAGTAAATAAATTACTTATATTAAAATACGGTCCACTTTTAAGTTGCACTCCCTGTATAAGAATTATAATACCTTTTTTGAATCACTGATATACACATCGCCTGCTCTCTGATGTTTCCTTGAGCGAGCGTGAGTGCGAAGGTCTGTACGGTGAGCACGAAATTCTTTCTTACAATATTTACAAAATGCCTTATGCCTGTTGTCAGGAACCGGGGCTAGCCAACCTGTCAGAATACAGAATCCGATTAATTAAACATACCCAAAGTTTGACCCCGGAGTCCTTCGACATCTCTGATTCCAACATATGAAGGTTGCCCAAAATGTTTTGCAACAATTCATTCTCACTGATTGTAATTTAGTGCACAATTCTTTGAACAAATGCACTCACAGAATAACTAAATGCCCATCTTACACAGCTTGTTTTTCTAAACATTCATCACTTCAACAGCCTTGTGTCAGCAAGAAACATGGCCATCTGTCTCCTTCTTGTACCAGGTTGACTTCTGTACTCTCAGCCACTTCTTCACTTCAATAACCTCATCATCACATCCAAATCTTTTCCCACAGTTGGCACCTTCGAGGGCTCCGAGATGGAAACCTGAGGCAGCAAGATCTGGGATATATGGTGGGCAGGGTAGAAGAGTGATTGCTTCCTGTGTCTTCAAATCTGTGTGTGGCTGTTTGCTGCTACGTTGAAGGAGGATTTCAGCAATATTTTTGTAAGGTCAAATTCTCCAGAAGAGCTTCTGGGAGGTTTTAAGAGTTTGAATGTACACATCTGAGTTAATGGTTTGACCACACAGCACAATGTCTACCAAAATCAACCCTTCTGCATCCCAAAAAATGGTGGCCATGATTTTCCAGCTCAAGGGGTAGCCTTAAAACTTCTTCTTCCATGAAGAAGTTGTATGATGCCATTCCAATGACTGTAATTTTGTCTGCAGTTCCAAGTGATGGATTCACATTTCATCCCCTGAGATGATCTGTGATAAAAAAGCTTCCGCCATCAGCCTCGTACCAGAAGGGGAAATCTGAACACACCGCTTTCCGCACAGTTGTGCAGTAAGTACGAAAAGCTTTGTGAAAACCAATAACCACATAAAGCTACACAGCAGCAGCAAGCAGGACATTCAAAATTAACCACAGAAAAAACTGTATGACATTTCCTTTTGATTTTGATTGAAGTATTGAAAGCATTCCAAAACTTGTGGGCAAAGCTTGTATATTGTTAAGCCTGTGAGTCAGATTATGCTACATCTGACACACAGTGGTAAGATAAATGTATTATTTTAAGTGATACATTCTTTTAACAAACAGTGAAAACATGCCATTTTTGTAGAATATGATGACAAGTCGCATTCTGTGCCAGAGCTACTGACTTTACAAAGTGCAAAAATTAACTAACTGGTTGGGAGAACTGTGTATGTTGTAATGGTTAATTATGCCTAGTAACTAGTAAGTAAGTAAAATAAATTTTATGGGCAGGTATACATGGTCACTGGGTTTTAAATCACTTTGCAGTAACTGTTCTCGTTTCTGGCCATATTTCTCCTATAAGTTTATATTTAGTAACTGGTTAGGTTATCTTAATTAAAGTTGTACACATTTCATTAATTCGGAAAGTATGTGTGGATGTTATGTCATCAACAAAACTCTACACACACACACCAACCCTAACCTAAATACCTCACCTTAATACAGAAATACACACATAACTTCTTTATACACACACACACAATCCCCCCATCATAGCTTGCTAAATAATAATTAATATGCATTTCATTAGAGCCTACACAGACAGACAAAAACGTAAATCTTGGCACCTGACCTTTATACACACACTGCCAACAGACGTATGCACAATATTACATTAGAACTAATATGTTCTTCAAATCCATGGTGTAACTTGTACGTACTTTTAAAGCGAAATTTGATGAAAGGCACCTGACCCTGCACGCCTGACTAAAATAGGTCCATCGAAAAAATAATTAAGTTGTCCCTCTCCACGTCATGAAAGCACTAGATAGATGTTAAGTGATCAACTTCACGCCCCCGCCGCCTTAGCACCGGGAAATCACACCGATACCAATTTAGTAGTAGGCTGGATGGGCCCCAGGGGAGGTCTGGACGTTTTGGAGGAAACATCCTAGCCACTGCCGAGATTCGAACCCCGGATTGTCCAATGTATAACCTAGGCAATATACAGACTCGACTATACCGGCCACGAAACAGTTTCATCGTAAATTTGTATGTCTATGAAAACATTCCATTAGTCTAAAGTGTTGAGATAAAACCTCTCTGCATACTTTGCATCACAAATGAAAGAAATTCAGAATATACAAATGGACTTAATAATCGAAATAGGTTATGTCACATGTAAACCACTCAACGAAGTAACAAGCAGCTACAGTGGCTAATTTCCTTAAACAAAGGTTTCACGAATTGCACTGAAAGTTAAATGTGTCTGAAAATATGTTACTCCTCTACCTTTAAATATCGATAGCTTTTCCCACTCTCCCTTATAAAACTGGAAACAACGAGCGTTTCCACTACTTTCTCTCTGCGACATCCTTACTTTCACACTTCACGGATTACCTAAGTACGAATATTGGTAATCCATGCTAAAAACATATATGCATGAAATAACAGTAAATTGTCAGTGCGCAAACTGTGCATGATTGAGAGGTTTCAGAATTTTCTGCTACAAACACACACTTATTTATTCTTCCATAATCTAATATGTCTTATCTGTGTAATACGGTAGCATGTTCTGAAGAGCTGGAGTAAACAGTAACACGTAAAGGCACAACACGTACTACTGCCTAGCAAGTGTTGGGAACCAATCAGCCGCACCGAGTAAAACTTCGGCCCCGCACCCGTGGTTCAGATATACGCACTTGCGTGAGTATGGGGAGACTCTGAATTGTTACAAGTGAGCTGTGGGGGCCGCGGAAAGTAGAAACAGAGCACAGGGGACGCATATCCAAATCTCCGAGGTCAGTCAGAAACCTTCCGTGTCCAAAAAAAAGTGGCTAGATTTGACCCTACCGTAGCAGAAGATATAATACTCTGGCTGAAGATACGTTCACCGAGAGAGTCTTGCCGTACGGGCCTCCACCTCACCAACCGGCCCCCCCCTTTAACGATAAAGACAACCACACAGCAAGAAATTCCTGCGACGAGCCGAAATAAGGCAGCTAAAATTACTAACATATCCCGTTGAGCCGGTACCTCTCTCTCCCCGAGCAACCTCGAGGGGATCGCCTATCACCGCAAAGTCGTTCCAATTGCGGACTGTGTCGAAATAACTATCATATCGGCCTTCCTCACCCCTCCAGTGATTAACTGATATTCGTCCTGAAACTCGTCACTCACTTTGTAGCCGAATATGGCAGCATGGCCTTGGAGGAGCGGGGAATAGCCTTGCGACAACTGATTCGAACACATGGCATTGACGGCAGGAAAGTGAAATTAGACATTTTCTCAGTCGGTACTTGAGCCATATTCCTCATACATGAGAAACGCTCCAAATCAGCGTCAGTTCAACGGTTCGCAGACTGCTTGTTACTGCCGGACTGGCTGGGTGATGCAGCGGCACAACGATCGCCGTTTGCAGTAGCCGCGACCACTTTGCTGTATGAGACTGCGGCCTAAGACCGTGGAAGTGGCTACCCCAGGCACTGTGTTGGAAACATTACACTGAAAATCTTGGTGGTTTACTTTTCACCCGCCTGGCCCCTGATCAGGTGGGATCAGTCCAACTACCTCATTGACGTAATTCCCATCTTGATAGTGCATGATCTCAATGAACAGCACAGAGACTGGAAATCTAGTCTGATCACAGCTAGGGACCTGCTCCTGCATGACTATGCCAATGCAAACTAATGCCTCATCTGTGGGCTGGACAAAACCCTGTAATTACTGGGCTCTGTAACCCTTCTCCTGCTAATGCGGAGGAAAGGGTGAGCTCCTAATAATGCCAGAAATTGGCGGATGGGATTTAACTCGGCATTTAAAGGTTTAAGTGTGCTGTGAACTGTTGTGACCTAAGTCCTACCAGTGCATTGGACTGTTCCATACTCAGGTTGTAACATTTGCTAACCCTGATCGACACTACATATGGCCCTTAAAGAAACACCTAAGCTGCCTTGATTTCAAATGCTTGGACTGGGCTGCAATCAATGTTTGCGTTGAAGACAGGATCCTATGTAATCTGGCAGTATCTGTTGGCCTGTAAGGTTGATTAACCTTTTGGCGCCGTAATTATTTTTTTAAATTTTAGCACAACCTGTATATAAAATGTGAATAAAACAGGAACCAAATATGTTAGAATTATGAAACAAACTGCATTTTGAAGAGAAAAAAGTGGAGAGTATATACCATGTTTAAAATATTTAGTACCTGTATTTGTTGAATAAATATATAAAATGCAACGTTTAGAGGTTAGCGGTGTGGTACGACCACTATAGTGGTCGTTAGGCGTCAAAGGGTTAATCTTGCTCACGATAAGAGCCATATGATTTGCCTACCCTGAATGAGGTTTTTCTGTGCTTTTTTCTCAGTTGTAAGGCAAATACCAGGGTATAACATGCAGATGGGGCACGGCCTGCACTCTTCCCAAATTGTGTTTTTCTGTGTGCTGTGTGTGTGTAAATGTGTACTGTACTACTGCCACCGGGTGTCAACCCAATTGCATTTAACAAATATATCTGTATCTATCTATATGCTGTGAACGCAATATGAAATGTTCTGGGTCCATGCCATTTGTGCATATATTCATTATCCGCACACACTCTGCAGCACATGTCAATTACCATGGTGAGAGGGAAAGTGTATATGGCACACTGGCGAATGTGGTGCAAGCTAAGAGCCTGCCATGGACACCAATGATCACCATGGTGGTGGAAATGTTAATGACTCTAGGAACATGATCTATTTCTTGCAATACCTGTTCATAGAGTATCCCAGAATTTAGTGACTGAAATGTATACAATATTTGAAGCTTTCATGGAACTGATGTTTATTGGACCGTGCATCATTGTGATAACTGAATAAAAAACCAACTAGATGCCACTTATTATTTTATTGTACTTCTTATAGGCTCAACATGTTTCGGGCATTACTATGCCCATCATCAGGAGTTTGCAACTATGATATTGATAACCACATTGGTCGTTTCGTTCTTGGTTTACTGTATGTTGGAGGTTAGGTGTGGTTAGGCTGGAGGAGTGTCCGGGCTGCAGGCTAAAGAACAACTTCAGCCTGCATCCCGGATACTACTCCAGCTTAACCGCATCTAACCTCCAATATACAGCAAACCAAGAACGAAACAACCAATGTGGTTACCAACATCATTGTCGCAAGCTCCTGATGATGGGCATAGTAATGCCCGAAACATGTTGAGCCTATAAGAAGTACAATAAAATAATAAGTGGCATATAGTTGGTTTTTTATTCTTCAACTATCATGGAACCTCTTTGCAAATAAGTCTTCAAAGGTTGTCAGCTGTGTGAATATTGATATATCTGCACATACCTACATGCTTATGACCCACTGCAGGGAATATACTGGACAAATTTCTGTAGTGTATATAAAATGATAGGAGTTTCAGTGTTGGATACAGAAAGGTTTCTGAAAAGCCTCCTTTATTGGGCAATTCAGCTCATATGAACATTTTAAAAAAAAAGTAGATGATGTAAACAATAAAAATTGTTTTATTGCAATCATGAGACACATCGCACAAAACTCTGCTCTGTGTAACCATAGTACATGACTAAGATTGCTGGGTTCAAAATACAATAATAACCTTTATTGGTGTATGAATATATTTATACATTAAGTGATGTACTGTCATTTACTTAAATATCATATGATATATATCTAATATGACAATGATTTAATTCAAGATGCATCATTTCATTAACCTTCATCATTTGTCTAAAGATGTTAAAATCCTGCACATCACAGATCTCACTGCCCAGTTTCAACACATTTTCTGCCAATCCAAGATATATCCAGGAGTAAGAGTACAATGCCATCTTCTTACGTTGAGCTGAAGTGATTCGTGGTATGTCTGAGCTTATTCTGGTATTGTGTACTTCAAGGAGTAAAGTGTATATTACCTTGCCAGAATAGGACATAAAGAGTCTAAAATTCTCTCACCTCCAATTACATTCGAGACATTTTGGGTAAAAGAGATGCATGACAGGGACTGAACTGCACCTAAGTACTTGGCACGCTGTTATTTTGAAAGTACCAATGTTAGTATAAAAAAAAATTGCAATATTTGGCTGGCTGGACATGTGCAAACTTTTACAATACGCAGCCACAGCCAATAAAGATCGATGCCATTTTTATGTGCTGAAAGTCATATAACAAATTACATGAATTAAACAATACAAAACAGACTCACTCCATTACAGCTGCCAAGAAAGAAGGATCCCTGTTGTTTGTTAGCTGTGTTTATAAGAACATGCTCAGTCCCGCTATATTTGTGTGTTCACAACGCAGTTAATTAAAATTTGAAAAATATTCTGCATTACTGTACAATATAAATTACGGACAAAAGTAGCCTGTATTTATCAGTACAACGATCTGCAAATACAATGAATATAGGTGGGAAACACAGATATTGTTACCCACACATTATAAATCAAGGTAACACAGAATGAACATAAGAAACCAAGACTTTTCGTTACACCAATGTTTTGCTCTTTAGTCTTACCAACCCTGCATCCATCAGAGTTATGCTTCTAGTAAGGTACCTACATTGCACTGTTATATTTACTAAGACAAACATTTCACTATAAGAAATTACTCATTTCCATGCATCTGTACATACGGCACTACATCCACCCAGCCTGATTTAAAATTGTGTGGTAAATTCTTCTAGGAGGGAAACCTGAGGGAAAGAGATCATTGGGGAGACCTAGACGTAGATGGGAGGATAATATTAAGATGGCTCTTTGGGAAGAGGGAGGGGGTGGAGACTGGATGGAGTTGGCTCTGGATAGGGACAGATGGCGGGCACTTGTGAATACGGTGATGAACTTTCGGGTTCCATAAAGTGCGGGGAATTTCTTGACTAGCTGCAGAACCAG
>Ga0123357_10010739_pt1:0-10000 | contig 11675 bp, 4 predicted proteins | sample TergutEmb28metaG_FD_89873 | JGI IMG/M metagenome (GOLD analysis project Ga0123357, IMG submission 89873) | Embiratermes neotenicus P4 segment gut microbial communities from Petit-Saut dam, French Guiana - Emb289 P4 | ecosystem: Host-associated > Arthropoda: Insects > Digestive system >...
ACTTTATGTGGATTTGTTTTATGATTGACACAGTTGTGGAGACTTTGTACATGTATTATGGTTGTGGTATAAGATTTGGACTGGTCCGGTGTTGCATATGTAACAATATGGATGTAAATTAAAAAAAAAAAAAGCATTTGCAGTGAATATTGACTGCAATAACAGATCCATGACATCTCTGGAGACTCACATCATGGTATGATCTTATACATGAAATATAGCTGTGGCAGCAGAAAGGCTTCAATGAGAGATTAGGCCAGTAAGCAGTGTTATAATGTGTCATCAAACTTACATGGAATAGACTTCTTTTAGAAATGTGCCATCTGGATTTTAATTCCATGTTGTGTCTATAATGTGGAACATGCTACCAAAAGGAAGTGAATTTTTAAATTTTTTGCATTATTACCTAACTTTTAATTTATTTTATATTTATCCTTTTTACTGCTACTTTTATCTACACAAGTTGTCAGGAGAACATAAGAGAAAGCATATGAATGAACAGCAAATGCCAGACAGACCACATATTAAACGTGTTTGTTTTATCAGTCAAAACTGCTGTAAGTATCTGAGGTTTCTTCTCATTTTATCTTTTACTTTTTCTAATTATTAGAAGGTATAGGTGAAGTGCTTGCATAAAGTCCCTGTAACTTTTCCCTGATTGCAGAAGGACACTGATAAATGCACACACAATTTTGCACATCTCATTATGTCAGTACAGGATCACTGAAAAAACAACTGGGTCTTGATGCAACATAAAAAAAAACAGTTTTCTGGCTGCAGCAGTAGGACTGTTCACATCATCATTACATACACAGTTCACAACATTATGTCAATACAGTGTGATTCTGACCTTCCGTATGACTTCATCAACTGTGGTTTTCCTTTTCTCTGGCTTCCCTTGTACAGTCAAGTCAGACTTCTGTGATTCTTCATAGACTTGTTCCCATTCCTGCTGACATTTTATGTAAGTGCTGCGTGCCTTGTGCAGTTGAGTGACCATGCTCTGCATCTGTGCCACTTCCGCACACCACAGCTCCTTCACTTGCTTGCGCACCTTCTCGTGTTCTGCACGCTGTGCACTCAAGGGCTGAAATCACAATAATCTTTAAGTGTAAGAATCATCATCATCATCATCATATATCTTTCATGGAGTTGGGCCACTTGTTGAACCGTTGTGGTCTCACGTATCCAGAAGTCTCTTCAAGGGTCTACCATGATTCCTGTACATTTAATATACCGTCGGCCACTTTCCACGGTACTTTTTATTCATGAAGGATAACACATAATGTTGCACACAAGACACTGACTAAGCAGAAGGTTGGCATAAACTGGGTATGTCACCACTTGTCATGCACTTCTCATGTCATATAGTGTAATTTACAGTGTTTTGAAAGAAAAGAGTTATGTGTTGCCTATTTAAATAAAACTGACAGATGTTCTCAGCAGTTTTCTTTAACACAGTGAAAAAAAATCATGTCTCTTGATTCATGACACTAAATGTGTTTGCTAATGGCAGCTACAGTGAATGTCTCTGGTAATGAGTGAATAAGAGTTGGTTGAAAATTGATTAGTTGATGCTTTTTCCTAGACTTGCCAGTCCAGTTATGATGTGGCACTAAGTATGCCTTACATCAGATAGGAGGTTTCAAATGTGATACAGAATTACTGTATCTATAGTAACTGCAAGACTAAAAATAAGGGATCTGTCTTGTGGGATGTGATTTTATGTTATTGGACAAGCAGTGTCCTGTGATTTTGTGTTATTGGACAAGCAGTGTCCTGTGATTTTGTGTTATTGGACAAGCAGTGTCCTGTGATTTTGTGTTATTGGACAAGCAGTGTCCTGTGATTCTATGACAATTAGTACCTTCGTCTTCAGGGTCTCAGATTGGTTGGCCCTTGAATATGAGGGCACAATGTTCCTTCACATTGTGAGAAACAGCTCACCCAATGACAAAGCATTGTCAGATCCCAGACTGGTTTCAAAGAAACACCTGTAAAATTCTCACCTGTATGAACTTCTTCCCCAGAAGTAAGCTGCAGGTCATTTGGTTGGAAGTGCTGCTCTCCACATCTTGATCCAGTGCAGTGCAGTAGATAGATTGGAATGGCAAGTGGCACTAGAGGGAACAATGTATGTGATAGTTAGCAGACTTGTGCCAGCAAGGATCACAAATTCATACATCCAATTTACTTACAAATTTCTTACATTTTACTTCTGTATTGGTCACTATGCATGGAGGTTCTGTCCACAAAAATGCATCACAACATTTATCAGTTGTAGAACAGATTGACTGCTTAAATAATTTACTTACAGTAATAATCCTTTTTTGCATGTGTGCATTCAGGTCATGTACTATATCAGGATAAACACACTAAACAGGCTTAACCACTGATCAAAATATACAGTTACAGGAATGTAACATGCAATGCATATATGTGTATATACTGTATGTACTTATATAACATTCCACTGTGTTTTCCAGTTCTGAGATTTACATGAGGAGTGTACCTTCTTTGTCTTCCACTTTTGTAGCTATGAGTCTCCCATAAATCCAACCCCTCGTCCGTACCTCAGGGTTATGTGGATTTGTACCCTGGGTCTCGTGGGAAGCAGTAAAAGGTGTGGAGGGGATACCCTGATGAGGGTTGCTGTGACACAGGCTGACTAACGGGGCTCTGGTCTACCCAAGCCAAAGTGGAAGGTATCGTGCTGAAGGCTGCATGGCAATGGGGTAGAGATTGCAGTGTCATAAACGATCCCCTTGGGGAACCACACTGTACATAGGCCTTCTGTCCATGTGGGGCTCCATGGACAGTGACTGTATGTCCTCTCTAAAGGCCTAGGTGCATCAGGACCGAAAGGGCTCAAACCCAATTATTACACTACGCTACACTACTACTTCTAGCTATGAGGTATTACACATTTTACCACTATAAAATAATTAACTTCTTTTCAGTTTTATGCAACTGACAGGTATTTACTGCAAACAGAGTGAGTGAATATTAGTGACCCTGCAGTAATGTGAGCACAGAATCACTGGACCAAATGTCATATGACATGGCAAGTCTCATGATACAATTTTCTTCAGATGCTCTCTTCTGTTGTAAAGCATAGAGCAAAGAATTGACCACTGTTGGACTACACAAAAGCAAAGTATAGATATAACTTTCTCCCTCTCTGCACCATGAAAGCATTTAGGGGACTAGAGGTATAGCTCTGCTCATTCTCAACTTTGGCACTAGATGGAGGTAAGTGGTTGACTTCACGCCCTGGCCACTTTATCGCCTGGAGAAAACCCACATACACATTCCACAGAAGACTGGTTGGGCTCCAAAACCAATCTGGACGTTTTGGAGAAGAGACAAATTCTTGCCCCTTCTGTGATTTGAACTTCAGACAGTCTGACCCATAGCCTGAATGCAACATGCAACACAATTATTCCTGTCTTCCCCACCCAAAGAAAGAATGTACAAAACATATCATGGAACCACAATATATTCTGGGTGATCTGGGGTTCATTGCCAGCAGAGGCAAGGATCTTTCTCTTCTCCAAAATGCCCCAACTAGTTATGGGGCCCATGTTGCCTCTTACTGAATTTTCTGATCTCTTACCTTGCACAGTGGTGAGGTTAAGAATGAGTGGAGCTGTACCTCTACTCCCCTGAATGTCTTAATGGCTTCTACATTGACTTTACCTCTTTTTTATCACTAGCAAACCTGACACTGTGGTTTTATGGACTTATAAAGTCCTTACCTCTTCACTGATGAGTGGGCGGACAGTCATTGCGAGCTTACTCAGGCTCTTCGTGTACTCCATCTCAATGTGTGCTCGTTTCTCCACATACATCATTATATCCTTTGCATATTTGGACCACAACTTTGCATGTTGCAATGCAAAGTCTACACCATGCTCCAACAGTAAGAGCACTCCATCGATCTGTTGAGGTAACAGACTATCTGGCTTCTTTTCTTCAGTTGCTATTCCTCCATATTCAGCATCTGAGGCCAGGTTCTCACAGGACTGCCAGTGTAGGCAGCACAAGACCGTTGCGTAACGGGCAGGGCATGTGGAACATGTGGGAGAGAAAAGACACCACTTCGAACATGTAGGCATAAATTGGAGGATAATATTAAAATGTATCTTGCAGAAATAGGATTGGAGGGTGTGAAATGGATTAATCTTGCTCAGGATAGGTACAAGTGCACTGTTGTGGAAATGGTGACAAATCTTTGGGTTTTATAAAATGTGGGAGATTTTTTGACTAGCTGAGGAACTGGTAGCTTGTCAAGAAGGATTCTACTAGATGGAGATAGCTAGTCAGTCAGTCAGTCAGTCAGCCAGCCAGTTAGTCAGTTGATCAGTTGGTTAGTTGGTTGGTTGGCTGGTTAGTTAGTTAGTTAGTCAGTTAAACATGCCAGCATATTTTAGCAGGATGAAATGTCACATCTGAATTTTGAGTCCAGGTCTTCTGGTTGCTATCTTATGTATTTTACACTTAGAACTGTACATCTTCTGTAAATTTCAGATTTCATTAACAACATGCCATACCTACATAAAATTCATCACCCCTTGTTGCAGACACTTCTGTCTATTGATTAATGCTCTGACAACAAATAAAAGTGTTCTGCAAACAAGTTGGTGTTAGATTTTACATATGTAACAAAGTTGCAAGGAAAATGTACAACATCAACTGTGCCATACCATTTAACCCTTATCCTGCTAACATGGAGAATATGGTGAGCTTCTAATAATACCAGCAGTTGGCAGATGGGAGTTAACTCGGCATTTAAATTGTTAAGCTGACTGTATTCTGACACTCTGACAGCAGTTAATTCCACATCACTACATGTGGGAGAGAATATCAAATATCAATATCAATATCAACATTGTTAGTTTGCTACATTATAATGTGTTATGTTTGTCAAAGAGTTTCGTATACAAGTATAGTTACACCTTGCCTTCAGGCATAACTTTTATACCTGCTGCAGGCACAGAATTGTCCAGTAATACTCATCAACAGATTTATTTCTCCATATTATTCACCAGAGTTTCAAAAAGTAACTTCTGTTCTTTATGTCCAGGTACCTTCCTTCAGATTCACTTGGGATACAAAACTTGTCCTGTCAAGAGTCATCACATTCCACATATAACCCCCACCCTTTGTAACTACAACCATTGAACTTCTGTCCTCATATTTCTACATAATCCAGTAAATCCACCCAACACAACAAAGCAAGATGAGCAAAATTATCTACTATTTTATTACATAAATCACAGTAAACTTTAAAAATGTATAAAATTTGGCTTGGGATCATTGAATGATGGTGATATATAAAAGTCTAAAATAATTTCTGTCATGTTTCATCCATGTTAATGTACGCACACCAACTAGAATAATGATGGAACACAGAGCCAGTAATGTGGAGACACTGACTTTATGGTTTGTAGGCATTATCTTCAAAATATAAAATATGTATCTCAAGGGAAAAAACTAAAATTAAGACTAAAGAACATAATAATAGACAAAACTTTAACATGCATCAGACACTTGGATACTAACAAAGAGAGATAGAAAGCAAATAAACATTTTTGAAAGGAAAGTGTATAGAAGAATTTTAGGCACAGTATATGGCAATGAACAAGAAAATTGGAGAATATTAAGCAATGAAGAAATTTATGCAAACCAACCATAACAGACACAAAAACGTTACATAGATTACGTTGGTTTGGACAGGTACAGAGAATGGAAGAAAATAGAATTCCCAAAAAAGTATTTTATACGAATTTGGAAAACAACAAGACTGAGAGGTAGACCAAGAAGTAGATGGCAAGATGAAGTGAGGGAGGATGGAAGACTAGTTGGTGAAAAGGGTGGAAGGAAAGCATACATTACAGAGGAATTGAAGAGGCTCCTGAGAATGGCAAGGAATCGTTGCATTCTGCACATGCCAATGGAATGAATGAATGAATGAATCTCAAGCAAATAAAAACTAGTTTTCATAGACCATGTTCATATCTGTGATTGGCTTATATGATAGGTACAGTAAGAAATGTAAGTGCTTGAAGGTGCTTGAATAAAAGAATTGTATCCAATTTGATGACTCCAAGTCAGTTACTCTGCATAAACTTTTATTTTCTGCAACAGCGTGCTCACAAACACAAGCTGAGAGCAGCCATTTTTTTCCCACCATGAGTACCTAGTAAGAAGGAAATAATGAAAATAACTTTCCCCCAAAAAACTTTGAATGTAACGACAAAGTACCTACTTGTTCTCTGTGGTTCTTCACAATACAAAACTGTACTGTCTATTTGCTTTACCTTAAAGCTGTGCTAACTGGCAGGTGCTCTTTCATCTCCTAAACAACAAATCTGAAAGTCTAATATTTCTGAATATGTTCATGGTGACAGACATAGATTGAGTTTTCTCTGAACAATTCACATTCCATAGAGGTTGCCTACCAACACATTAACATTGCTGAGTAGCATTTAGGCGCGTGTATAGATTGCTAGACACAGACTGCAATGTGCCATACCTTTGTCTTGCTGGACATGGAGCTGGACAGGGAAATGTTGGTGTCCAGATCCCCCATCAGATATTCTGAGACCCTGTTGAAACAGAGAACAAAAATCACTCATGTGGAAGTGGATTTATGCTTGCAAGACACTGCACAAGTATTGTCAAACAATCACAATATTTACAATTATCAGCAGTTTCTGATTGTTCAGAAACATTCCTAATCTTAAAATATACTTTTCTGAACTTCCCAAGTTTTGGACTTGGGAACTTCATTGTCTGAGATTAGCATCTACATCCCTACCTGCTACTGAAAGCTAAAGCCAGCTGATCGATGGAATCAGAGAACTCCTTCTGATCCAGTAGTTCACCTTCATAATTGTACCCTGCAACACAACACATTCCAGTTCTTACTGAAATTGCCTCTCTACTTCTACAGCTTAAGTATGACTGATGATTATCCATAAGACTGCTGGGTGATGTACGTACATGCTGAGGCTGAAGCTGCTACCATTAAATTTCCAACTGTTTGACAGTACATTAAGACAGTATGTCATTACAAATTATTGCATCTTACTTATAATGAGTAACTGGTGCCATAACCTAATGACACTCCATATGGCCTGCACAAGACGTGCAGCTTGTGTGAGATTTTTAAGAAAAATTTCCTCCATTTTACATAAACTGCAATGCAAAAATCAGAAGACAAAAATGGGCTCAATTTAGAGAGAAGAATTCTCTTCATCATTTTTATGATTAGCAATTGTAATACAGACTGAGAAGACAGTAACTGCTACATACAGTACAGTGCATTCTCGACATTTGTGATCAAATGGGGCTGATAAGACAATCATGAAGATCAGAATCCATTATCAAATACAATTCCTATTTGATTCCAAGAACTACAAACTGAGACATTTTTAGATTTCTACCCTGAGTACCTGATATGCAGACCACATGCATGTGGCATCATGTTGTGATTAGATCCATAAGCATAATTTGGGTGGCAAGGGGGCCAAATGCCCCTCCAAAATTTTTTTTTACCTATGAATAGTTCAGTTAGTCAAGAAAGTGTGTTTGAGGTGTGAGTGGCAGAAAGGGGTTATGTATATTAAGGATTGGTTCAGAATTCTTCCACGTCCTTCTAAATTGACTCCTTTGTAAACTAAAGTTCCTAACACCCATGGTCGATTTTTGACTCCCCAATGTTATTAGCAAAATTATGCCTATGATTAGATTGCTACTCATTTCTTCAGCCTCAGAAGACTCTGTCAAATGTATTGTACTTGTCTTGTAAATTATGTGATTTTAACATAAATGTTTAGAAGCAACATTTCAAGCTTCCACCATGAAGTAGATGAGAACAGAACAGAACAGCATTCTTCTGGGTTATTAAGCAGTGTGTAATAGTAATTCCTTACCGAAGTTATGGGACAACCGGTTGGTCCCATCTTCAAGGGTCAAGACTGTTCTTGAAGATGGAACCAATAAGTTGTCCTGCCATGTTTGTATGGAATTACACCAACATACTGCGTAATAACCCAGAAGAGCGCGGTTTTCATAAACGTATAGTGTACTTCATGTAAAGCATCTTTATGTAAAACAAAATCTGACTGACAGGCTTTAGTAAAAATTAGTTATAATCATTTACTAGGAAAGATATTATTTCATGCAGAGAGATAGATGGATGGGGTGATATGCTTTACACAGCATTTCACAGTGCATCTAAAACAAGAACAGTCCACCAAGCATATTACCTTTGACTTGCTGTATGAGTGTTCCAGCGGTGACCAGCAGTTCACTGGACTGCAGTGCTGGGTACCTCTCCAGTACACTTCTCAATATTCTCAGTACCTCTCCAAGCCTCTCATGAACGGCTACATGCAGGGTGTCACTTTTGTCTGAAATAATCTTACATCTCAGTAGTTGTCAATGGAGTCATGTTATGCTAAAGACGCGAAGAAATGCTGATGATTGTTCTTAAGCTCTATCTTAATGTTTGCTTTGAGATTCATCATACCCCTCATCTGCCCTTTACATCTGTACAATTTTTGTGTGGCATTATCAGGTTTGCACAGCTACATAGCATGCAGCATTACAATACTGATAATGTGAGATAACGGAACTTCCAGCATTCATCAGTCCTGCATAGTCTGGGTGAATCATTAACAGTCCGACATCACGGTCAAATTAACCATCTTGCTGCTGCTTTAATTCAAACTGTCACTGAAGCACTAACAAAGACAAACAGCTGTTTACCAAAACACTTGATTTATCATCAGTGTCCTTGAAATTTTAGTTGGCGACAGGTGATGTGGTACTGTAATGATGTAAAAATAATTATCAAAGAAGAACAGTTGTTTCCAAAGCCCAATTCCTCCCTCCCTGAATTACATTTGACCACTTGAAGAGTGCATTTTGTAGGTTAATATAACAAATAAGGATATTTATTTGGGATCACAATATCCTCTCCCATCTCTTAGAAAAGTGTCATAAAGAGGTAGTCATTTGAGCCCCCTCCTTCCAAAATGGTAAGGGCACCTAAGATACATTTTGTTAATGCTGTCCTGTACATTACAAATCAAGGATAATGTGTTGGTAAGAGCAACCAAAAATACCTGTGGGTTCACCCACTACTACCATAATTTAGAAGTGACAAGACTGGCCATGTCCTGAATATTCTTGCAGAATCTACATATATATATATATATATATATATATATATATATATACTTTTAGTATGTGCATCATAGGCCATGTATAACTGACCATTCCAAGTGTTCGCCTCAGTGGTCGTTTTGACTTCCAGATTATTTCTCAGACAGTTCCTGACGCATATTTTAAAAAAATCAAATAACCCGTGCATGAAGCTTTCAGCCTTCCAGTATGTAAAAACATGTATGTGTATGTGCTAGCAGGTTATGTGTGTTTTGGAGGGATACACTGCCTATGTCTTCTGCGTGGAAAAGAGACATACAGGAAAGTTGATGGATATACAGAAGATGAAGATAGGAAATCGGACAAAATGGGTAAGAGTAGCCAATTAGGGAAAAGGAAAGAAAAATGGCTTAGGGGAAGACAGGCCAATCAGAACCATTAACAAGAACATGAAATACACTTTTGAAGGCCATTTAATACAGCCTAATACCGAGGAAGAAAAGTGGAGAAAAATGTGGTGTAAAGGCAAAACAGAAGAAAAATAGTAGTAAGAGGAATGAAGGTGGGGGGAAAGAGAGGATAAAGAGAATCTGAAAAGATGGAGTACAAAAGGCCATTATAAGAAGCAATACAAAGGAGACCAAAGTGCAGTTTACCCTTCCAGTATACACACACACACACACACACACACACACATACACACACACACACATACACACACACACACACACACACACATATATAAATATATATATTTCCCCTTAATCCCAACAAATATGATGATTTCAATATTCATATGGGTTATGTAATCCTGTATGGATTT
>Ga0123357_10010740_pt1 | contig 11675 bp, 6 predicted proteins | sample TergutEmb28metaG_FD_89873 | JGI IMG/M metagenome (GOLD analysis project Ga0123357, IMG submission 89873) | Embiratermes neotenicus P4 segment gut microbial communities from Petit-Saut dam, French Guiana - Emb289 P4 | ecosystem: Host-associated > Arthropoda: Insects > Digestive system > Gut ...
GCCACTCCGAGTTATGGCGCAGCTCAGTCAGTTCAGGGTTCAGGATCTTATTAGCCTGCGTGATGTAGGTTTGCGCGTTCTCATCAATCTGTTCAGGAGTCAGAGCCGGACGCGTCGTGTTGCGCCCGGAAGGGTCGCCGATGCGCGCCGTGAAGTCGCCGATGATCAGCACGACCACATGGCCAAGATCCTGGAATTGGCGCAGCTTGCGCAGCGGTACGGCGTGCCCCAGGTGCAGATCGGGCGCCGTGGGATCGACGCCGAGCTTGATGCGAAGCGGCCGGCCTTCGGCAAGCTTCTTCTTCAGGTCGGCTAACGGCACGATATCTGCCACGCCGGATTGGATCAATTCAAGTTGTTCTTCAAGACTGGCCACGTAGCTCCCTATCGGTCAAACCCGTGTGAGCAGAGCGTTCTGCCGCACCCGTTGTGTTATATCAGGGAGCGAAAAGCAGTAATTGAGCAGCTACTTTTCGCTCTGACCTATGATATCACGGTGTAGAGGGTTCGGCCCACATGAAGTCCGAGCAGGCGGGGCGCCGAGGGCGTCGCCCCTACACATGAGTTGCTACTCATTGCCTAGTTGAAATGGGTCTCGGCGAGCGATTTCATGCGCCAGAGATTGTAGTTGTAGTTGCGCCAGCTGGTATGATCCAAATTCCGATAAGACAAGAAATACTCCGCGTGCGAATATCCCGATTGATTAGCCAAATAGTCCGAATCAAGATAACCCCATCCACGGGTGTAGCCTGAGCTATCGCTGGCACGAGAACTAACTAAGTCCGCCTTAAACCGTGCGATTTGCTCGCTATACTTAGATCCCAACGCTGAGATCTTATCGGCATGTTGCAACACTACCAGGCTAGAATCGACTGACAGATCTCTCCAGAGATAGTCCAGATCAAGGGTCTTGACCTGCAAGTTCCCGGCTACAAAATGGGTGATGTTGTAGCGGGCGACCAACGCGTCGGGCGCTATATAGTTCAGCGCGATGAGCGCGATCAAGGTCGCAAACACCGCGGCTTTGAAAAGCGGCGTCCGCTCACTGATCTCACGCGCAAACAGGATCAAAAAGAGTACCGCGGTAAGCCCCAGGAACGTGAACACGAACACACGCATTTGTGACAACCCATAGGCGCTCGTATACAGGGACAGGCGCGTGAAAGCCGAGGCCAGCTGCACACCCGCCAAAGTGATAAGCAGGAAGTTGCACACCCGTACGATGACGCCCGTGACGCCCTGGCGGCGTGTGAACTTTGTGGCGACCAGGATCACAACAATGTTGATCACCGCGACCACCACGAGCTCGGCAAAGCCGCGCCGCGCGTAAGAGGCATACGTCAGGTTACCGGGCAGCGTACCCGAAAAACCAGAGAACAAGTAAACGAATTGGACTACCGCATACATAAGATAGACCACATTGATGCTGATGAGCACGATCGCGGCAGTCAGCCCCGGAATGAAGCGCTGCCGCTCTGCCAAAACGGCGTGCGCCTCCGGGTTCGTCTCACTGATGAAGAACAGGCGTCGAGCACGGATAGTCCAGATGAAACTGAGCACGAATGGCAGGAGCACAATCATGACGATCACATGCCAAACCGCCGTCGAAATCTTGAGCAAACTGATCCAGCGCAACACGTCATGCACGTAACGGGCAAAAATCGGATCGGACTGCGCGAGCAGCCAGATAAGAATACTTAGCGTAGGAAGCAGAATGCAGATCGCAATAATGACCTGGAACACAACTGGCCCGCGCCTCCGTTTTCCGGGAGTCTCCTGCTTGGAGGCAGATGGCGCAGGAGCATGTGCGTATTGTGTGTATTGGCCGTATTGACCAAAATCTTGCTCGCCGGCGATCTTCTCTTCCGCGATCTTTTCTGGCTCCTGAGATGGTTCTCCCCCTCCTTGGCTCTTAGCAAAAAACGTCTCTTTCCAGGGAGTAACCAACGCGGCAAAGGGACGCAGTATCCAACCAAATCCCGCCTCAAGAATAAATATCGGGCGACTCCAGGAAGCCCACTCCCCTGCCACGCGACGGCAGAGAAGCACGCTCCAGCAGAAGAGCAGAGCCACCGCGTTGAGCGCGCGCAGCACGTTGTTGTTGAACAGCGTATAGGGAAGCGCCAACGCTACGATCACCACCATGAAGGCAAAGTCTATGGGCTGAGGCTTGGACTCTTTGGTCCAGAGACAACAGTAGGCCGCCAGGAATAACAGGCAACAAATCGTATAACCTAAAGCAGGACGGGAGAAGAGGAAGAACTCAACTAAACCAACAACAATGAGTAATGCTGCAATCCAATATCTCAGGTGGTTTTTACGACTCATCCAAGGCTCCTTCCGCGCAAGGCGTGCAGGTCTTAGATTCCAATTCTAAATGAGCCCTCGGTAGAAATGCCCTTTCGTCACCTGGTTGTGAGTTTTTTCGAACTCGCCGGAGCCGTGTGCGGCGATGATGCCTCGGCGCAGGCGCGCGGTCTCCTGGGAGAGCGCCCGGGGTGCGAGCAGCTCGCCGTCAATACGGATGGCGTCAACGCCAGCCTCGATGATTTCGGGCAAGGCTTCGACCAGATCGAGAGGCACCGAGTTGAAGAGATGGCTGCGCCCGCCCCGACCAGTTGTGATCGGGAAACAGTAGCCCTTGCGATCTTTAAGCGCGGTTGGCACGCTACGTCGCTTACAGGTTTCGCAACACTGACTGCAAGGTCCCTGAGCCATAAGCAGGCAGTGTTCGGTAACCATAAGCTCACTGCGTCCCGACGCCGCGATACCGACGGGCACGGAGCTGTGCGCAGCGATCTCGGCGATCTGGCGCCCGGAAAGTTCAGGAGAAAGCCAAATGAGATCAGCGCCGCGGCGCGCCAGTTCACGCGCGCTGTAGGCGTTCGTAACACCCAGTGACCAATGGGTCTCAGCCGGGATACCTCGCTGCTGACAGACAGCCAGCTGCCCCAAGTTGCCCACCACCGCTGCGCCAAAGCGCTCCGCGACACCCATGAGCTCATCAAACTCACGATCGTGGCAGACGCGGGGCAAGACGGGAACGACGCCCCGCTCAGGTTGCGCTTCAAGAAGCTCCCAGGCGCTGACCTGGACACGCACAGCCCCTGAGTTGAGAGCGGAACGCGCGGCGGGCAAACTACTCGCTACCGCCACGATATCAGGCGCCAGGCGAGTGATCTTACGACGAAGCAGCGGCGGAGTGACAAGAGTTGGCGGCGTCTCGGGTCGGGCGACTCCTCCGAAGAAACGGCGTGCCTCGTAGTCGGCCAGAGCAGCGCGCCGGACCGCATGCAAGGCAGAGAAGCCAAGGCCTGCGTTCTCATCCAGCTCAAGCGCGAGGGCATCCATGGTATAGGACGTACCGCCCAGGCGTCCCACGTGCTCGTATACTTCGTCCGCCGTGATGGCCTTGGTACGCGCAGGCTCGACCACCTTACTCTCGCTGGAGCCATGGTTTCCCGCTGTATCTGTTACAGAGACAAACAAGGGTTCGCCAACCACAACACGCACCATGAAGTCCAGGGGGGTCGTCTGCCTATCTGCCGTCGCAATAGCTTGCTCTGCGTGAGCGGCAAGTCGTCGCTGAGCCTCAGGAGTCGTGCGGTTCTTGCGACGCCGGTAATCCATCAGGTCATTGCCGCGAATCCCAGAGAGGTAGCCCTCCGTAAGCGCCCGGTTGAAGGCGTCGGTCAGAGAGGGGGTCTGCGCCTTCGGCGCCACATCGGCTTGCGGGTCGCAACGGTGGCGCGTCGAGTCGACGCGCCCTACCCTTCTGACGTCATTGCGGCCTTGAGCCGCAATCTCAGTGTCTGGTGGAGACCCCGGGTCAAGCCCGGGGTGACGAGAGTGTTCAACAGGCGGGGCGCCGAGGGCGTCGCCCCCTACGCATGAGTCCGAACCTGTTATCAGGGCGGCGCGGTACGCGCCCACGACCGCAGTCACATAGGCCGCCGACTTCATGCGCCCTTCTATCTTGAAGCTCGCTACGCCAGCCTCGACCAGCTCGCCAAGCAGCTCGATTACCGCCAGGTCCTTCGGCGACAGCAAATAATCACCCGGGTCAGCCAGGCGCCGACCTACGACATCGACCATCTCATAAGTCATGCGGCAGGGCTGCGCGCAGAGCCCTCGGTTAGCGCTGCGCCGCCCGATGAACGATGAGAGCAAGCACTGCCCGGAGTAGCAAATGCACAGAGCCCCGTGAATGAAGCACTCGACTTCTATACGTGAGTCAGCAGCGACCGCCGCCAACACACGAATCTCGTCAACCGTGAGTTCGCGCGCCAAGGTAATGCGACGTACTCCGAGCTCCGCATAGGCGCGAATCTGCGCCGAAGAATGGACGTTAGCCTGTGTCGAAACATGAATGACCACTTCAGGCAGAAGTTCACGCATGAGCGCGATCAGTCCCAAATCCTCGACAATGAACGCATCAATGCCCGCCGACCAGGCCAGCGCCACCAGCTCAAGAGCCTCGGCGACCTCGGCAGGCAGCACGGTGATGTTGAGTGTCAGAAAAACGCGCGCACCGGCTAAATGAGCCAGCCGACACAGCTCAGGTAAGTCATCACGACCGAAGTTCTTTGCTCCCCGACGCGCATTGAGCTCCTCGACACCCAGATAGATGGCATCGGCGCCCGCACCCAGCGCAGCAAAAAATGCGTCGCGATCCCCCGCTGGGGCCAGCAATTCTGGGTGAAAAGAAGAGATAACGGAACTCCGATCTTTTACAAACAACACGTTGACAGTTAGTACTAAAAACGCCTCAAGGGCAATGATTATTATAAAGTAGGGTAAGAGGATTCATGTGCCTTACGGGCGCGTGTTGGGAAATTGTAGTCTGTCGGGAGTACTATGCCTTATCTCAGTCGAAATGCCCGGAACCATCGTCGCCGCGGCCATAATGTCAAGAAGGTCATCATCGGCCTGCTCGTAGTGTTCCTTCTTGCTGGCTGTGTGACCGGCGCAGCAGGCGCCGCCTACGTGTCTGACGCCTTGAAATCGCTTCCTAACTGGAAAAAAGCTGACGCATTTGCCGCCCCTCAAGCAACGCGCATTTACTCCGCAGACGGCAAGCTCCTTGCCCGCGTCTATCTTCAGAACCGTGAATCTATCACCGAGAAACAGATGTGTGCCGACGTGCGCCACGCGACCGTCGCCGTTGAGGATGAGCGTTTCTATCAGCACGGCGGCATCGACCCCGCCGGCATCCTCCGCGCTGCAGTAACGGGCACCGGCGGCGGCTCGACCCTGACTCAGCAATATGTTCGCCAGACCGTCCTTTCCGGCGAGGCAACCCAACAAACGTTGTCTCGTAAGGTCCGTGAAGCTTATCTTGCCATGCAGGTCGAAAAGGATTACAGCAAAGATGAGATACTGACCATGTATCTGAATACCGTCTATTACGGGGAAGGCGCTTATGGTATCCAGGCAGCCGCGCAGACCTACTTTGCAAAGAACGCTTCTGATCTGACGTTGCCGGAAGCCGCTCTACTGGCTGGCTTGCCCCAACTCCCCTCAAAACTCAATCCTTACCTGCAGGGCAACGCTACGGGCGCTTCTTTAACGCGTCGCAACCACGTGCTTGATCGGATGCTCGCGAATAACTACATCACAAAAAAGCAGCACGATGACGCTGTTGCCGCACCAATCAAGCTCACCCGTGCCGCCGAACCGCAAAACGGCATCTATGCCGCCCCCTATTTTGTGCAGGACGTTAAGTACGACCTTCTCCACAAGAACAAGTCGACTGACACGACAAGTATCTATGGGCTTACCTACGAGCAGCTCGTTTCCGGCGGCCTGGTCGTGAAAACCTCCCTGGACACAAAGATGCAGAGCGAGGCGGAAGCAAGCGTGCATAACGCCATCGGCAACTCGGGCCCTGAGGCGGCGCTTGTCACGATCAACCCAAAGAATGGCTGGGTGCAAGCAATGGTTGGCGGAAGGAGCTACGCCGCTAACCAGATAAACCTTGCAAACAATATCCATAGCAAGACTCCGGGGCGTCAGCCTGGTTCAACATTCAAAGCTTTTACCCTGACAACTGCCATCGAGAATGGCATGTCACCAAGCGCCAGCGTCAACGGCAGCGCCGTAAAGATCCCCGCGGAAAACCCTCAGGGTTACTGGGACGTCCAGAACAGCGAAGGCCAGAGCCGCGGCCAGATCTCAGTCGCCCAGGCAACCTACTCCTCAGTCAACGGCGCCTATGCCCGTATCGAGATGGCGCTGGGATCGGTACAGACGAAATCTGCTACCAGTAAACAAAATGTAGAACTGGGCGCGGAGAAAGTAGCGGCGGTCGCCAAGAAGATGGGCGTCGTCTCACTCCCCCTCCCCGCTAATCCTTCGTTGACACTCGGTGGTGACGCCTGCACCGTCCAGGACATCGCGAGCGGGTTTGCGACCCTGGCAAATAACGGCGTGTACTGCCCGCCGGTCAAGATCGTCTCGATCACCGATCAGGATGGCAAGGTCCTCTTCGACTGGAAGACAGAATCTCAGAAATATGGTTCGCCCTACGCTTCCAAGCGGGTTCTGACGCCTTCGGTCGCCTGCGCCGTTACCAAGATACTGCAAGGGGTTGTGAGCGGAGGAACCGGGACGCCCGCCCGAATCCCCGGTCGGCAGATCGCGGGAAAAACTGGCACGACAAATGAAAGTACCAACCTGTGGTTCACGGGCTATACGCCGAACTTCTGCACCTCGATCTGGATGGGTTGGCGCGACAACGGCGCCAAGACGGTCCGGATACATGGCGGCATGGGCTATGGCGGCCCTGCCTGCGGGCCCATCTGGAAAGACTACGCCAAGAAGGTGTTTGCGACCTTACCGAACGAGAACTTTCCTACAGCGCCCGCGCCGCCCTACAATAACAGCCAATTTAAGTTCTTTGGCGGCACAGGGGATGTGCCCAAGGTTATCGGGCTTGACTATCAGACGGCCAATGATAAGCTGCGGGCTCTTGGATTCACGGTCTCCTGGATTCAGGTCGCCGCCGATGCGCCGCGCGGTACGATTATCGCCCAATCGGTCAAAGGTAACAAAGTCACGCTGACCGTCAGCCTTGGCGGTGGGTCAACCCCCACAACTGGCACACCGTAAAACGCGCTAGACGTTCATTGGGGTCGTTCTCGCGAAACTCACGGGCATACGCCCGCATCGCTTCGCGACGCCTCCCCAGTGAACGCCGATTGCGTTTTATCTGATTAAAGTAGTTCTTTGTCCGTTTTCAGGCACACGCTGCTTGCCACAAACTGGGCTTCCACGGCTTCCGGAGCCGTTCCTCCCGCACTGGTCTTATGCGCGACGGTCGCGCGGGGGTCAAGCAGGTCCATCGCTTCCTGGTTGAAGGCCGGATGAAAAGCTCGCAGCTCGTCAAGAGAGAGTTGCTCAAGCGACAACCGGTTCTGCTTTACGGCATAAAGCACAATGTTGCCCATGATCTCATGCGCCTGCCGGAAAGGCACGCCTGCCTGTTGAACCAGGAAGTCCGCCAGGTCGGTCGCCGCCGCAAAGCCGCGCGTGGCCGCCGTACGCATGCGGCTCTTATGGAAGTGTGCGGTATCAAGCATGCCGATCAATATCCGCAGAGAATCTGCAACGGTGTCAAGCGCGTCAAAAATCGGCTCCTTATCCTCTTGCATATCCTTGTCGTAGGAAAGCGGCAGCCCTTTCATAACCGTGAGCAGTGCCATCAAGTCGCCATAAACACGTCCCGACTTGCCACGCACGAGCTCGGCAAAGTCGGGGTTCTTCTTCTGCGGCATGATCGACGACCCCGTGGCATAACTATCGTCAAGCGTGACGAAGCCGAATTCCGTTGATGACCAGAGCACCAACTCTTCGCACATGCGCGAAAGGTGCATCTGGCAGACTGCGCTTGCGTAAAGCGCATCCAGCACGAAATCGCGGTCACTGACTGCGTCAAGCGCGTTGATCGTCACGGCGGAGAAACCAAGTTCCTCCGCCGTCATACTGCGATCAATCGCATAGCTCGTGCCTGCCAGCGCGGCTGAACCAAGAGGCGAGATGTCTGCGGCGTCACGCGCCGACAGAAAGCGTGTGAAGTCACGCGCGAACATCTGGACATAAGCCAGTAGGTAGTGCGCCAGAAGGATCGGCTGAGCACGCTGCAGATGAGTGTAGCCCGGGATGATGATCTTCTTATTGGCGCGCGCTGCCTCAATCAACACTTCGCGCAATTCCAGCAGCAGGGGCAGATGCTCGCTGGTCAGTCGCCGTTTCAGGTGCAGCCGCAGATCGGTCGCCACCTGATCGTTGCGACTGCGCCCTGTATGCAGGCGTCCGCCCAGATCCCCCAGGCGCGCCGTCAGCTCCGCCTCGATGAGCATATGGATATCTTCAGCCCGGTGACCCGGAGCAAACGTACCCGCCTCGATGCAAGCGCGGATATTCTCCAACTCCGTGATGAGACTTTGCGCCTCCTCAGGGCTGATGATCTCACAATTCCCCAGCATGCGCGCATGGGCGATCGAACCGTCAATGTCCTCACGCCAGAGGCGCTTGTCGACAGGCAGCGACGCGCCAAAGCGCTCGACTTCAGCACTGGGCAGGGTCTCGAAACGCCCGCTCCACGCAGTCTTGCGCACAGGATCCTGCGACGGTTTTTGCAGCTTGGGCGCGCTGCGAGGGGGTTCTTCGATCATTACGACAACCCTTCCTAGTGAATCGACGGATGCAAGCTGGACCAGGTGCGCAGCGGGAGACCATGGATCTCAATAAAGCCTTTAGCCGCGTCGCGGTTAAAGCTGTCGCCCTCATCATAGGTCGCCAGGTTGTAATCATAGAGCGCAAAGGGGCTCCGCCGCCCGCAAACGGTGATGTTACCTTTGAAGTAGCTCAGCCGCACCTCGCCATCCACAGTTTTCTGGGTTGTGTCAATGAAGCTGTCGAGCGCCGCCTTAAGCGGACTGTACCAGAGTCCGTTATAGACGAGTTCTGACCACTTATGCTCCAAGTCAAGTTTGTAGTGCGCCGTATCGCGATCAAGGCAGATATCTTCGAGCGCCTTGTGCGCTGTCAGCAGGGCGACTGCCGCCGGAACCTCATAGATCTCATGTGATTTCAAGCCGACTAAACGGTTCTCGAGCATGTCAATACGACCGCAACCATGCAACCCGCCGATCTCGGTCAAGGCGCCAATAAGCGTGAGCAGATCCATCGGCTCCCCGTCCAGGGCAACCGGCAAGCCTGCTTCGAAGGTCAGCGTGACTTCCTGGGGGGCGCTCGGCGTGTCAGGACCGGCCGGGTTATTGGTCAGCCCAAAGATGTCTTCTGGCGGCGTCACCCAGGGGTCCTCCAGGATGCCGCACTCGATCGTGCGCCCGAACAGATTATCATCCACAGAATAGGGACGTTCCTGGGTCACAGGAATTGGAATGTCATGCTCGCTCGCATAAGCGATCTCATCGGCGCGCGTCAGCAAATCCCACTCCCGCACGGGAGCCAGAACCTGCAACGAGGGATCAAGCGCCGCACAGGCTACGTCAAAACGCACCTGGTCATTACCCTTGCCGGTACAACCATGGGCAATGTAATCAGCCCCGCGCGCATGCGCCAGGTCAACCAGGTGTTTGACCATCAGCGGACGCGAAAGCGCGGAAACCAGCGGGTATTTGTTCTCATACAGGCCATTAGCCTTGATGGCCTTCGAGATATAGTTGTCAGCGAACTCTTGGCGCAGGTCGACGACCTGGGCGCCATATGCGCCAATGCCAAGCGCTTTTTTCTGGATGAACGCCAGGTCTTCAGTCTTATCCTGGCCTACGTCAAAGACCGTCGCGATAACCGCGACATCATAGTGCTCCTGAAGCCATTTGATCACAACAGAGGTATCAAGCCCTCCTGAATACGCAAGAATGCAAGTTTTCTGTGCCATACGATAATCCTTTTCACACGGTCCGCATAGATGCAGACAGACCACAAAACAGGGGTATGCGGTTTGGTTGATAAGTGTTTATCGGATATTGAGGCGCAGGTAAGATTCGAGTTTTTCTTTGAGCCGATGTGCCGTTTCTTCGCTATCATCTACAACAAGAACGGTGTTATCACCAGAGACACTGCCATAAACGCCATCAATGGTCGCATGGTCGATGGCAGCCGCCACCACCGGGGCGGAACCGCCCTGGGACTTAACGATAACAAAGTTGGCCACTTGCAGAACCTCGAGAACAAGCTCGGATACCATACGCATCAGGTGAAGATCTTCGCGCAGAATGTAGATACCACCGGGAAGTTTTTCCAGTTGGAGGTCTGAGACATCGCGAGAGACAGTAGCTTGTGTCACCGCGTAGCCCTGATCAGCCAGAGCCTGCACAAGACTGCTCTGGGTGCGGATATCTCCGCTCCGTATTAAATCCTTAATTACTTCCTGGCGTCCCTTACGTGCCTTCATAACGTTCCCCTCCTTAATGAAATACCATCATCCTGCATACAATCGTTCGTCCGATACTTCGAACGCCGATGTCAATCGCTCACGCATGAACCGCTCATACGCCTTAGCAGACATCGGCAAGCTTCGTCGTGTACGTCGTCGCTCGCAGCGGGCTGCAACAGCAGCAAATAGATGGTATGTTATTAATGCAATAACCATAGCAATGAAATATATTGTCTCACATCTGACTAAGAATGCAAGCGTTTTTGCCCAGTTTTTTGTATTTTTTTTCCAATTTTTTGCATAATCGCTTATGAATACAGGATTTTGGTCGCCAATCACATACTGACAGGCGCCGAAACACCAATCAAAGACAGAACAGTTTTTAGAGCCCAGCGAGCGGCGTCGACCTCATAGAGGCGGGCAGCGGTCAAGGCGGGGTCGTCGGCTACGAAAACGGGGCAACGAGCGTAGAACTGGTGTACAAGCGCAGCCAAGTCCTCGGCATAATGAGCCAGGCGGAAGGGAGCGCGGTCGCGGGCTGAACGCTCGACTGTCTCTGAGAAGCTCGCGAGTTTGCGCATGAGGGCGATCTCGCTCTCATCGGTAAGCAGCGTGAAATCAGGCATGGACGTGATAAGCCCCGCAGCGACCGCGTCGATGTCCGCCGCATCATCGCCACTCACGCCGGCAGCCTTGCGCAGGATGCTGCAGATGCGCGCGTGGGCGTACTGTACGTAATAAAGCGGGTTGTTCGCGCTTTGGTCCTTGGCAACCTCAATATCGAAGACAAGCTGCTGGTCTGAGGAGATGCGCACAAGATGGTAACGCGCCGCGTCGGTACCGACCTCGTCGATGAGTTCCTCGAAGGTAACCATCTCGCCGGTACGCTTGGACATGCGGACCTCAACGCCACCGCGTTTAAGCGTGACGAGCTGGCCCAGCAGAATCTCGAGCTTGTCAGGGTAGCCGAGCGCCGCAACGACCGCCATCATGCGCGGGATATAACCATGATGATCGGCGCCCCAGATGTTGATGACACGGTCGAAGCCACGCTTGAACTTATTATCATGATAGGCGACGTCAGCGGCGAAGTAAGTCGCCACGCCATCCTTCTTAATGAGCACGCGGTCCTTCTCGTCGCCGAAAAGCGTCGACTTAAACCAGATCGCGCCGTCGTCATCAAAAATGTACCCTTTTTCACGCAGTTCGTCGATGCTGCGCTGAATGGCGGTTTGCCCGTTGGCGTCCAGCGCATGGAGCTGATGCTCGC
>Ga0123357_10010741_pt1 | contig 11674 bp, 9 predicted proteins | sample TergutEmb28metaG_FD_89873 | JGI IMG/M metagenome (GOLD analysis project Ga0123357, IMG submission 89873) | Embiratermes neotenicus P4 segment gut microbial communities from Petit-Saut dam, French Guiana - Emb289 P4 | ecosystem: Host-associated > Arthropoda: Insects > Digestive system > Gut ...
CCTGCTCGCAAGCTGTCAACAAACCTGTATGACATATACCATTGCTGTGTGTACAGTGAAAAACTCCTGATGATGGACAGAGGAACTGTCCGAAACATGTAGAGTTTTATTCCAAAAATAAATGGGAGAAAGTGCATCTAGTTGGTTTTATTATAAGCTTACAATTATAGGCCTTAAACTACGTGCAAAACGTTGGTGTCTGGTGTTACACGAAGATACACGGTATCTAGTGAAAACTACATCGACCTAAACGAAACTAAACGAAAAGAAGTTGTAATACGTCACCACAATCTCGTTATCTCAATCCATAGTTAACATGCACCAGCAGACACCGCCGTCTGTTTTCATACATACGCTAGCCAAAATACCATACCGTACGTCCTGTAGAAATACCCCAGTTCCACTTTTTGAACTTCGATGTAATTTCTAAATTACCTCTGCTAATAACATGTGACCTCACAGAACATGAAGCCACAACAGAATTTGGTAACACAGCAATGATGTTACCTTGCGCCCGTAGCCTGCTGATATGTAATAATTTTCTTTTAACACAGTAATGGGATTCTCAATGCCACTCTTGCGTCGCAAAGGCTGGGTACCTGATGGAAATTTAATCAAGTGTTTCCGCTACTAAGCACACGAAGAAAGTGATGATGTTAGGTAATAACGAACCAAACAGATGAGGATCAGAAACGTGGTGGCCAGCCGACATTTGAAAGTGCCGCTCCATATCACTTTGTGGAACGAGAAAATTTGTGAAACATATTAACATAGCAGTCGGTCTTGAAGTTCTAATACTGTTTCTGACGAATGATGATTATTAAATTATGCTTAGTAACATTTTAACAATCGTAATCGCCTTAACATCAACAGCCCGGATAGCGTAGCCGGTATAGCGACTACGTTATGGACCTATAACAGAGGAAAATTGGTTCGATTCACCTCAGGGGCAAGAGATTTCTCCAAATCGTCCAAACCAGTTCTGGGCGCCACCCAGCCTTCTACTTAGTAGGTACAAAAGGTTTACTTCCAAGGGGCTAAAGCGGTCGGGTCGTGAAGCTTACTACTCACCCAATCCAGTGCCGATGTTAATAATGAATGGCACTATACCACCAATCCCCATATGCCAGCAAGGCACGCACATGGACACTTTCATATTAGGATTATTACTCCTAGCACTGACAGCATCGTCACAGATAGTGGTCCAGATTATAGCCGTCTCTCTGTTCCGTTTATTGTGTCCGCATGTGTGTGTTTTACATCATCTCTCCGCATAACAAAGTAGGATGTTTATAGTTGCAGTGAATGACACATACCATTCCACATGAACTTACACAGGTCTATATTTCTTCTTGTTCATCGTCTCTTGACTTGTTCTGACCCCAACTTTTTTACAATACAACTATGTCTTTAGAGACGCTCCTTTTCGGTCTGTACTTTCACACCCCTCGACTGTTATCGTTCAAGTAGCTGAACGTCAGCTGCCGTCTTATTCAGGTCATCAGTGGGTCGTTTGCCTAACAACCACGACTTACCACGTCTCATACGCTCATTGCAGGGACTTCATTTTTAGGTACGTTGGCAAAATTGCGAAAAGCGTCTGTTAGCTTCTGTCATATCTGTCTGTACGTCCCTACGAAACAACTCGTCTCCCACGGGAAGGATTTTCGTGAAATCTGATACGCGAATATTTCTCGAAAAAAAGTCGAGAAAAATCAGGTTTCATTAAAAATCTGACAAGAATAACGGGTACTTTACATGAAGACCTACATACATTTATGATCATATCGCGATCACTTCTTCTTAGAATGAGGAATATTTCAGACAAAAGCTATAGAGAAAATCAAAACACACATTTTATATTCAATAATTTTTTTCCCGAGAATTGCGTCGTTCATGAGATAATGTGGAAAAATCTGGTGCAACCGGACAGCCCGCAAATGACAATATAGGGATAACATGGCGCATTTGTATCTTGGATAACTAAGGCTATACAAACACTCAGAATATGTAACACCTTGCAACAACAGTTACGCGAAAGCACCTCAGTGCTACGTTTATAAGTACATTGTGTGTCTTGTTCATAAATTTCTGTAGTTGAATGTGACATAGCAAATGTACTTACATGATTTAAGGGTCTATGTCATACTTTCATTCATGAATTATTCAACAACGCATTTTAACTGTTCAAGTTACATAATGCCGAATGACAGGATGGCTGTGTATGATAATTTAGGTGCTAAGACAACCGGTCCCCAGGTCGACATGCGAACCAGGACCTCTCAAATACGAAGGGCGCTTCTTATGTCTCAGAGCTCTCCCAAACTTGACCCTTCGGTTAAAGAGCAATAAGGGTGACTGTCACTCAGTAAGTAAATCATTATATAAAAGCTGTCGTTAGTATACAACGTGGTCCCGTAGAGAGAGAATGGTCAACATAGTGCACAAAACAGCAGATTCGAAAGCTTGGAGGTCACACAGCTCGATGGTCTGACTTCAGAGATAAGATGGTCGAGAGCACTTAACACCCGTTTTAAGACGCCGGTGTAGAATGATCGCAAGATACTGTGAAACAAATTTTAAAACGATTTAGAAGGACGCTATTGCGGCACAATTTGAGGTAATATCTCAGCATTTGTCTGGAGGGACTAAGTAAGGTACCCAGCCAAGTCAGGTTGTGCCCCAGTCAAGATTCAAACCAGGCACCTCCCGAATTCAAACTACTTCTCCACTTTCCGTTTCTTAGCACTAACGTTAACACGATGTCGTATTGAGAACTGCGCTCTTCTGTGTTATTACGCAGTGAGTAGTGGTTGTGTCTTACTACTACTCGCCGCGTAATAACCCATAAGAGCGCAGTTCTCAGCTACTTCGCGGCGGAAGCCTGGTATCACGCACACGACTCCGTATTGTTGTCCCTTTGCCTGCATCATAAAAGAACAAATAATAGGATATGCCAGTGGTACGTGCCAAGTTTCCTCTAATAAGTAAGTCGTTTCATGTTTCCCACCTATGTAGAACTTGGACTGGATATCCGGTGGGGAAATAATTAAGAAATATTCGAAAGCGAATATGACCACACTGTTTCCCTCATCGCTGTTCACATGTTGGTAAGCATCGTACTATATCTGACAACCTAAGTTAGAAGGAACGCATTAACCGCCTATGTTATTAAAATTAGAGGCCTAATTTACGTCTCCCTTCCACTGCCTAAGAAGAAGCAGCACCTTGCTTCTCATTATAACCTTAAGACAGGATTATCCGGTCCCTTCATCTTCATTGCTGTACGCTTTTCTAGTCGCCCTTTCTTACACTTCTTAGCTCCTTTCTTTCCGTTTTTATCTTCTCTGCACACACAGGAAAGTCCTGTCTCCCTTGTCTTTTTCAATTCTGTTTTATTTAGCGGAAGCGAATTGCAGAAGGTAAAGATTAAAGTGAATTAGCCCACTATGTTTATACGGAGGGAAGGCAAGTAGACAAAGAGACGATACCTAAAACAAAACAGAAGAATGCTCGACTACGCCGTGGCTAACAACCGGAAGTAGGCCAATACGATAACAAAATCTTGCAAGGTACATTTCAAAACATTTTTGTAGCAGCAAATCTATGTTATAATAGTTAACATCTCTGAAGTTGTTTAGCACGAAAATAATTATTCGTTGGGTTACAGCAGTTGTACGTGACAGACCAGGGAAATCAGGAATCAGAAGAATACGGAATAAACATGGTATTTGAGATGGACAAAGTGACACTGACATGTTGTTTACTCCGAGTGCCTTGACATTTTCCTGTCAGCATCATCCACCAGTGCCCCATGCTCACATTCATTCACCTACTACTGAGGTTATGGGAACTCAGAAACTGCAGTGTCGCTAAAGGAAAAGCCAACATGGGTGATTCATGGATATTCAGAAGACAATTTACGAAAATAATGCACTGGTGGTGACAAAATACATTAACTACCATCTCCGTGTGGCTCCCCTCAGTAATTGCTGCAGCACAATTACCCAATCTCGTGAAAAGGTCTTCACTCTCCTAAAATTAGGCTACACGAAATTAATATAGAGTGACACAGCGAAAAGAAACAATATTTGCATTTAATGTGCCAACCAAAATGCACTTAAAGTACATATTACAGTTGCTTCACTCCTACATGTTTCGGCATGACAGGCAGTAAACACCAAGCTTAAAACCATTTATAGGAAACTGGATTACATGTATGAATTTCATAACCTTCAGTGCAATCCGCTTCTAATGCCAGTTCGTATGTGGAAAAAATAGGTGAATTTTTCTGATGAACAGTATATAATATGTACAAGTAATATTATAACAGTCTTAAAATAACATACTTAGAATATATAAAATACAGTTAGAGATAAGACCCTAAGTTGTGGCAGCATACAATCAGCCATCTACTGACGTCCTCGGTCCAATGAGCACTGTATGCCTCTGTGGCAAGCTGTATGGTGTGTGCAGAAGGCAACCGAGTAGGACTATTCTTGCGCAACTTGCCACAGACAGACACGGTCCGCATTGGATCGAGGACTACAGAAGATGTTGGAATGTATATACTGCCACAACTCAAGAGTCTTGCCTCTAATTATACTAATTTTTAATATTTTATATTAAAATGTGTTATTGCTTATACATAATATCTACCATACATTAGAAAATTCACATAGTTTATCCACATACGAACTGGCATTAGAAGCAGATTGTACTGAAGGTTATGAAATTCATAGATGTAATCTAGGTTACTATAAATGATTTTAAGCTTGGGGTGTACTCCCTGAAGATGGCATTTCATGCCGAAACATGTCGGAGTGAAGTGACAACAACATCATGTATTGTACGAACATTTAGTTGGTGCATTAAATGAAAATATTGATTCAAAATGCAAGGAGTAAATAATCTGAAAATCGATAGGAAACAATTTAACAATATAGTATACGAAAAGTACTTAACGTAGACCAGCTACAGCGGTTATAAGGTACCTTCTCTGCTGTCAGCTGGCCTTTCCCCATTCACCCTTTTGCTGAAACTGTAAATCCGGAGACATGTGGTACTACTTCCTAAACGTCAGGTAGGTCCGTCGCAACAGACCGCGTGAATCGATGCCTTGACTACGATCCCAGAATTCGGAATGTGCAACTGATCGTCTTTCAGCTGTACTTCCGAAAATACATTTCAACAACCATGAAGCATCAACAGGACGTTAACGCGTAAATGAGACATCAGACACAAAGACGGCAGAAAAAGCGGGGCCTGCCAGATGTTAAGAATCCCAGCACCACCTGAGTGTACTAACCAGTCGACCAGATAGTCTCAAACATTCATCGTAGCATAGTACAAACTGGCTTCACAGGGTCAATTAAACAAGATTTGAGGAAAATAAGGACAAGAAAACTCAATAAGATGCAAAGAGGATTTATAACTTGAAGTGGAATATAGAAAGGTTATTATATATATATATATTATATATATATATACACACGTGCACAATTTTCTAATCTAGCCACCTACAAAATCTGTTATTTAATAACTTGTTCATTATCTTTTGTCTTTCTCTGTGACATAACGTAAACTGAATATATTCTGCCCTTACACTCTCTTCAGAAACAGTCGATCGAGTTACATGTCGCCGGTGTCAGCCAGTAACACGACTACAGAACACAATGGCGGTAGGATTAGGGGAATAACTCAAGTGAATCCACTTTCCGAATTACGAGTCATTAAACAGCGAAACGGCTTATTCCCGGTAATCATATTAAACTCCATCAAGTTCCAGAGATAAAAGAGACCGCACGGATGGAAAGCCCTCCCCCAACCATTCAAAAACAAAATTCGGGTTGTTTGGTTCCATAAAGAAGGAATGAATTACTAATGTAATAATGTAAACCTAATTTTTATCCGGTTCGATAAAATTATGGGCTAGCATTGGCCCTCACGGCCCCTGTGCCAAGAATCAGTTCAGGTATGTGTAATGACAACTGCAAAAAACAATCAATGATGTAGGTAAATGTTAAAAGACTCTTGACCTCGACAAACGCAATCGTTTATAGTAACAGCAAACTGCATAAGTTGACCTGCGCAGTACATAACCGCCTAAATCTGCTCTGAAAAAAAAAAGAGAAACAAGAAGTTTGGAAAGAACTGGATCAGCTGTGATAAAATAAGCACAAAAAAAAAGACTATCGGAAGAATTAATGACTATTTATATTGCTTATATTTTCATGATATACAGACTATTCCTCCGAAACATTAGCATCCATCTATCCGACTTCATGATATCATAGCACAGAATACCACATAGGCGCAACAACCCAAAATTACGAGTGCCTTACCTATGGCAACTTCAAATTCTGAAGAGAACTTTTAATCAAAAGTCACGACTTAGTGGTCAATGTATGTGCAAGATTCCCTTACAGTGCTCACAAGAACTATGAGTTTTAATACACTTTCTACTGCCACCGGGTGACAACCCAATTGCAGTTAATAAATATTATTATTTTACAATCATACAGACTAGTCAGAAATTTAGTGCAGTCTTTCCTTCAAGTGCTTACAAGGTCTATAAATGATCAGCACAACTTAGTGATCATTTTCTGTGCCCAATCTTCCAGAAATACAGGTTTTTGTCAGGAACCGGAACAGTGTTGTCGGTATGACCGATAACGGGGCATTATAAAGCAGGCCTACAACAACCTTTGCTAATCGTTAGGGTGACGTTTGTGAAAAACATCGCGGTTGGGAAGACCGAGGCATAAGGGAAAGTGGAAATTAGGAGGCTGCTGTCGCTGGTATGGCGTTGATGCTAAGCCCATCAAAGAAGATGTATGAAATCAAGAAAACCTTATGCTGCTACTGGACGTAAAATGTCGAACTCACAAATCACGCACTACAATGATAAGCTAAGCGTAGAAAACTGGCTCCCACCAATACTGCCGCCCTTATTCCAGCACATGTGCAGCAGCCGTCGATTGTTTTTTGTCTCTGCCTAACAGACCTACACCAATTAAAACCTGCAGATACATGAAAGCAAATACCGGGATTGGAGAATTGGAGAGGCCTACATATTGAAAACTGCAGTTGGCGAAAATGGATACAAGCACAGAAACTGTAGTCGTTTAAAGATAGTGAAAAGGCCTCAGCAGGCATGATGTTCACACTTAAACTGTATTAATCTTCTGCAGGGGTGACATATGCATGGTTATGCACACATAACGTTATGGTCCCGGCTTTTCTTACAAAATGTATAACGCGGAGTAAAAATTACGCTAAGAATGAATCCACAGCACCAATACTTGAAACACAGTTCAATTTACAACAAGAGACCTATACAAAAACCACCACATGGTGCAGCATATGACAGAATGCTGAGGTAAGCTCAAAGCTCAACAATTGCATTCGGGTCCATAGCACGCACGAACACACACACACACACACACAACCTTATTCCCCAAGTTCAGGTGGGACGAGAAAGCGGGGAGGAGAGGATTTCAATTAAGGCCCCCTCCCTCTTGCCCTTCGCCATTCCACCCTTACACACCCCTTCCCTGCCCCACGTATCTAAGTAGGAACGATGCCATTACCTTTTCCACCCTCTAAACCCCCACACTCCCCTTTTAGGGCAGGTAATTGAGACCCATTTGAAGTCATTTCACTTTAACAACTTCATATCTGGCTATTACTTGTGGTGGAGTTAAGGGTGGGATAAAGGTGCTGCCGCCAGTAGAGGGAGAAGGAATGAAGAGAGAGGTGGACAGGGGGAAAGATGACGTTAGCCATTTTCATTTAGAAGTGAATCAATGCAGAGAGATGAAGTTAAATTGTAACCAAGGCAAAAGGGGAAAACGCTGGTAGAAGAGGGACTGAGGCATCAGAAGGTGAACGAATTATCTTCAGTTTGGGCTGTTACTGAAGTGCCATTTGTAACAGGTCATTCGTGCATTGGCAAAGCGTGAATCTTGGTGGCTTGTTGATTATTCGTACTTTATTTAACGTGGATTTTGCAGAAACGGTGTCGAATGACAGAATGACAGCTTACAGTGCATTGGAGAGATATGGAAGGAAGCAATCGTCAACTAATTTAAGGTAATGTCACGGTGTTTGCTGTAGGGACAGACTTAAGCTACCAAAACTTCAGGCAGGATGGTCGAACAGGGTATTTCCTGAAAACGGTATACATCAGAAAGAAATACCCAACACGGAAATATTTGTGATCGTAACAAAACAGATTCAGGCCCCATACCATGGGCACTATTTCAAAGAGACTTTCGGAAATCAAACACAATTTCAACCATTTTCTTCGTGCCTGCAAAAGGTATACAGTGAGAAAAACACACACGTGTATATCAAGGACAAATTTTACTTCGTATAAGTTTGTTCGATTAATTTTATGACATTGTACCAACCGTTGAAATGTACCAGCCAGTGACAATATAATCAAAATGTACATTTATCAGAAGGAAAAGCGGCTTTAAGCCTGGGAACCTTCAGCAGTAGTCTTTCGGATATCGGAAAATGCTGGGGGGGAAAAAACATTTTCAAGTTACTTTTATGTTCATACCGTGCATATTGAATAATAAATGTTTATTGTGTATCAACATATGCACAAATAAGTGGTGTAAATTTATATTAAAACTACTCCGACATGTTTCGGTGTTAATACACCACCTTGAGAGTTTACAAGTTATGTTAGCTAAAGTTATGAATTATTAAAATGATAAAATAAAACATAGTAGTGTGTTGTTATAATAAAATCTTAGTAACTGTGGCTTCATATGTAATTCCTGGTTAGGTGTGTGTGTGTGGTGCGGTTCCTGTTTACTCCGCACCAAACATGTCGGAGTAATAATAATATAAATTTACACCACCTATTTGTGCATATGTCGGTATATAATAAACATTTATAAATCATTTTAACATTGTTTTCGAATTACAAATTTAGAGAAATTTCAGTCACGGTTCTGAGAGAAGGTAATGCGACTTTGTGAACATAAAAAACAATATTGCATATTTGCATGAGTGACTGCCTTAGAACTCCAAAAAGAAGATTCTTCCACTGCCTCCACAAAAGGGTTCTGGCACCACTTGTTATTACGTGCGTCTAAATTAACTTGCGATATCACGCAAGTACTAGATGAAGCAACAAACGAAAGACCACCTAAAATATAAAATTCCATTGTTAACTGCCTCAACACGTTCTTGGCTACAGGAATATAAAGGAAAAAGCCTGCAAGAAGAAACTAGGCCCGTAACTTTCCGTTCTATTTCAAGATGCCAGTTAATTTTGTTTAACAACGCACGACCATCAGGGTTTCCTAGTAAAACATATAAACTGAGTAGTTCCAAACGATGCACTTTAGAGTTTAATTGGACTGTCATAGGAAGAGACAAAATAAATACTATTCGATGCAGAGGCTTTAACTCGTTGGTAGCCGACCAATGACAGACCTGGCTTAAAGACAGACACTTGACAGAAATTAATGTGATGCTACACAAGCTTCAAGCGTACAAAAACAGAAGGCAACATCTTAGAGACTCTTTGTTCTATGCAGAACAGCGTTTAGGTAGAAAAGTTTAATGTACGTCTGAGGTTATGTCTTCAGATAAACAAGGGATTCGTCTGTACTTTTATGAAATCGCCTCGGCCATCTTGTTCGGCTCTGGCCCTGCCCAGGATATGAGATCATTTAAAACAACCCTCCCCATTACTGTTAAACTCAACTGTCATCGGTAGAATTGTAGAAAAGGAATAAGGCTCCATGAAAGGATTAAAAGATGGATGTGAAAGAAAGGCGTGTTTTGTTGGACACTAAAAATGACATCCTCGGAACAACGAACCGTCTAGATACAACGTGATCCTGCCAGCAGGCTTCTAAGCAGTGATGTGAAGAAGTTTTGAGATCTGTGCTGAAGTCACGGCAGTGAACAAGTGACCAGTCTCTACTTTCATCACCACCACCAGCATCAGCGCCGCCGCCATCATCATCATCATCACCACCATCATCATCATCATCATCATCATCATCATCGTCGTCGTCGTCGTCGTCGTCGTCACCACCACCACCACCACCACCACCTTCTTCTTCTTCTTCTTCTTCTTCTTCTTCCTCTCCTCCTCGTCCTCGCCATGTAGCATGTTCTTCTTGGTTCTTTCTTTCTAGACGTGTTCGCAAAACGACCATTGGTATCATTAAGTTCAACCGCAAGGAACAGAGCGACTCCCGACGAACGGATTTTCGTGAAATTTCATACTTGGGATTTCTATTACGGCACTTCACTTGAATCATCATCGTACAGGTGCTATAGCCTGGTTCCAGCCTTGACCGCCCCAACGACGCTTCTCCACTCCATTCTGTTCGCTGCCTTGGTTTTCCAGTTGTTAACTCTACTTTTTTTAAGGTCTTCTTCAACCATCTCAAAGGCTTCGTCCTACCTTCCTGGTACCATTTGCATTTGTAAATGTTATTTTCTGTTCTAAATAGGTGTCCCAGCCACCTAAGTGGAGTAGCTTTAATTACTAAACTTGAATACCTACGTATATTTGTAACATTTCTCCGTGCGTGGTTGACTGTGTTCTATGCACGGTACGAGCTGAGACTTAAGAAGCAGTTAACAATCTAAACATAATAATCGGCAATAACTACCCACTGTAAATCTCCCACTTGTATCTTGTTTCGATATTAACGAGAGATCGATTATGACCCTATGTAAATATGTTGCTCAGATACGGAGAATTCGAACAGCGTGTGTTGTGTAAAAGGTCGAATGGCACATTTAAAACACTAGCAGTCATTCACAGATACAAAATCTAGTGCACAGACAAGACAAAAGTGAACGCGCCAGAAGACTTAAGCTCTGCGGACATTGCCTAACTTGTTCCCGCTTCCAACAAATTGTGCTTGAATAATCTTCCTACAGTTCAATATCTTTCCGGCTTTGCAACACTTCAGAGGTAAATTCTTCTATGTGCAGCCTTCATTTATTAGTCACCACATATTTCTGTAACAGACTATTTCACAATTTGGTCATTCCTACTTAATCCTTCCCTAACGCTTACTTCGTTTTATGTACTTCTGCCTGCAGATTCCCATACTTGGTGTTTGCTGCTAGAATCTTGTTTTTCTCTGTCTCTTAACTACCTCCAGATTCACTTGCGCACTATGACGCACAAACTGCTGTCGCCTTATAAAACCGCCGTATTGAGTTTCACCAACAACAAAAACTGCAACCCCTGAACGACGCAATTAGTTACAATCTCCTGCTAGAAATCAGACAACTACAGACCGGAACTGGTTTACAAATACACTGAACCTGGACGCAGTGGCGTACAGAGGGGGGGGGGGGGGGGGGGGGGGGCGGCTGCCCCCTAACACTTCACAACCCCACACCCCACCCCCTCGGTACGTCACTGGCGCCAATTGTTGATTTTTTACAACTGTTTCTCGAGTAGCATCAGGTATAACTTCTTGTATTTTTCCGATTAGTGTTCGATAACTTGCATCTTTTTTTTTATCTGTTATAATAATTTTTCGATTTTACTTTCCATAAGCATTCTTCTTGTCGGAAGAGTTCAATAAACTCGAGAAGAAAATCCTTCGACCAAGTAGCCATGCTAGGCTACTTGGTATTGTCAGCATTAAAACTATAAACGGACTGAGCTTCGGCC
>Ga0123357_10010742_pt1 | contig 11674 bp, 6 predicted proteins | sample TergutEmb28metaG_FD_89873 | JGI IMG/M metagenome (GOLD analysis project Ga0123357, IMG submission 89873) | Embiratermes neotenicus P4 segment gut microbial communities from Petit-Saut dam, French Guiana - Emb289 P4 | ecosystem: Host-associated > Arthropoda: Insects > Digestive system > Gut ...
CAGATTTTGCACCAGATGTGTGTTTGTATTATTAATCTAGTCTTTCACTTTGTTGGCCAAGTATGTATATGTATTCCATGTGGTATTATTATACAAAGTAGTATTGTCTGTTTACATGAAATATATCTCCATGTATAACTCTGTTCAGGAGTTTACAGTACTTAAACTAAAATACTGTTGATTCTGGATCAGTACTGTTCGTTCTACAAGTATATGGACTCCGTGTTTGTAAGATATTTTTATTCTTATGTAATTCAGTCCTTCTTTCTGTAGCCTACAACTTTATATTTAAGTGAAAAATGATCCCAAAACATTTAGAAAAGTAACACAAAAATGAGTTAAAACATACTGTTGGTATCACAGTCTTTATAAACAGACTCCCATGTTTTGTATTTTCGAAGCTGAAAAATTCATGTTTCATAAGACGTGGGGCACGGTGGCCAGGTAAGTTATTTATGGCAATATACTTACAAATGAATCATTTGTAAAGCAGCTCAAACAAGTACAGATTTTACTTTACAGAATTCTGCCTAATGGACTGCTTTTGTAGAATACATTATTATGTCTGTAAAGGGATGGGCGGGTGTACGTATTCTCTAACACGCTCTGTTAATAAAATAACTCCATGGAGCAGAGTCCTTCTTAAGAAGCTAACAGGTTGTCATCTAGTCAAGAAATTCCCTGCATTTTATGCAAGCTGAAGGTTCATTACCACATTCACAAGACCCTGCCACCTGTACCTATTCTGCACCAGATCAATCTAGTTCATGCCCCTCCCATCCCACTTCTTGAAGATCCATCTGAATGTTATCCTGCCACCTATGCCTGGGTTTTTCAAGTAGTCTCTTTCACTCGGGTTTCTTGTATGCCTTGTATGCACCTCTCCTCTCCCCCACATGCTACATAGCCTGCTCATCTCATTCTTGATTTTATCACCTGAATAATATTAGGTGAGATGTAAAGATCATTAAACTCCTCATTATGTAGTTTTCTGCACTCCCCAGTCACCTTGTCCCTCTTAGGCCCAAATATCCTCCTCAACACCCTATTCTCAAACACCTTCAGCCTATGCTCCCCCCTTAATGTGAGTGACCAAGTTTCACACCCATACAAAAACAGGCAAAAGTATTGTTCTGTATATCTTCATATTTATATTTTTGGAGATCCTATATCACCACTCACATCATGGGGACAATGTAACCGCGCCTCATGGGCGTCCCAACCTCAGAAGTCGGTTGCACTTCTGCCATGCCTAGGAGGGAAGACCACGAAGTCCACAAGGACAAAATATATATATATTTTTGGAGAGCAAACTCAAAGACATAAGATTTTGCACCAAATGATAGCAAGTATTCCCATAAGTCTAGTCTTAATTTCTTCCTCAATGGAATTTTGATTCATTTGGGTTGTTCCCAAATATTTGAACTGTTCCACCCTTTCAAAGGATTTATTACATATCTTTATATTGTGCTTTTGTCCAGCATTCTGATCTTAATGAGATATGGTGCCATGTACTGAAGTTTTCTCAGCATTTACTTCTGGACCTGTCTCCTAACTAGGGACTACTAAAGCTTCTTTGTTTTTCTTTATAGTATGTACTCTCCCACCCACTATATTAACATCACCAGCATAAACTAGAAGCTAATTTGTACCATTCAACTTGAAGCCCTGCTGGTTTATGTCAACCCTCCTGATGGCATAATTTAAGGCACAGTTGAAAAGCGGAGGTGACAAAGCATCTCGTTTCATACCATTATTAAAGGAAGTATGTCAGACAAATGTTTGCCTACCTGGACTCTGTTATGTTTAATTTAAACACACTTTTATTAGCCTTACTAGTGTCATGCAGATACCAAACTCAATGAGAATGTTATACCAGACCTCTCTCCTAACTGAATCATAAACTTTCTTAAGTCTATAAACAGCAAATGCACTGCTTCGTTGTATTCCCATTTTTTATCAAGTATTTGACGAATGCAGAATATATGATCAGCAGTTGACCTGCTGTGTCAAAATCCATATTGATGATCCCCAATAACTTCCTCTGCATTTGGAGTTAACATACAGCAGGATGTTAGATAAATTTTTTTTATATAGTTGGCAAAAGTGATATGCCTCTATAATTACTACAATCTATTTTTTATCACCCTCCTTATGAACAGGTAATGACTGACTCATTCCTCTACTCAGGCAATTCCTCCTTATTCCAATAGTATAAATCAGTGTACGGATCTCAGAATGAATTTCCCTGCCTTTGGCTTTAATCAATTCTGCTGAAATCTGATCCATACCTGGTTATTGGTGTCTTTAGCTTTTCAACACCCATTTCAACCTCAAAGGCACTCGGCTCAGGCACTAGTGGTTCTGTTGTGTGTATTTCAGTCTGCCTAATGTCATTAACCCCATGTACATTCAACAGAGAAAAAATGGTTCCTTTACACTATTGTGGGAGTATGCAACCAGATCAACCTGCTCATCCTATTGGTTGTAGGCTGGTAACCCTACTTATGGAGTCCCTGATGCCTCTTCACAAGTTGCTGATATTCCTTCTTTTTGTTCCTGCAATGTCTAGTAGTTTCATGTCTTACATTATTTGTATTAAATACCACTGCCTTTTAGTCAGTATCACAGTCAGCTCCCCAGAGAAATCATATATCGAGTATACTTGAATGCTATCTCTTGTCCATTGATACATGATCAGTCTTATTGTGAGTCTTCCCATCAGGATGTGCATCAAAATCTCCTAACAGAATTTTCATATGGTAATTAAGAAAATGATTTTAAAAACCTGCTCTCATTCCTCATAAAAACTGCCTTTGTGTATCACTTTTCTGTACACCCACTAAATCTAATTTATACCTTGCTAATATCCGACCACTGTCGTAAGTGATCCTCACCTATACAGGCTGCTCACAGTCCATGTTCTGAATCTCATGTCTGTAATACACTCTGTTACAAGCACTTAACCTAACAGTAAAAGTGTATGGCATGTAAAAAAAACCAGATGTATTGTATTCTGAACTCAGTACAAGAACATGTCATATGCACAGTACTAATCTCACATTCCATATCTAATTAAAGAGGCAATGAAACACATTAAAAAAAAATTGTCACCTCATATCATATGCAGTCACGTTTTGATGCATTAATCTATAAAAATTAAGTCACATTTTCGAACATCTGCCAGTAACAATCCTGAAAGTTTAAAACAGCTGTGAATCTAATAAACCTTAAAAAGGAAACAAAACTTGAAGAAAATCATGTTAGTGAATGTATTCAGTATAACCTGAGGTTCCAGAGTGAGGGCTGCAGAAATACAGTTTTACACTTCACACACACATTAATGGAGACAAGCAGCAGTTATAAAAAATATACATACTTATATCAAACATATTCATGTTCTCTTTTTAAGTACTCTTTTTAAAAGTGGCTAGTATATTTCAACAGCATCCCTACAGTGCTAGTAGCAGTACATCAACAGAATCATCTAGTCAGGCTATTTCAACTTCTACTATTCCATTGTGTGACACATTTCACAAATACAAGTAAATGTAAAAGGTGACAGAACACACTGGAGCCTTATACTGATTTGTTGACAGAGAAGTGGCAGATAAGTGAAAAAAATCAGCTTGACTCTTCTTAAAAAAAAAAAAAAAAAGCACACCAATCCAACTGAAACATCACACGAAACCACTCCAGACCACAACAGTTTAAACAACACACAATCTTCCTGTCCCATCTTCTGAAGTTACGATGATTCATTCTTTTTCATCACATCCATCTCCTTAAAGATTACACATCTGCTGTTCTCCAATCTATCACAGTATTATCCCATTCCAATGTACCACGATAACTGTTTCTTACTTTATAAGTCACTTCCATGTGTAACGTACATAAAAATAATTAACCAACAAGTAGTCATAATAAGAAACTAAGATTTTGTCAGATTTGAGTAAAGTTGGGAATTACCCGTATTTAGACTAATACACATTAATGTCAAACATATTTTACTTTCACTGCTCAACATTTTACACCAGTTACTCCACCTACAAAAAAATTTTAGGTATACAACTAACTTAATGCAGTAAGATCATACAACCTTGTCCCATCGCCAAATAGTTCCATCATCACATACACACAACAACACTGAACCATCACGACTGAGACTAGTCTGTCGGATTGCTGCCACACATCGGGGATGCGTCAAAGTTGTGCACCGAGACTGCGTTGGATCACTCACATCTAAGTCCCAAACAAATGTACGTCCCACTTGATTACCAAGTGCTAAAATCTGCAATGAGAAACAAACTGTAAAAAATCTCTTTTCCATGAATTCATTTTCTTCAATATAATGAGACAGTTTAAACAGCATATTAGCTCCTTGCAGCAAATCAGTTTGTACAAAAATGCAAATGAAGGAAATCTAATTGACTGAGGTGACTCTATCAGGAGTGGGGATGGAGTTAGAGGCAGGCAGAAAAATCCGTGGTGCATCGGGTAGCACTCAAATTTGAGACCTTACATGAGGGTATCCAGTACCACAATTTTCCATTAAACCTTTCAACTTTTTTTTTCTCTTTCCCCCATGTCTAATGTATGATGCACAAAATACTGAACATATTCTCTTCAAGTACAATACACTATTTAGTCTACCTTCTGCCAGAAATCCATTGCAAATCTGACAAACCAAATTTCACACTCTTTATACTCGAAGCGGTGAATAATTGTGACACTAGTGTCATTTGATCGAAGTTCTCTGTCTTCAAGACGTCCTGGTTTCCAACATACAATGCAGTTCTCACATGACTGTAACATAAAAAATATATTCTAATTTTTTGGCAATACAACAATTTTTTAACCGTGAAAACAACAGGTGCATGAAACATGTAAACGAAGCAGTATACCTTTGATAAGACAAAGTCACCAAGCCATCTGACACAATCTACATAATTACGGTGAATATCACGCGTAGAGAAATCTGGAAAGTGTTCCTTCAGAGAGTCAAATGGCCGCAGGCTTCGAGCTGCATTGAACTGGTATGATCCACGGATAGCCTCTCTCATCGTTTCCTTGTCCAACCGCCACAGTTTCAAGGAATGATCCATTCCACATGACAAAATGCGATCACCACATAGGTCAAAATCCTATGACAAAATGATACTAAAAGTATGAAAGGCACTTAAAACTTAAAATACAATAACAAGCTAAAAACATGGTACACCATATTCCAATCTAAATCTCACTGTAACATTTATCAAACAGACTTTTAAATTCAGCCCGCTTACCCACAGCAGGATGCTCTTCTATTCAACTGCCAGTCCTGCAGGTTGTCATGTTAAGTTCCACTGAGAAAATTTTTAAGCTAAAAAGTTTATAAGGTAAGTATACTGTTAAAAATCATTCCATTTATCCTAGTACATATTTTTAAAAAATCCATCCATTAATCTTACTCTAATTTTAATATTCAGAATTGACTGACTGTAATATGCTTCCACTCATATGTCACACAATAGCTTTTATTGTGCCAATATTCCGCTGTCTGTTGTAGGATATGAATCCTTAACAGTGGTCAGAATCTGCCTTAAAATACACGTGTTCACAAATATTTTCATCAGTGGCTGCTCTAGGAATTCACTGCAGTATATAACGCATGTCCTCTCTTTGCTGGCAAACAATACTTAGTCACGTCCTTCTCCACTGTGATAAACCACAAAATATTTCTGGCAATATTTAAACCACGTACAATCATTTCACACCCACACAGTGAATAAGCAGAGTTCACTTCTTGAAAATGTGAAAAATATCGAAATAAGACAGTGTATTCCCACTCAGCCGTGAAGAAATATGTATCGTGGGAGACAGTATTCCCATAGAGTGATTGAATATACAATATATAAAGCAGCTTAAAAATTTCATTCTGAATCATAGAAAATGTTCAGGGCAATGTGTGGCCATTTCACATCCTCTCAGTATCTCACAGTATGTAATGTCAATGGTATGACGACTGGTGAATGATGAAGTGGCAAGCACTTGGACATGGTTACGGCCCAATCATGATACTACTTGTATTTTGGTATCTGTCTGCATGAATAAGGGAACCCACAAGAAACCTCAATCTGGATGGCCAGTGTCCCATGTAAGATTCAAATCAGGCACGTACCAAATGCAAGTCTTGGTGCGTACCATTACACCAACATTCTCAGCCTTACAGTAATGTGGTAGCACTGGAAGGACATTCAGAAAATGGTTTTCAACAGTGTTTCTGGGCACTGATTTTATATTACATGTGCAAAGTCAAAAGGCATGTGTACTTAAGATGATAGCATTTACTAATGGATAGTAACATTACATGACCGTTACCAATACGAACAAATGCACAATAGTGATTCGGTGTAGTTTAATTACATCAAAATCTGTTCATACTGGTAATGTATTCATTTGATTAATGCATCAAGTATGGACCACATAAAATTACATGATCAGCGTAATTGCACTGAAATGCTCACACAGTGTTACTTCATGTAAGGTTTTCCATCAATGACTATTTTGTTGCAATGATGGCAATTTAATAATCTCAGTATTAACATGCTATCGTTTTCTTCCATTTAGTGGTTAAATTCACTGGTCCCTAAAGAAAACATAAATGGAGATTTCAGAGAATATGTCAAAACTCAGAAGTACAGTAGAATTCCTTTAATCTGGCATCCACAGGACCAGACACATTATCAAACATTACAGATCATCAGACAATACCTATACCACCATATGTTTTTACATGTAACTGTGGGTCCTTTAAAGTTTGCAGCCAGCCCTCAGAGAATGTGCACCGGTCAGTTATATTCATTTCACCATAAAAATACTTCGCTTTTTCAAATATTGTACGCCCAGTCATGGATTTTCCTGCACTGATGTAAACCACTTAAACAATACCTTGTACAACTGGGCTAATTTAGGCCCTTTTAATGTCTGTTACTTGACAAGGTCATTTATACTTTCACTTGATGACATCAATGATCATAACTGGGCCTTACTTGCTTGCTTACTTACTCCATGGAGCACAGTCCTTCTTGAGAAGCTAAAAGGTTTTCAACCAGTCAAAAAATTCCCCAAATTTTATGGAACCCGAAGTACCATAACCGCATTCACAAGTTCCCACCATCTGTCACATAAGTGGGCCTTCCATTTCTTTTCATCATAGATAGCTGACAACCCAGTGTTGTATGAAGGCAAAAAAACTCCCTTCAGCTCTCAAGCTGCCTACTTATTTCAAGTTTCTCCTCGGTTACTCATCTTTGGATCTTCTGAAGCCATTATATAATAGTTCAACGAACTCAATAAGATCCAGATGACCCAATACAGTCACAGAATTAGTACGCAAACTGGATGTTATGGATGGCAGAATTGCTGGTCTTGGGACCACTGTGCTCAACTCCCAAAAAATCAATACTGCTAGATCAAAGGAGTTCTACTGTATTTATAATTACTCTTTTAATTTTAAAATTCATTACACAACTGCCCATCAAAAACTATTTACTTACAGCACTAAGGACTTCATCTCGATGGCCCTCAACACCACCAAATATTGCAATACAAACATCTGTCTTGATGTTCCACAACCTCAAAGCATGATCTTTTGATACAGACAACAGTAGGTTAGGATCACGCGGATGAAATTTGAGCTCATTTATAGCATGACCATGACCTGTTTAACACAAGGTACATGTATTACTGACAAGATGTGAACAAAAGCAGTAACAAGTCAGCATTACCAAACAACTTCCTAATACAGTTGTTACAAAAGACTGTATGCCTGAAGTTTCCAAAGAGCATAGATTGTCATATGGCATTAAAAAAAACAGTGTCTGTACATACTACTGAACCTATATACCTTGGCTTTCATAAATTAAACAGAGTGGTACAGGCAATCTTACAATTTTCATGACATTTCTATATCTTAAAAATGAAAATTTGGATGATAACATATCTTTTGCAAGTACAGAGTTCAGCTTCACTTATGATCATGTACATAACAGGTTATTAATAGTTAATACACCATGACTACTGTAGCCATTCTGTATTATGGAGTAATATCTTAATATTAATGACATTTCTCCATTCTTAAAAATGGAAACTAGGATATGTCTTCTGCGTATGTAGTGTTCATCTTGATCTTTGATCACATATATAATACCCCGGTGAAATGATGATTACAGCAGCCAACCAATATTACAGACAGGTCTCTTTTCATGCAATTTTACTCGCACAATTTCACTTTAACGCAACTTGAAAATTATCACGTTTCAAATTTACACGATATGGCACAATAATTTTTAGTTTAAAATGATTTGGCATAGACGAAATTAGGTACGTTAATGTCACACCATCAGTTGTGTATGGACTGATTAAGTTGGCAATATAAGCACACAGCTTGTGCAATTTTCCCTTCCTCAGCACTGGCTTTTGGTATGAAAATGAGTGAGAAATGTCAATTTACATAACCTAGTGCAATGCAAGTGAATAATCAGCAAAACACAATCACTACTGAAAAGATATTAGACATAATATGCCAATTTTTAAAAAGGTAACACATTATTGACATATGCCATAATGTTAGACTCATTCATAGTTGTGCACCTACAATTCCTGATAATGCTGATGGAGTTAAAGAATCTGCTGAGTCAGGAACTAAAGTGTTTTTGTAGCAAGACAAGCACAGTCATATCAGAATGAACCATACCAAAAACTATGGATGTCTCTCTTGCATTTTTACTGCATTAGGAATAAATATATATATATATATATATAGTATAGAAATAGATGTATACTGTATAGAAATGTATATATACTGGATGCATAATACATATATACTCTACATCTCTGTACGTCCACTATAGGGTATAGTCATACAATATATAGAATGAGGTTGTCAGTCCCTAATCTCCAGGAAATACACTGTTGTAAATGGGAATTTTGTGTTCTATTTGTGCCATGTTTTTCAGGAACGTACCCCTGGCATAAAACGAGACCTGCCTGTGCAGGGTGCAAACAGTAAACGCAACCCACAGGGTGAATACAAAATCATACAACCTACAGTATCTAGCCACTTTTCAGAGAGAAAAATAGTCTACAAAGAAGTTGATGCAAGCAGCAACAATGGTACATTCCAGTGTGGGGTGGTGCAAACAGATTTGAGCTGTCTACAGACTATTAGTTATGTGTGAACACTCACTGAAAAGTTACGTAATCTACAACAGTAATGATTGTTCCATGTTGAACATTATTTTAAGCACTAATGTCCCACACACTGTTAGAATTTAAGAGAAGAGTGCCCACAGATTTTCAAATACCAAATAAATTTATGCTGCAATGTTTGATTGTGCATTATTCTCTTCTGAGATGTAATACCACGTCATATGGTAGACATGCACTGATGTTACACAGCACCCTGTTGCCTGGTATAATTCATCTACCTTGATGACAGAGGCAGCAGTTTCTTCTAAAATGTCAGTGCATATCTACCAAATCATGTACTATCACATCCCAGACAAGGACAATATTCAGTTATTGTTGTGGAAACCTCCCACCTTAAACAAGGTCTGACCACTGCCAAGGAATAGGTAGCAGCCGTAGCTTCAAGAATTAAGTGCAGCAAAAGAGAAGAAAGTAACTTTCAACAGATTTTGTGAACATGTCTAATATATGGAGAAAATCAGCTGGACCAATCATGTGAGAAATAAAGAAGTATTACATGGAGTCATGGCGGAAAGGAATATCCTACATACAACAAAAAGAAGACAAGTTAATCAGATTGGTCATATCTTTAACAGGAACTTACTTAACGCATTATTGAAGGAAAGACAGAGGTAAGGTTAGAAGTGATGGGAAGATGAGAAAAGAGAAGATAATGTAAATCGAAAGAGAAAGTACGAGATTGCACTCTGTGGGGGACTCACTTTGTAAGTAGCTATGAACCTGTCATATGACAAGACTAGGGAATGAATAATGTATGATGCATAGTGGTTGAGTTCAGTTAATAAAATATCAACCTCAAAGGCTGCATGACCTATGGTCCACTCTGTACAAGTGAATTTTCCATGTCACAATGATACCTACATGAATTATACTTTGCTGCAAATAAAATCGGACCATAAGTTTAGGTCTGTAAAAAATTTGGTAAGACTATGGTTCCTGGATATGGTAGCAAGGATCACTAATATCAGGTATTAATTTGGTCACATTCTCACCAATGTAATGTCGTACACAAGACATTGTTGCTGGACTGAAGATACGTATAATACCTCTGGAACCTGCTACAGCCAGTAATGGCTTTCCTGAATCTTCATCAAATGACCATGCACAAGTGTAGTAATTTTCATCAAGCTGGTATCAAGTTAAGAATAACCAGTAAGTACAATGTTGCTGAAATAACACAAATGCATCTGCAAAACCACAACACAACGCATACTGCAGGAAGACACTGTATTTTCTGCTTGGAAAAAAAAATTGTTTAAACTTTTCCCAAGCCATAAGTTGAAGGGTCCATCAATATGACATTCAAAGTAATTGAGATTCCCATAAGTGGTTATCAAATGACTTGTCCTTGGAAGGACAGAAATAGTGCTACATTTTTCTTTGCACTACTCATTCAGCAGCATACAATGATGATGAGTTTACAAAAACAAATTTCCTCCAGAATGTACACATGATTCAGAATACTGCACATAACAAAGGCTTCACCATGTGTGTGTGTACATGCATGTACTCCATTCCTCATATACCATATTTACCTGAATGCAAGATGAGGTTTGTTCCTTAAATTTAGGACATAAATATGTGAGGTCCTAAATTCAAATATAAAGCACCAAAGCAGACAGTGCAAAACTGGATGACGCTCAACCAGACCAAAAGCCTGCATTGTCAAATCGTCATGTGAGATCTGCACTCTTCTAGATTATTACATAGTTAACAGTGGGAATTCCCTACCGACGCTTCAGAACAACCTATCAGCCCCATCGTCATACATCAAGAAATTCAAAACAGAGAACACAGCATGACTGAATTAAGTGACGCAATCTTTTTTGGGGGACTTTGTTCATCATCTAATTTTTTTAAGGAGCAGGACATTACGGAAGCCAGCTCATTTTCCATTTTCAGGCAAATTAGCACCTAACCTACTTATTCTCAATCACCGCGCACCATAGAAACAGTGACTCGTTAAGACAACACGTCTAGTCGCAGACTAGTAATAGGAAAATGGCTATTGAAAAATTAACTACAAGACTCAAAAATAAAACCTGGAACAATCCACAAACTAAAAACCTTGAAAACTGGCAAGAACTAAGACTAAGCACACCAAAGATGCAACAAACCAGAAAACACATATTTAAAATTCCTAACACTATTAACACCATCTGTGGGGAAAACTGTGAATTTTCATTGGTTCAAGTAAGTTTATAAACCATGAAATACAATCTTTTGTGACCTGAAGATGGCCCAGAGCAAGGGTCGAAACATGTCGTCAGTTAAAAATAATAACATCTAACAAACTTAGTTGTGTTTTGACTCATTTAAAACCCTCTCCTTATTGCAAGAAATACCGGGTGTATCAAAATGATTGGAGCGGTTTTGAAGTTGATTATATTCACAAGTATGATGAACAGAATTATAAATACTA
>Ga0123357_10010743_pt1 | contig 11674 bp, 11 predicted proteins | sample TergutEmb28metaG_FD_89873 | JGI IMG/M metagenome (GOLD analysis project Ga0123357, IMG submission 89873) | Embiratermes neotenicus P4 segment gut microbial communities from Petit-Saut dam, French Guiana - Emb289 P4 | ecosystem: Host-associated > Arthropoda: Insects > Digestive system > Gut ...
ACATCGACGGCCTCGGGCTCGCCTACGACAAGGCTACCGGCAAGATAAACATGTCGTCAAAAGAGTTGCAGGACTACGGCAAGAACCTTGAGGCTGTCACGCGGTATGAGGCTGCGAAAAAAGAGTACAACAACCTCCTAAGTGAACAAAATTCATTGCAGGCGAAGATAAACACCCTCGAAGAAAAAAAGAAGCTGTACAACCAGATGGCTGATGATGGCAACATAAGCAGACGGCAGGAAGCGAAATTAATTGAAGAGGCTGACAGTCTCTTGCGGGACTATGGCAAGTCCATGAAAGACCTAAAACTGGAAGTTGACGCCTCCGCAGCCGCAATGAAAAATGCCTATAGCTCCGAAGCCGAGATAGCCGTAAGGCGGCAGGGCATAGTCAATGCCCAGATCCAGGACGTAAAGCGGCTTGCCTATCAGTACGGGATGACAGCGGACCAGGTGCTTGACGCCGCGGCGCAGATGGAGGGCGGCCTTGACCAGTGGTCACAGATGATGGAGGCGACGCACACGAAAGATGGGCTGACCCTCGATGATCTCGCACGCAAGTGGGGCATGACCGCCGAGGCCATCCAAGGCGAAATGGACAATATGGGTGTATCCCTGCAGGAGTGGAGCGACCAGCAGGACAAGGCCTGGTCTGACTACGAAAAGGCTGTCCATGACAAATCAGCAGGCGTCATCAATGGCTTTAAAGAGATCCCAAACGAGATGGACATGAGCGCGCAAAAAATGCTTGGGGTCCTACAGAAAAACAAGGAGTCCTATGCTCGGTGGGAGCAGAACATGGCGGAGATCACGAAGCAGCTCGGCCCAACGGCTGCGGCAGAGTTCGCCAAGCTCGGGCCTGAGGCCAACACCGCGATGGAGCAGATCTTGGGTAGCACCGACCTGCTAGACCAGTACCGTGACGTGTTTGGCGTCAAGATCGACGCGGCGACCGGGCTGGCTGTCGAGAACTGGGATGACCCGAATTTCATCGGCGCGCCATCGGCTGCGATCGATGCATCAGCGCAGATGGTCACTGGGAATACCGCGCTTTCGGATGCCGTGTCCGGGCAGATGCAGGCCGCGGCAAAATCTGCTGAAACTGTCGATTTTTCGGGTGTCGGCCAGGGCATCGCCTCAGACATTGCATCGTCACTTACCGGGGGGCAAGGGGCTATAGCATCCGCGATGTCCAGCATTAGTGTTGTCATCCAGACGGCACTCCGGACGACGGCAATGGGATCCCAGAATTCCGCTGTCCAGATGATGACGGGGATCAATACTGCCATAGTCTCAAGGACAGGGACGGTCAAGGCGTCGTTTACGGCCCTTGGCTCCGGCGTCACCTCGTCGCTAGATATGCTTAAAACCCAGTCCGCAAGCATTGCTACGCAAATGATGGCAGGGATAAACCTAGCTGTCATGACAGGCGCCGCCCAAGTCAAGACGTCCGCTGCCAGTATGACAGCTGGCATCAACACGGAAATCACTTCGGGGGCTGCAAAGGTCAAGGCCTCGGCGACATCGTCCGCAAGCGGCATAGTGACGGGATTTGGCACCATGGTGCCTGGCGGGGTAGGCGCGGCGAATAGCATGATGGACGGTATGCTGACGGCCATGAACAACAAGGCGGGGACGCTGTATAAAAAGGCCGACGAGATTGCGAACCGGATCGCCAGCACCATCAGGAAGGCACTTGACGTCCACTCACCATCACGAGTGATGATCGAAATTTTCGAGAATGTAATGATGGGCATATACGAGGGCATGGACAACCAAAGCGGCAGGCTCTACAAAACGGCAGATGAAATTTCAGAGGGCATCACAGACCGGCTGTCCATATCGCCTGATGTCTGGGACAAGCTGTATGCCAAGCTTGATGCTGTAACCAGCGCGCCAAATATGCGAGGGACAACGCTCCTGCCGCAGTCCCCTTCGGGTGACTCAGGCGGCGCGAAATACTCCACGAACCTGACACAGTACATCACGACGCCCAAGCCGCTGTCGCCGGCAGAGCTGACAAGGGAGGGGCAGGATATGCTCCGCCGCAGCCGCTGGCAGCTGCCATAGAGGTAAGCGAACATGAACGAGGATACTATAATCATCTATGAAAATAATATAGGGAGGCTTGTCTTTCGGCGGGATTCGCGTCTGTGGGTCACGGATGTGGACGGCATGAGCAGTGTCGAGATCGACATCGCGGAATCGCGCAGCACCATGCAGATAGGCTCCAGCATCACTGCGCAGAGCGTCAGGCCGAGATCCTTCACGCTCGACGGGGCGATCTTTGAGCCCATTGAAATGCTACGGGAGCGTGTCATCGACATCATGGCGCCGCAGACCCCCGCCACGCTTACGATCGAGCAGAACGGCGAGTCATGGTACTTGGATGTGGTCCCCGAAAAGACGCCAGAGATCACTCCGGGACGCGGCGTACAGTTTTTCCAAGTCCGACTTCACGCGGCTTACCCGTACTGGCGCACGACAGAATCATACGCCACTCAGGTGGCGGGGCTCGTGTCACTTTTTAAATTCCCGTTTTATACGGGCGGTACTTGGTGGGTTTCGAAATTCAGTGACAGCTTTTTTATCACTCTCGAGAACGGGGGCAACGTCCCGATGGATATCAGGGTGGTCTTTACAGCCCGCGCCGCGATCGAAAACCCCGAATTATACCATGTGGATACCAAAAAACGAATCCGGATCCTCAAGGCTATGGTCGCCGGCGAGAGGGTCGTCGTGTCCACCGTATACGGCCAAAAAGGTGTTACGTGCATCGGCAGCACCGGTGAGGTCACGAATGGCTTTAGATACCTATCCTTGGACAGTGACCTGTCCATGTCGCTGATCCCTGGCCAAAACCTCCTTCGCATGGATGCGGCGTATAACCGCGAGGGGCTGGGGGTGCGGGTCGAAGCGCCGAGGGGGGTAAAGTCTGGTGTCTAATTTCGTAATATACAATGCCGCCCGGGAGCGGGTAGGCCTCTTGCAGCATGACGACTCCGTGCAGTGGATGGAGAACTACCAGTCCCCAGGAGAGGTCAAAATAACAGCCCAGGCGACGCCTGACAACCTCGCCATGCTAATCGACGGCAACCGTATATATAACCCCGATTCGGACGGCGCAGCGCGTATCAGCCATGTCGATACCGACCAGACCGAGACGGAGGACATCATCACCGCTCGTGCGGATATGACGTCGGAGCTTCTGAGCGACCGCGTCGTGATGGGCACAGTAAATATCACCAACGTGGAAGTAGGCATGTATACAATATACAGCCAGAACATACGAGGGCTGCCAATAGCTGTCGGAGCGCTGCATGGGTACACCGAGACGGCGGCGATCGAGGTCACATGGAACTCCGTGCTTGACGCGCAGATCCGGCTTGCCGAAGCGGCAGGCCTGGGCTTTAAGGTCCTTTTTGACCCGGCAACAGGGGCCGAGACCTATGTGGTCTATAGAGGCAAAGACCGCTCCGACGATATGTCTCCGGATTACGTGGGCTATTTCGGGACAGACGTCGGCAGCATCGAAAACGTCACGATAACGTCAGGCACGACAGACTACAAAAATGTCGCCGTGGTCGCTGGCGCTGGGGAAGGGTCTGCGCGTACGGTCAGGATTGTATCGCTCGGGACTGTGACTGGCGAGAACAGGCGGGAGCTGTATGTGGATGCCCGTGACCTGCAGCGCGAATACCAGGTCGCTACTCCGACAGGGCAGCATGACGCGCAAGGCAACCCGCTGTACACGTACGAGACGCGCACATACACGGACACCGAGTACAACGCGATCCTCGATGCCCGTGGGTATGAGAAACTAAAGGATTACCTGCGCACCTTCTCGATCACCTGCGGTATCACGCAGAACAATATTCTGTACGGGACGGACTACCGCCTCGGTGACAGGATCCCGCTAAAGCTGCCGGAGTACGGCATCTTCACCACAGCGAGGATCTCAACCGTCACGATGATATACGAGACTGATGGCAACCGCATCGTGGCCGTCCTGAGCGATTTTGAATTGGAGGAATAAGCAGCATGATATGTTTTCCGCTTGACAACACCGAGTACGATGCAAGGGGTCTTGGCGCATGGCTCGGCACGAGGACGCGCGGCGTCTTTTCCGCCGACGGACATTACGCCGTAACGGCCAACGGGGACATGAGCGTTACGCTAGGCCCCGGCCTTGCATGGCTCAAGCCTGACGACCTCTGGGGCACGGTAATGCTCGAGGTCAATCCGACTGTCTTGCCCATAGCGACTGCGGACGGGTCACTTACCCGCTTCGCCGCCGTCTGTCTAAGGATTGACAAAAATTCGAATGCTCCTGGCGCTGTCATCAAGTACGGTCCGTTTGGCACAAACCCGGGCTTAAGCTCGCTGCCTTCGCCCGAGCAAAACAGCCTGGACTATGACGAGATCTATGTAGCGGCCATCAGGGTCAGGGCGGGGGCCACGGAGATCTCCGCTGGCGACATCACCGACCTGCGCCTTAACGAGACTTACTGCGGCATCATGCGCGACGGGGTGACAGGGATCCCGACGCAGGAGCTGTACGACTCCTGGCAGGGTTGGTTCGACGACCTACAGGCGCGCAGCGAGGGCATTTTCTGGGATTGGTTTAACAATTTGCAAAATGAGCTTGATGCCAACCAGGCTGCCAATCTGCAAAACCAGATCACGCAGCACTCGCAAAAGACCCCAGTGTCTACGGGTGGCATACATGGCCTAAGCCTTGACGACGGGCAATTACAGATGGACACCGGTGGCGCCGTCTTGGACATCAGCCGCAATGACCAGCTCTTCGCGACCACTCTCGCCACGTCCGGGTGGTCAGGCAAGCAGTACACGGTCACGCACCCGTCGATACAGGCGCATACATCGACGCTATTGACCATGATGGAGATTAGCCCATTGGAAGCGGCTTTCGGTGGCCTGTCAGCGGCTACAAGCACGCAGATAGACGCCTGGGTGGCCATGGGCAATATGGCCGAGGCAGCGTGTGTGGACGGCTCATACACAATCATAATTGACGGCACGGTGCCGTCGGTAGCAATCCCTGTGCTGGTGACTATCAGCCGGGCGACAGCAGTATAGGAGGTATCGGATATGGCATTAAAAGAGGGCTGGACGCGCCGGACACTCACGGCGCTGTTTTTTTGGTTGCTAAAAGCCTGCGGGCTTTTTGTGGCTACAGGTGATGGGACGGGGTATGTGGTCAACCCAAAGTTTGTTCAGGCCGGATCATTCACTGTTGGAGCAAGTGGGGAAGCCATGATATCCTGGCCTACGCCTTTTGATCATGCGCCACGCGCGTTTTTGCAGGTCACTTGGGGCGATACGCAGACCGTGGTTGTCAAATGGAAAAGCGGGCCGTCGGTAAACGGGGCTACAGTAATCGCATCGCTCAATGGCGTGGCAACCACTGCGACGGGGAGTTGGATCGCCATCGACCCCGGCTATGTCTTCAAGACGTTGTCAGGGGGGGGGTATTTCCTAAAGCTGTTAAAATATGGTGCAGCCCTGATTGGGGGTGGTCGCCATGCTGATACAGAAGATCCCCAAAATGGTCATAGCCCGTATCTACGACGTCATAGGCGGGTATTACAACAAGCCCGTCGTGGACTGGACGGGCAATTGGACAGCGGGGACGCTGACACTTCCGGGGCTGAGTCAGTGCAGCCGAATAGAAATCAACGATGGGTATTTAGGGCCTATATTAACAAGCTATGCCTGCGCGGGGACGATCTATGCAGGCGGCGGCTCTACACAAAGCGAATCGCAAATAACCATTATACGTTTCTACCTTCCCTTGTCCGGCGATACTCTGACGTACAAGATGCGATTGGGATTCCACATGGATACAACGTCAGCTTCCAATGGCTTCGGTGGATTTTCAGGCCCAACCGCGACCCCGATAACCCGCATTCGCGCCTGGAGAGTTTAGCCCTGCCTGACCGGGGGGGGGGGTGTTTGGTATACACTCCATTTTCTTCCTATCGGAAGGGGGTGTGTGCTGTGCTTGATTTTAGGATACCAAAGAGATGGCTACTGGATACGATCAATGAGCTTGTCTTCAACGTGAAGACGCTCGCAGGATTATCAGCCCAGACATCATTTACGCTCTTCGGACAAACGGCATATGTGCGCAAGTCGGGGCGCATGTGTGACTTAAGGTTTGCGGCAGTCGTTGCGTCCGCATACACACCGGGAGACCAGGTGGTGGGGACAATCCCCGCCGGATACCGCCCTCAAGGACAGATGTACGGCTACATTTTAAGTGATACCAATCTAGGTGTTATATTTTTGATGGAGTTTAATACGACTGGTACGATCGTCCTTAAAGATGCCCCGCGCATAGGGGGGACAAATGCCAGCGCCAATATCGCGGCTAATCATTGGCTCGCGATGCATATTAGCTATGTGACTGTAACCGCGCCATTTTAAGGCGCAAAACCAATCAACCCGGCGCGTCCACATGGGCGCGTCTTTTTTATGCAATCGAAAGGAGAAAAGTATGGAATACGAAGAAAAAGAGCCGGAGGTGCTGGAGGCCTCAGTGGAAGCCAGCGACCCGGATGTGCGTGAGGAAAACAAGGCTGGCATGCCTGTCGTCCTGTATGACGGAATTGAGGTGTAGACATGGGGGTAAGGACTCACGACCTATCAAAAGGCGATGTGCAGCTCACACAACATCTCAAACTCTCAGAATTCCGGACACCGGGTGTGAATACCATTTTGCTGGACGACGACATCGCGCCCACGATGGAGCGGGTCAGGGACGGAATTGAGAAGTATTTCGGCATCACGGTCAGTGCGACGGTGGTCAACTCCGGGTACCGCAATGCCACGTACGACAAGAAGGTCGGCGGCAGTGGCAGCGGGCCGCACACGACAGGCAAGGCCGCTGATTTCCACTTCCGTGGCAAGGATGGCAAGGCAATCAACTCTATCTACGGCCTGTGTGTCGCGCAGCTGCTCGGGCTTAAGGGCATAGAGCGGATCATGGACGGCGTAAGCCTCCACGTCGATGTCAACTACCGGTCAGGGTACTGGTGGGCGTGGCAAGCCAAAAATGCAGCCGGGACGTACGTATACTACACGCTGTCGGACTTCTTTGCATCCTCCTGGGCCAAGGCCGCCGGGGTCACAGTCCCTTCCTCGGTGACGCCCGCTGTGCCGCCAGCCCCAAAAGACTGGGTGCTTAGGCTGCAAAAGACACTCAACGCCGCTGGGGCGAACCCGCTGCTTGCCGAGGACAATAAGCCCGGACCCAAGACGCTGGCCGCGTGTCCGACGATCAAGCTGGGGTCAAAATCCACAGCGATCACCTATGTGCAGGAGCGCGTCGGGGTCCCGACGACGGGTGTATGGGATACGGCGATGGATGCGGCGTTTGCGGCCTGGCAGACTGCCAATCCGCAGGTCGGGAAAGCCGATAAGGTCTGCGGCCCCAAGTGCTGGCGCAGGTTGCTGGGGCTGTCGTAACCAAGCACAAAGATTGGGGAGAAAAAATGCTTACTGGGGGGAGCTTGATCGAGACGCTTATCATAGTTGTCTTGTCTAATGCCGGGGTGGTCGGTGTCATGTGGAAGCTTGTGCTACCACACATAGTCAAGAGCCTAAAGCCTGAGCTGCAATGCGCGGACCACGAGCACCGGCTACAGACGCTGGAAGAGGGCGTCCGCGACCTGCACGACAAGAAAGTCAAGGACTACGCGGCGATCATAGGCCTTACGGACAAGGGCAAGATTATAGTCAAGACATTGTTCGCGCTGCTTGATCACGCGAAGACCAACAACGAAACCGAAAAGATGGCGGCCGCAGAACTTGAGCTGCGGAATTTTATTATTAACAACTAAGGAGGGGCCGCTGCCCGGCGGCCCCGTTACACAAAAAAGGAGAATTTCTACATGCCAATAATAGAGGACATTACTTTAGGTTCTGTTGTTGTGGTGCTGGGCGCCTTGATCGCGGCGGTAGCCCTAATCAAAAAGGGCTGGGACAAGCTAAAGGAAATACAGGATTTCATCAATTCCCCGGTCTTCGCCGAAATCAAGGAGCTGCGCCTTGGCATGGAGGCCATGTCCTTGCGGCTTGACAGCCTGGGAATTGAGAGTGAAAAAGGCAAGTCGTTACAGCTTGCGATGGCGCAGGAGCAAATTTCCCGCGCCCACGCTATTTTCGTGGATGCCAGGAAGATAGACCAGGCTTCGCTACATGTGGTCATGGATCTGTACAAGAAATACTCCGACCGGGGCGGGAACTCATACGCAGCGGCGTTGATGCATGATATTGAATCCTTGCCAGTGGTCACGTTGAAGCTCAGAATGAATCAAAAAAAAGGAGAAAACCTATGAAAGAATTAAAAGGCATCGAATGCCTTGTGTCAAAGCGATGGTGGAACGCGGCGGGCACGCGGTCGCTCAAGACCCTTGCGCAAGCTGCGGTTGGCGCGCTGGTCGTCGAGTCCATCTGGCAGGTCAATATCCCAGAAATGATCGGGATCTGCCTCGTGCCAGCGGTCGTATCGCTGCTCATGTCGCTGGCAGGGCTGCCAGAAGTCGAAGAGAGATGATAGGCACCCTGGGATTATGTCCCGGATCATGCGTCCAACAGTCGAAAAAATTTCCCGGTTATGATATGATGAACCCCAGTAATGTAAGCCACAAAAAATAAAGTGGCGTCAAACGCGTTGAAATATCAACGAAAGTGACACCACTTCCAAGCAGACTACGAGGGTTCGATTCCCTTCGTCCGCTCCATTTTTTTTGTTGTTGCAATTAGCTGTCAGGTTGTAAAACGAAAGGAGACAATCATGCAAGAATTTGACGATGTGATGATCATAAGGGATATGATCGAACGTTGGGTCGTTTACCGCGACGCTTTTTTGTGGGACAAGCTCCGCCCCATATGGCATGAGGACGGGATGATGAAAGCCACGTGGTCCGAGGGGACGGCCGACGATTTCATCCGGAACAACAAAGAGGGGATGAAAAAGGGCTTAAACGTTTACATCCTGCATACGCTCGGCGGCAGCGCTATAGAAGTCGCCGGTGACAGGGCAGTTTCAATGACAAAGATGCTTATCCACCAGCGCGCGACCCTTGACGGGGTGCTGTGCGACGTGCTGTGCAACGCGAGGCATTATGACTTTTGGGAAAAACGCGGCGGGCAATGGGGCCTTGTAAGCAGGAACACGATTCTTGACAAAGACCGCATAGACACCGTGGTTCCGGGTGAGACGGTGGTCCTTGACCCGGAGATCCTCGGACGTTTCCCGACCGAGTATCAGCATCTCGCTTATTTGCAGACAAAGCTCGGATACCATGTCAACCCCGATTGCCCGAGGCTGACGGGCGGGCCGGCGCTTGAAGAACTGTACAGCCGTGGCGATGCCTGGCTGAAAAAGGCGTAAACATAAGCCTGGAGGGCCTCGTATGAAAGAACCAAAAAAGTTGCCAGTCGGACGGATCCTGGCATTCGCGGCGGGCGACATATTTGGGGGGGGCTCGTTTAATATCATCAACTTCTTCTACCCGGGCTACTTGGCTCTGGCGGTGGGGCTGCCCGCGCAGACGGCGGGGGTCATCATACTGATTGCGCGTATTTTTGACGCGGTCATAGATCCTGTGGTCGGCGTATTTTCGGACAAGCTCCGGGTCAGGTATGGGACGAGGCGGGGCTCGATGCTCGTATGCGCGCCTATTCTCGTATTGGCGATGTTCCTGATGTTTTATCCGTACAGCGATCCAAGCGTGACGATCAGGTTTTGGTCGGTCCTGCTGTCGTATATGTTTTTCTATGTGATCCAGGCGTCGATCATGATCCCGTATTTTTCGCTTTCGACAGAATTGACCGAAGACTATACCGAGCGCGGGCGCATGACGACCGTGCGTATGGGCTTCTCGATCTTCTCCTCGATAGTCTGCGTCGTACTTCCGGGCGTCATCGTCGACGCGTACGAAGGGAACCGCGGATATATAGCCATGGGCCTGATTTTCGGTGTCATATTCATGATTTGCGTCGGTATCACGGGACTGTTCGCAAAAGAAGGGATCCCCGCTCCGCTGAAGACCGAGCCTTTCGTCATAAAGGATCTGATAAAGCCGTTCCGCGTGAAACCGTTCCGGCAATATCTGGGGCTGTTTTTGTGCTGCCAGGTAACGATGGCGATCATGAGCGGCCTGTTTTTCTTCTACGTCGATTTCTACTACTGCCGCGACGTGACTGCGAGCGGCGCCGGGAATTCTACGGGGCTGATCGGGGCGGCGATCATGTTCGGAATGCAAATCGTCGCGCTTCCGTTTTACCTTTCGATGATCAAAAAGAAAAGCAAAACGACGGTCTATATTTTCGGTTCCGTGATCTGGATACTCGGCGCGCTTGTACTGCTGGTGCTGCCGGCCAACTCCAATCCTGTATACATGTACATACTCGCCGCGGTGATGGGCTTTGGCATCAGCGGCCCGGGGCTGATCCCGCACGCCATTTTCGGCGACGTCGTGGACGTAGGGCATCTGCAGTTTTCATCGCGTATCGCCGGGGTGTTTTCCGGCGTGGCCAATATCGTGAACAAACTGTCGCAGGCGCTCGGTCTGTCGATCGTGATGGGTGCGATAGGCATGGCGGGTTTTGTCGAGCAGGATATACGCGAGGGAGCGGCGAAGATCGTCTCCCAGCCGGCGTCCGCCCAAACGGCGATCGTGCTTATCATGGCGCTTGCGCCGCTTGTGTTTATGTCTATCGGGATTATCATTTGTACAAGATACCGTCTTGGAAAGGACATGCACGCCCAGGTGCTTGCTGCGCTTGAAGGCGGCGAGGAAGAAAAAGCGGCCGTGTTGAAAGCGCTTTAAGAAAAGCGGTATAAAATGGAAAAAAGAGAATTGCGCATAAAAGTGAGACGCCCCAACGCGGCCCTGTATTGCGCTGTGTATATATTGGCCTATCCCGCTATCAAGCTCATATTCGGGCTGCATGTCGACCGTACGGGTTTTCAGCCGCCGAAGGGGCCTTTCCTCGTGGTTTCAAACCATACGTCGTTCATAGATTTTCTGTTGGTGATGATGGCGGTCTATCCCCTGCGTCTCAACGCGGTGGCGGCGAAGAAGTACTTCTTCAGCCCACCGCTCGACAAACTGCTGCCGTTGATGGGGTGTATTCCCAAGGCGCTGTTTGACCCGGACATCAGGTCGGTCATGGGGATCAAATCAGTCCTCGAACATCGGGGCAGGGTGCTACTATTCCCCGAGGGGCGCTGCTCGGTTGACGGCGCTTATATGGGCATCAACAAGGCGACGGGCAAGTTGGTGAAAAGCATCGGCGTGCCGGTCGTAAGCTGTCATATAGAAGGGACTTACAATTGCATGCCTTTCTGGCGGAAGGGTATGCGGTTCGGGCACGCGCGACTGACGATTGCGGGGCTGTTCTCCGTCGAGGATTTACAGTCATTCTCTGTCGATGAGATAAACAGCGCGATAGACGTCCGCCTGAGCGGACTTGACACGCCGCCGCCCGATAAGCCGCTGCGCGTTTTGAGGGCCAGGCGGCTTGCCGAGGGTTTGCAAAACCTGCTTTATTACTGCCCCAATTGCGGCAGCGAGCTGACGCTGAAAATGGAAGGCAATGTGATCCACTGTAAGGCATGCGGCAATACGGTATTGATTGAC
>Ga0123357_10010744_pt1 | contig 11674 bp, 7 predicted proteins | sample TergutEmb28metaG_FD_89873 | JGI IMG/M metagenome (GOLD analysis project Ga0123357, IMG submission 89873) | Embiratermes neotenicus P4 segment gut microbial communities from Petit-Saut dam, French Guiana - Emb289 P4 | ecosystem: Host-associated > Arthropoda: Insects > Digestive system > Gut ...
AAGTGAAATGTTATTGTTTGGAAGGGGATTCTTTTTCTTTTTTCTGTCTCTTGGCACCACTTGACTCTGCTTCAGACCCACTGGGCCTCTGTCTCACTAAAAAGTTGTCCAGTGTGATTTGTTTTTTTCTACGTTTTGACGGCTTGCGTGTTCGTCACTGGACACACAGTACGTCATCCGAGACGCTTTGTGTTCGGGAAATTTGTTTGTAACCGAATTGTTCATGATCTGAGGCGCTCATGAACCGAGGTTTGACTGTATTTTTGAAGGCATCTGTGAGGAATGAATTTTGACAAACATATTTCTTTACCTAATGTCCATTTTGTTATACTTCTGGTAATTTTGTGCATACTTTACAATTTTTGTTGCATATTGTTGATAAGTGTAAATTTAACAAGAATGTCAGAAACAGTAAAGCTCAAAGCATGCCCATGTAAGCAGGATTGACCATGTTTGGTAACCATTGCTAGTTCCATACCATCAGCCTTTCATTATGAGAAATTAGGCATAAAATTTAATGTGGATATAAATTGATTTTAGAAATGCGAATGCGAGAATGAAATATTTTGTATGCAATATAGTGAAACATGCTTGACATATATTTCAACAGCAGCATGTAAACAGGTTCCTTTTAATCCCCATTTCATGTTTATTTTTTAAGGAGTTTTCCCTTAGTAAGTATTTATTTTGTGCTATGTCTGCCCAGTGATTTCAGTTTCAGCTTCCCTTCATTTAAGGCTCTCTTTATTTTTCCTTAGGTTTTGTATCCTTATCCACTGTTTCTTCCTTTTAATTACATGAATATTTTGGATGGAAGTACTGCTGGACTTATGTTGCCAACTGACTCGAAGTCTCAGCTGTCTATAAGTGAGATGGCAGCATTGCAGACCCAAATAAAAGTATTAAACAGCAATAACTAAGTTTGCAAGAGTGTTAATTTGTAGGTATGTAGTTTGAAATGCTGCAGTCTTCACAACTGGCCTGTGCAAAACTAAATCGTGGTGAGCCGATATTTAATTTTGTGTGCACCACACATTTGATGTAAGAGTGTGTCTGTCATCTTGTGTGATTCAGTGTGAATGAAGTATAAAAATCTACACTGGAAGAAATAAAGCCATACATCACTCTAAAAGTGTACATGGTATATTATCCAGATCTATTCTTGCTACATGTTCATACCAATCTTTTGTATATTCTGTAGTTTTCACAGTGCTCTTAATATATTTGTAATCATGTCCACATGTTTAGTGTATGTTGTGAATTGTTGACAAGAAATTTTATTATGTTTGTTTCTTCTAGGTATATGGCTGGCTTTTTAATAGCAGTAAAACATTTACTAATATGAAAGATAACTGGATTTGCCCTTATACAGAAATCAACATTTTTATTAGGAAACGTGATGCCTTTGTCATTAGTGAATATCGTTGTTTCTGATACAGTAGTTGCTGTTTGAAGATGATGGTTTATGTATGTTTTTAAAGGCAAAGGTTCGAAGTTTAACTGTAGGATTCCATATTTTACTGTTCCCTCAGTTAGAGTGAGAAGAAATTTTAAGTTGCATAAGATGATGTTATTTCCAAATTTTGTTTTCCACAGACAAGATAATATGAACTGAAACAGGATTTCAGTTCACACAATCAAAAGCTCTTCCTAAATCACAAAATATTTCAAAATGTACTGTATGGTTAATAGCTTCCAGTTGTTATTATGCATTCAGTAGATGCATTGACAGGATATATTGCATAAGACTTGGCGTCTTTTGTAATAGGCTGTGCTTGGAAAGTGGGTTCTGACATTTTTACAGATCATGGTGGCTTTGCAGGGCCAAGCAGGACTGCTTCTGCAGTGTCACTATGTGGACTTTTCTGTAAGGTTCTGATGCCAATACATCAAAACTTACTAACTTTATGGACACTGTTTAATGCATTAAAATTCATTGCATTTAAAAGGTGGGATCAGCTCCATTCCTCAGGCTTGCCTCTAACACATAATGTTACCACAGAATTATGTACATTCTTCTTGAAGACAAACCTTGTTGAGGTTTTGATGGACAGCAATCTTGACGTCTTTAGTGACATGTTTTTAAAGTGTATGTGGAACAACTTGTTCACTTATTTCATTGTACTTTGTGTTAATGATGCATGTACCGTATATTCTCGAATCTAATCCGCACTAGTTTTTGCCAATTTCTTAAATGAAAAAGAAGTTCGCGGTTCTAATCCGCACCTCTCCTTCAACTGCCTTCAGAAGTCACGCGGTGCGTTTCAGCTGCGTGGAAAGCCATCCTGGAGAGCATTATCGTCAGATCATTCAAGAAGTGTTGCATAAGCAATGCTTTGGATGGATCCGAAGACATTCTGTGGGAGGATGATGGTGAAGATAAGGATGATAGTGACTGGGTGACAGATAACGATTCAGTTATGAGTGATGACGGCGAGTCTGATGAATAATAAATTATAGATATATATTACAAATAATAAATTATTTTATTGTTCTTACGGCACGTACAGAGGCTCTGTCATTTTTCCAAAATCCGGCTCATGATTGCGATTCTAATCCGCATCTGATTTTTTAGCCCTTTGAAACTGTAAAAAGGGTGCGGATTAGATTAGAGAATATACAGTAAAAATGTAGTTGCATGTTGTTTTGGAAGGAATCCTGAAGATGGGTGCTGATCCTGTTCGCGAAACATATTTTAATACATTAAATGATGCAAGAAGGCCGTAAGGCAACAAGTTTACGCTACTTTGTTAATGTCACCCTGTCGCAATGTATTACGCTTTTTCAATCAGAATTTCAGGGGCAGGAATGAATTTAATCGGAGGTATTTGCGTCTCCATTATAGTAACAGGTACACCAGCGTGCATCAAATTAGGTCTGTCGCTCTCCCGTATTGGCGTGCCACTTTAATGTTTCCGCAGTTGGCAGTATTCTCACCGGTATATTGCTCCTGTTCTCTGTGACCATCGAACCATTCAAGAGGGGAAAAATTCGCTGTACGCATCCTTTGGTCTATTCAGAAACAACGACGTAATTCAGGAGCGTGTATATAAGGTTTTTTTTTTTACTTGGCACTCTCTTTATGCCATCGTATTGCTTACATAATACCAGTGGTGCAATGAACTGTAGTATGATCTTCCATTCGATTATCCGTGGCGTGAGAATTTAATATACGGTTTTTAATATATATGATCTGTGGTTTTTAAGATGATGGAGCCATGAAAATGGTTGATAGAATTTTCCTTCGCGGTGATTTCGAATGTGAAATTTACTGTGGTGGTTTGAGAACTGAACTGTTTGCGCAGACTAACCAAGAGAAAAAAGAGAGTAAATAACACACTTGTGTGGGCAGTGTTGGTGTATTTATCGTTACAAAATGTCAGATAACGAGGACGATCCTCTTCCCGAAAAATGTTTCGAAAATATTACGAAACCACAGACGTTTGTTGGTATGTCGTCGAGACGTTCGGTATCTTGGAATATACAGTAGGACTAAAATACATGTTGGGAACTAGTGTATAATAGTGCAGTCACGGCAGGAATGATTTCAACATAAACAACTCGACGTTGCCTAACCTATGCTAACCTAACAAATGCTATTGCAAGTTATGGTGAACTAACATAAACTGACCTATCCTAGCCTGTGATGTAAAGTATCGTAACGAAATCAAACGCATCTGAAGCCACCATAAACTACCGTAATGTGAAAGTGAAAATAAATAAAACTCGTGAGGAGTGAAATTGAGTGTGAAGCGCTGGGCCAACACTGAAACTAGGAGGAGGGGAATTGTGTGTCCGTACTGTAAATGCAGTGTAAAAGTAAAATATAGATAGCAAACAAAGTCAATAATCATAATTATTCAGTGGCAACGTTAGGGACATTTGAACTTCAACGTGGCTGAGCCTGTCTTTTATATGCCGCCAAATCTACCGTAGATGACGGCACTATAATACACTAGAGCGATAATTTGTTTGCATGTATATGTGTGTAGGAGTCTGAATGGGAGATGTATCCATATAATGTATATAGAACTTAGTATATGGTCTTCATTTTTTTGCTGTTGATCACTGTTTCAATGTAACAATTTTTTTTTTCAGAGGCATTTGGCAACCTGAAAAACTCCGAATTTTACAGGAAACCAGATGAAGTTTGCAACAGTAAAGCTAGCACCAGTGGTTCATCAAAGGCAGTTAGACCTAGTGGCACTAAATCAAATCCAGTCCTAGTCAGTCCAAGACAGGTAAAGTCTAAGTAGTTGTAGTATAATGTCTGAGATGACTGTGATGCACATGTATCTCGTGGATGGTAGTGTACTTGAAAGATGTACAGCAGAATCATAATTATTCCTCTGTGAATTATGCACTTTTTATTTTATCAATACAAGACTTATTAAATGCTGTTATACCCACTTTCCGCACAATACTGCCCATTTTTGGAGTCTGGAAGGCCTACACTAGGTGTGGTGAAACAACACAGTAGTTTTTTTGTGCTGTATGATGATTATTGTGTATATGCCTAAATGGCCTGATTCTTAGAGACAGCTATATCCTAATCCTTGTTTTCCCCACATGGCCTTTTCCTCCATCCATCCTGTCTTCCTTGATTTGATCACCATAATAATTCCTGTGATGAGGTCATTGGTGCAGCTCATTTAGTATTTCTCTCCATTGAAGTGTTTAATTCCACTTTTTTAGTTTCAGATATTCTCCCTACTACTGTCCCCTCCACCTTCTCTCACCTTCCACACAAAGTGTTGCACTGATAATATTGTTTGAAATTAAACATGTTTTCTTCCCCCTTCATACCCACACTCTCAAAATAACTGTAAGAAACGTAATCAGTGCACGTGAAAATGTAAATATCACAAAGAAATAAAAGAGTAACAATAATTCATATATATATATGCTTTTTTGTAAAAGGAAGTGCCAGTAACTACACCTTGACAGCTGGTGAAGTTGAGACTGCACCTTGTTTTTGTACTGAAAAAATTTTGATTTTATTGTTTCATATTGTGATAATACTGTTGGACTAAAGCAACATATGGGACCTGTTTTTCCTCAGTTTTATATTTAAAATATTTATCTATTGCATTTCCATCAATGAAGGTACCATTATGCTGTACCATTGCATACCATCACAAGAAGCACTGTGTGTGTGTGTGTGTGTGTAAGTGTCTGTGTATCAGGTAAAGGCGAACTTGTTCCTTGTTTGCTCCATTAAGGCGTATGAGGAACTGGAGGTATAACGTCACTCATTTTTAACCTTTGCACTGTGTGAAGGTGAGTAGTCACCTGTATGCCCCAGCTATCTTACCAGCAGTGAAAGAGTCCCTAGCACCGAGCAGATAGCAGGCTGGGTGGGCCTTGGAGGGCAGTCTAGATGTTCTGTGGAAGAAAAATATTTCTTCCTATTAGTGGGAAGCTAACCATGATTTCTTGGTTGTCCACGCTGTAGTGTAGTTTTTATGTGGAATAGTGTGAGAAACGTATCTCTTGTAAATGTAGTAAAGTAAAAAGGTAAAGTGATCCCGTTACAGGCCCGGTGTGGCCCAGATAGTGGGTAGAGGTATAGCTCTACTCTTCCATGACCATGGCACTAGAAGGGGGTTAGTGGTCAGCAGCACGCCCCAGCCACACTTTACCCCCAGGAAAGACCCGGTACCCATTGTACAGGAGGTTGGGTGGGCCCCAGGGCCAGTCTGGACGGGCGGAAAATCTCATCCCCACCGGCATTCGATCCTGGACCGTCCAACAAATATAATAAATAATGATATATAATAATATATATAATGTATAATATGTAATATAATGTAGTCATATAATAATATTTGTACTTGTGTTGCAAAGCTTGAGGAGTGTGGGAGGAAGATGGTGTAGCATCATAAGCGAACTATCTGGCTGTTCTTTAGTTCAATTTTGTGTTCATCCCTCAGAATGGAATAACGCTTGTCTTTTCCATAGGAGCATGTAACAAAACTATAATTGAATTTATATAAATACAGAGATGTTGGTAAATCAGAGCTCCTTGCTTCTTGCCTTAACTAACTTATGCTTCTTGCATCTTCAGAGAGGGAACCCATTGTTGAAGTCAATCTTCAATGTGCCCTGGGAATATGAAGAGATTGTCCCAGATTATGTAATGGGAAGAACAACGTGCGCCTTATTTCTCAGCCTGCGTTATCATAACCTGAATCCTGACTACATAAATGAGCGACTGAAGCAGTTGGGGAAGCAGTATGAGCTGCGGGTGCTCCTAGTACAGGTGTGTCTTGCTACCCAAAGGTTTCATTCTCTTTTTTAATGTTTTGTTGACCATGCATCATGATATATCCATACAATAAGAACCAACAGGATGCACTATTTACTTTCAATTTATTTCAGTAATTAACCTCTACATGTTCCGAGTATGCTTACTGCTCATCACCAGGAGGTACTACTCTGTACGTACAGCAGTTGGTATAGGTCATGCATTTATGTTGACTGCTGTTGACAGGATCAACATAAATTGAATTGAATAAATTGAAAGTAAATAGTGCATCCTGTTGTTACTTATTGTACGGTTTTATTCTTCTTGTCCTTTCCCCTAGTGTCAAAGTTGTGTCCCTGTTCCATGGAGTGACTCTTGTCTGAAAGTTTCCAAAGCAGTCCAGCTGTCCACATATTGTCGCAAATAGACATTCTTGTTGTGGTCTCTATTGCATGGCCACACACCATCATTGAATTCAAACAATATCATGGCCACTCAGTAGACATTTTCCTTTTGTTATAAATTAGAGATTCTTTTTCTTATAATCCGTTGGTATGTCTGTATCATTAATGTCTGAGAAGAGGAGCTATGCCAGAAGAAATTAGTATATTACGAGCCATCAGCTTCCCTTTTCTTCCCTGCTTGTTCCTTCTGTGTCCCTTCTCATTGCATAACACTGCCATTCCCATTGGCTCCCCACTCCATTTATAGTTGTATGTGTAATATACCCAATTTTTATTGTGAATCTACTTTTTTTTTTTGACTGCTTAGACAACAAAATGGAGGCAGTTAGCTCCTCAGAAATGTCTGTAACTTTTTGCTGCTCTATGCAATGATATATCCCAAAAAACTTGGATCTTTGTGAACACTGCTGTGGGAATCTCAGATTCACTGTTCATTATGGACACTGAAAAAGGAAATTAATTTTTGTGGTTTTTCAATGGAAAAAAAAGTTTGATGTTCAGGTGACCGTGCAGCGTGATAAAATCTTACAATAAAACCAACTAGGTGCACTAATTTCTTTAATTTATTTTTGGAATAAAACTCTACACGTTTCAGACAGTTCCTCTGTCCATCATCAGTTTTTCACTGTACACACAGCAATGGTATATGTCAGCAAACCTGCTGCTATATGGATTTCTGGTGGTAGAAATGGCTAGTGGAATAACAAGCTGACAGCTTGCGAGCAGGATCAGGACGGAACTGGTTCCATCCTGATCCTGATCGCAAGCTGTCAGCAAACCTGTATGACGTATACCATTGCTGTGTGTACAGTGAAAAACTCCTGATGATGGACAGAGGAACTGTCCGAAACATGCAGAGTTTTATTCCAAAAATAAATTTGAGAAATTAGTACATCTAGTTGGTTTTATTGTAAAGAATAAAAGTTATTAATAAATTGTTTATAAAGTGAGGAGTTGGTATCTTTAAAAAAGAGATGCAATAGATTGTGAACAGGAAATTTTATTAAGAACCTTGGTATATACAACCCATGATGTATTATTATGATGTCAGGTCAAGTAACGTGTGCGAACTGTAAATGTAATTATAAAGGGGATGTGCCTTGGGATTAGTCAGTTAAAAGACAAAGAATATTGATGGTTTGCATGAAGCCTGTAAAAAGTGAAACCCATTTGGAGGTTGGGCAGATGAATAGAGGTAAAAAATATTCCCCATGAGCAGTGAGGTGGATAGCCCATTGACATATCAGCTGATGCATCCCCTCTGCAGAGAAGCCTGTGGGCTGCTGCTGCAAGCACTGCACCACCACTCTTAACATCTTTACCTGACCTAAATATTTAGGCTCTTTAATGTTTTTTTTAAGGGGGCTGAACATATGGAAGTCACACAATTCCAGCACATGGAGTGCGGCAAGTCCTAGGCAATGCATGCCACAAGGGACAGGCATCATTATGCAACATGGTGACATCCCTCGTGAGGATTCTAGAATACTTCTTTTTGATGAAAATGTGGATGTCCTGCAGGATTTCAGAGTAGCTGTGTGTATTGATGGTGATGTCAGAGTCTTTGAATATGCCAGCATCAGCAATCCATTGATGTTCAGGAAAACAGCTGGCATGACCTCCTGTGCAGTAGGTGGGACTTGAAATACTTAGGGCACAGAGAGGATGCACATTCTGTTGTGCTACCTTAGAATTAGTCAGTTGCAGAATTGTTTTGATTGATAATGATTGTTCCTGTAATTGTGTATGATAGATGTTTGCATTTCTCTGTAGGTAGACACACAGGACCCACATCATGCCCTCAAGAACCTAACAAGAATCAGCATATTGACAAATGTAACACTGATGTTGGCATGGAGTGCTGAGGAGGCAGGACGCATAATAGAAACATACAAAATTTTTGAAAATAAACCACCAGATATGATAATGGAAAAGCAAGACAGTGGTCCCTACCAAAAGGTATTTATTCATTAAGCTTGTAGAAAACAGCTGTTCTTGTGAAGCTAGTGGTGGTTCTGCTAGACATGAAATTTCCTGCCCCTTGTAGCACATGCGGGATTATTACCATGTTTGTGAGAGTCCACCACTGGACCCTTCATGATTCACATGAATTCAGGCCACATCTGCATGTTATAAATCCCCCCATGTTATCATTATCATAAAAAGCAATCCCATCACAGGCCTGGACAGGCCCTAAGGGTTCCAGGAGTTTGAGACTCCCAGATTTGAAGACGCACGGCACATGAAGGTGGTAATGTTGTCAGCCCCACACACCAGCCACCATTACCCCCCAGGAAATATTCCTGGTATTCATTTCTGTTAAAGGCTGAGTCAACTCCTGGGCTACAGTGTGACCGGAAGGATTATGTCAATGAAAAATTCCAGTGACACCATTGGGAATCAAACCCGCAACCTTCCGGCTTGTAGCACAGTGCCTCAACTGTGCCACCCCATGCCCCCCATCATCATCATCATCATCATCCAGAACTTCTTTTCAAACACCATGAATTTATGATGTACTTAAGACCTCACCATAATGACTACAGTGTTACAGTGTCATTTATTTATTTCTAGTCTTTGTCATTGGCCCTGTCTGTCAGTGGTAAAAAATAAAAGACTCCATTTATTTTATTGTAGCATGATCCAAACAACATCTCTGTAGACTGTGTTATCAGTGAGAGGGTATAGAAATCAAGCTTGCAGTAGAATGTGTGATGTATGTGAGGCAGCAAGTTGAAGCAGCAGATTCAAGCCTTCTGGGATGTTACACTTCATTGACTGGTAAATAGTTACCGACATGTTGAAAGATCATAGTGCCTTTATCTTTAGGTTCCAGCAGTCCAAGTGTGCTTGTAGTGTAACATCCCAGAAGATTTTAAACGTCAGTAACATTACTGTAACTACTTCATATCTCACAACAAATATGGTATTTACATTCACAGTGCACAGTGTATGTGAAACTGCTGACAGGTGAAAGTTGCTTACTTGTTGCAGAGATTGAGAATTATAAATGGTCTTCGTGTGTTTGTATAGTGTTAATTCTTTCTTGCTCTTGGGAAGGTAAGTTTGGCTACTAATTAACCTGTAATAACTCATAATTAATAATTGTCCAATTAGATGCAACACAAAGCAATCTATTTATTATTCTGCAAGTTCACTGTACATGTTTCGGGTGTCAACCACACCCATCATCAGGAGTACACAAATCTGTGACTACAGCCTCCAGTACTGGGCATATTTTTTGTGCAGCTACCTCCCTCCAACGTGGCCAAGTGAGTGAACGTGCAGGATAATAATAGACTGCTTTGTATTGCATCTCGTTGGACAATTATTAACATAGATCAGCGATGCAAGGAACTATAAACATAAGACTCAAAATTATTTGTTGCAGCTGGTGAGTGCATTAACCACTGTTCGTTCCATCAACCGGACAGATGCAACAACTCTAATTGCAACATTTGGTTCCCTTGAGAAGGTCTTAAAAGCAACTCCAGAGACGCTTGGTCTCTGCCCTGGACTGGGCCCCCAGAAGGCTAACAGACTGTACAGGGTTCTTCATCAGCCATTTCTTAGAGAGTCAGCTGTAAAACGGAAGGTGAAATCTATTTCCAAGTGTTGATGGAGTACCACTGGCCTTTGGATTAGTGTTACAACAAACAAGAGACGTTGGTCAGTATTCTAGTAACGGCTGATGCAGGAAAGTGCATTAAGTCTGACAGAAGTGAGCATATTATCTAGTTGATATATTCAAAAATATGCCAGAATACTCAAAATTTTTTTTTATTATCATGTATTGGAAATGTCCGTGCATAAATTGTGTTTTGCAAACAGCCCATAGTGTCAGCTTTCTTTATTTCCGTACTTCAAAAGACAAAGGAATAAGGATATTATGATCAGCTGGGTGTCCAGCTGACATACAGTGGTGCTACTTAGAAAGTCCTGTTTATAGTGGTTTCCCACCTAAAATAACACAATGATTTAGTCCCAGAAATATCCCTTATAAGGACAGTGAATTTTTATCCTGTTTGCTATGCTCCTGCTTGGTACAATCTCCTGCTTAATGTTTCCTATTTACGTTGCAGATTTTTTTAATTTGTGACTCTAAAGTGCAACTCAACATATATTAGTGAATGCTAATGTTATCAAACATCTTGCACTTAGTGAGCATTAGTAAGCTTATTGAGTAAGAGTAACAACCTAGCCTGTGTATATTTTTTTCATGGAAGATTCTTGAAACCTCAAATTAGAGCAAAAGTTATGTAACTCGGTGTTAATCCACACAAAAACATGGTTGGAAACTCTGAGCCATCGGACTGCACTGCCATACATTTGCCCAGCATAGTTTGTGTGTTGTTAAACAATCCTCTTATGGTAACTTGCGAATCTGTGTATATTATAATTTGTTATCACAGTGCAGAAAATTGGGCCAGCATGAACGTGAAGTTGAACGTAGAAGTGTCGGGCGTTGAATATGTGGAATCTGATGACAGTCTTCTGCCGTGTGCTGAGCAAGTAATTGAGTAGCTGTGCGAGCAGATTGCTGAACAACGAAGAGAAGCGGTGGGAACAGTCCGTGAATCCATGCCGACATCTCATGAGTGGCTGGGAACAGACAGATGTCGCCGTAGTGGTGTCTGTGACTCTGAGAGTCCATAACATGATGCCTATCCAAGCTGCACAACGGCATGTGCAGTATGAAAAGACAAACAACACTCAACAGGTTTTTGAGACACAATAGACACTGATTACATTATGTGATTACTGTAGGAAGTTTATTTAATGAAAGACTGATAATTTTCGATATTAATATGTTGTTTTATGTCATTAGTGGAGTTATGAGCAGACTGCCTCTGTGGTCTAGTGGTCAGAGTTTCTGGCTACAGATACAGAGGTCCCGGGTTCGATCCCCGGCGCTACCAGATTTTCTGAGTAGTAGTGGGTCTGGAACGGGGTCCACTCAGCC
>Ga0123357_10010745_pt1 | contig 11674 bp, 10 predicted proteins | sample TergutEmb28metaG_FD_89873 | JGI IMG/M metagenome (GOLD analysis project Ga0123357, IMG submission 89873) | Embiratermes neotenicus P4 segment gut microbial communities from Petit-Saut dam, French Guiana - Emb289 P4 | ecosystem: Host-associated > Arthropoda: Insects > Digestive system > Gut ...
ACGGCCGAAACATGTTGAGCATTGAATGAGTATTGAATAAATAATAAAATAAGTGGCATCAAGTTGGTTTTCTCTTTACTCAACTATAAAGATGATGCACGGTCCCATAAACATAAGAAACAACACTTTCTTCATCAGTGATTTAATTCAACTATATTGTCTTCGACATGTTTCGAACAACGAAGTGTTCATCATCAGGAAGACTATACAAGCAGCTTTACGGTATTTTATCATGCATCTATACAAGCAGTCTACACACTGTCAGGATATTTGATACAGTGACTAGACTGCTTATATAGGTGCATGATAAAATACCATAAAGCTGCTTGAACAGTCTTCCTGATGATGAGCACTTAGTTGTTCGAAACGTGTGAAAGACAGTATAGTTGAATTAAATGATGGACGAAAAAGTGTATTTTATTGGTTCTATTTGCATATCACGATGCACAGTTCAGAAAATGCAAACCTTTCCAGAAGGTTAATACTTCTTTTAGTTCCAACTGGTTATGGTTTCTTTTCTTAGCTTCAGGCTTAAAATTCCATCCGAGTCTCTACAATAGTTGTGGAGTAACGTGTCAACGATTATGGGTAAATTAAGCACCCGGTTTAGGTTTATCTCCGGTAATGAACAGTGACCAGAGTCCTTTCATTTGCGCACTTTGTCGTATCAAAATGTTGTGCGGAAGGACAGGTTGTGAAAAGTAGGCTCCGACGACCATTCTTCTGGGGTGTCACGCTGTGCCGTTTCGTGAAGAGTTCCCGACGTTTCGAATAAATGTAGCGCTTTTATCTTTGGGGTCCAGTAGTCCAAGCCGAGCAGCCGTGCCCAACCAACCAACCAACCAACCAACCAACCAACCAACCAACCAACTCACAGCTAGTCGACGTACCTTAGTCTGTAAGGCCATTCCTGCGCAAAAGATGCATTCCTGGGCTGTGACGCCGACACCTTGTAATTACAAGGAAGACTGCGCTTATGCTAAGTACCTTCCCAGCTTGGCCGCAAGACCTTGACGTATTCATACTATGGACTTTCGCTACAAATGGCAGTGTGTCCTTTGTGGGGAGGATCATGTTGGGACGAGCATCTCCGCGATCGCTGTGTCCCGGTTTTAATCACATCCTTGGCATTCTTCCTACAACTAAAGAAAATCAAGCAAAACCTGTGTCGGATTTGCCAAAAAGTGCTAGTCACAGTTCGTTCTGTCAACCTTGCCGCCTTTTACGGGCAACTTGGACTGACCTACTATGTCCAGGCGAATTTAATTATGTTAACACCCGAACAAACTGTTCGATGACATGCTGTGAGACAGACCAAGACGAACCAGTCCTAATAATTTTGAACTGCTATCACTGGAAACGTTATAAATCCCCAAACGCTTGACATGTAGGGACTGCTTGACCCCGAAGATGAAGCAATATGATCCTCTGCAACATGGGGGTCAACTTATCCAGCGACACAGTGTAACATTCCGGGAATACCTGAATCTTCAGCAGCAGCAGCACAACTACCACCACAACCACCACAACCACAACCACCACCACCACCACCACCACCGTCGGAGCCTCATGTCTCGCAAAACAGGCTTCTATTATATCATGTTCTGTTTGTATTTGGTTAATCAACCATATCATTTCCTACACATCACAATATTCTTTTACATAAATAAAATGTACATCTATTTTTACAAGTAAATCACTCCGCTCACACTTACAAAAAAAACATCATTACACCAGTAACAGAATACACACAGCAAATCTGGGGACAGCTTGTCCTTGTACTTAATGACACTTCAGGATCCTGCATCTTTAAACATAAACAGTGGCATTACATATTGCACAATCCAGTTCACTACTAACAATCGGTAAGAAGAACCAGGCAGCCATTCAGAAAAGAAAAACGCCTATGAGTAATATAATTCTCTGGTCTTAACGGAGACGGAGCAATTTCGGAAGGCGTTCATTGGGGTAAAGATGAAATTGTGTGAGATTAGCATTTAAACAGTCACTCATTTCCTACAAAGTTATACTCCGCTCTCAAGTTTTGTGTTGGGAGAATCAGAACTAAAAACTTTATGGAAGTTCAACTCATTTTGTATACTCGTACATACAGCATATTAAGAGTATTCTTTATCTTGAAAATAAAAACTTACCACACTAGACTACATGAATATAAAAGCACACAGACATTTCCCTCGTGATACATAATAAGTTGTTAATTATTATATCCATATAAAACCAATGCATTATTCATCTGTGCCTTCCAGGTATTGTGGGCAAGGAAAAAAAAAGAATGTCACACAACTAAGCCCCACAGCTCTACACCACAATGTTTTTTATGTTTTACGAAAAAGAGCGTTATCAATTGATAAGAGCATCAAAACTTCTGCAATCCGTTATATACCACAAGAGATGGGAGGGGTATATTTAACGTAACCATGGCAATAGGAGGCTGCGGGTGGCAAGTCATGGTCTGCTGTAGGTTATTTACTTTATTGAACTATGGAGGTCTTTACTCAAAACAGTAACCTCATCACTACATTGGTGTGAAGTACGGGTGACAGAATGAAGTAAGAAAATTTCTGCCACAAATAGGACCAGCCTACAGAGCCTTATTTTCAAGGCAAGAATAAGTGCAAAACTTCTACATATTAAAAATAAAGTGTAAATCTAAAAAAATTTAAATTTTTGCAATTTGTTAAGTTTCACAGTGTAAAGTATCCACTATTTTAATTAGTATTCAGTTCATTTCACACAAATTCGAAAATATTCACCAAGTAATGAAGCAAACTTTGTGCTTTGCCTGCAACACACAGGTTGCAAATGTACAATATGTACATACACATGAGTTGTACACAAGACTAATACACTCAGAATGGCCATATGCAACGTATACACCATGTACACTGATTCCAATACCGAATTAGCGAGCTGTGGGTGGCTACAGCTGGATTTTTCAGTATTTGTGACTTCACACACCCCCAACTAGACTGTGAAGTTATAATTAGCTCCAAACGTTATGAAACCTTCACACCCTCCCGAATACACTGGAATATTACATAAAATGCCACCCCCCTCCCCAAACCCCACACACCAACATTCAGGCTGCTTCAACTGACAGCAGGTAGTGCAGCCATCACCTATGTTCCATTTCCCATGAGTCAGAAACTATGCAAGTTAGTTCAATGCACTGTAGTTTCTGCAACATTTTCTACTCCCCATATTGAAAGGTGTTGGATGAGGTTTCCTTCAGCTCTAACAAACATGCTGTTCATTGTATTTCTGCTGGTAAAACCAATTACACTACATTCTCAATGCTTTATTTTAGTTCATATTCAGAGTGAAAGTTATTACCATATTCAATGCCCACAAATTCCATAGCAAAATGAGACACATGTCAAACTCTGAAGAACCTGGCAGCCACAACCCCCTCATTATTCTCACCAAAAACATGTTGAAAGCAGTTTAAATGACAGTCTTCAGTGCAACATATTGCACTGTCTTGTGTCAAAAAAGGTAAAGGTTCTCTCCTAACTCAACAGGTGTTCACAGTTGTGTCGTGAATTTATGGTGTCAAGACTAAAAAATGTGCCCAATAATCCACCCACCGTTCTTAAGACCATATAATGACTCTCTGTGGATTAGCAAGTCATTTTCTGCAGAACAATACGCGTTACTCTGAAGTTCACATATCCACCAGGACCAGCCATGCTAACCAGTTATTAAACAGTACAAATGTAGGATCTATTTCTCACCATGCAGCTGGATGGATGCGCCAGTTCACAAAATTCAGTCTTGATTCACAATGTGTCATAGAGTCTTAAACAAATGCAACTGCAGCAATTTTGTTGAATCTCATTACTGACGACACAGACACATGAGTGTTGATAAATGATTTTCTTGAAAGTGTTAACAATCTATCGCCAATTTCATCCACATTTTTGTCTATCAGCATGTGTCTTCTGCATGTCCTCTTAGTTCCCAGAATGGAACCTGTTGCTAGAAACCTTTCCATATAATTGTAACATGTTCTACAGTCTACTGCAGGTCCAGGAGCATTCATCAGAATTCCTAACGTTCTTTCTGGAAGCGTAAACAGTGTTACATACCACAGGAAATGAAGTGATATTCCAATGGAATCCAAATAGCTGAAAGTGAGTCAGAGAGTCCTCGCATCACCTCTTATAAGCAATGTGGGGATGAACTGGTGAGGGGGCTCAGCATGTAACATAAGCGGTGCAACTGGAAGTGGCTAGTGACTATGGTCATTTACAACAATGATGACTTAAATGCACATATCCCCCAGAACATAGGTAACAAAGCACTGGCTGCCTGTCTTAAAGCTTCTCATGCCCAGCCCACCCAAACAACCATGATCACAGAATTCCAGCACACCCAAACACCCCCCACCCCCTCCCCCCCAAAAAAGAGAGACATAAAATGGATGACATTTTGAAATGTACATTATTATGGCCAACATGTTGGAGTTACAGTGGCTTTTCTTGTACGACACCGCGCGTGGGATGAAACAACAGGCTTATTTGTTCCCACACTTTCACGTGTCCAACTTTCTCTGAAACAGTAGGAGTTAGGATAATACAAAAATATCTTATAAGCCAGCATATACTACAATACCTTTCATTACTCATAATGTACAAAATGGAAGTAAGACAGTCTATATATTAAAATGAAGAAAACTATGTACCTTTAATGTAATGAGGTGTTTCAGTATTATTACATATAACACACATTCATCCATTCAGGTACTCCAGCACAGACACTCCAAACTTTGATCAAAAGCTACCAATAAATCACAATGTCCATATAATTAATACTCCATCTCTCCAATTTTTACAAACCGTTTGGCAGCAAGCAATGGAATATGAACCTTCAGTTTCCTGCTATACACTACTATAAATTGGCTTTGTTACAATCAATCATGCATATATACTGTATATATCTATTCAAATAATACAATGCAATACTTCTTTCATATATCATTATTTACAGCATATACATACCAAGCAAATTAATGGGTTGTAAATTATTTTACTCACTGCTTAATCTGTGACAGGTTATGTCCAGCAAACACCAACGATTTTCACATATGCTGAACTACTGAAAGATTCCTCTTATGAACAGTCTGGCAGAAAACTTGGATGCTTCTCCTGCCTACTCAGGGTGACCCAAAATGTAAATTCACTTCACAAATGCACTGTCTAGAAAATATGATGTAAGATTCTGGACAATCTGAAAACCATGCATTAATATGAGTATGTAAAAGAGGAAACCTTACATTTCCATGATGGAGAGCATGTTGAAGTAGAACAGAATTTGCACCACATGCCTCACACATGAAATAATTTTCACAAGTCTGCAGTGTACTCTTATGAGACAGAACCTCTACATGTTTCATTCCGTATTTCAAGCACTGGTTTCACAAAGTATAAAAAGACATTCATAAAAATGGCAGGCAAATGAGCTGGAAGTATATCCTGGAAACTGAATAATTGAATGAACAAATGAATGAAAATATGGAGTTTAAATATGTGCAGAATGAGATGTGTTAGTCTTTAAAAAGGTTATTACACGAATTGTCGTGATATCTGGTTGTGCATTTGTTTTTGTTTTGAGATCACAGCTGTTGCAGCATTACATACTAGGATTTGGAAATGCTTGTAGCAGCAATTTTTCTATATAGCAGCGATACTTCTCTCACAAATGGTCCGTAAAACATACTCAAGTCACACTCACGGTCATACCATAACCCAGCTCCTTGATCTCACCTAAATGGAGTGACCATTTTACATGAGAACATAAACCAATAGCAGAAAATGAATTGTCAGAGATTACCATCTACAACCTCATGAAGCATGTTTTGAGGTTCTCAAAGCAGTGATGATGAAAAGAATCTTCTGGGATGTTATGCTGTCAACTGGTAAAGTCACCAAAAAGACTTCTTGGACTGCTTGACCCCAAAGATCACGACATGGTGCCACCTCCAAACATCTGTGACTATTTACCAGTCATCACTGCACAACATCCTAGAAGACTTAACCTCACAGACCAAGAAAGCTATACAGTTCACTTGAAACAAAGGCAGATGACAATAAGCCTATCAGGACAATCATTTTCTTATTAAAAGGTAAGACAAATTTTGAACCTCCTCTGCTTTTTCCTTATTGTCGGAACGCTTCAACTGGCTTTCAGTCTCACCTCCACTATTGAGGATAGCCCGCTATTACATGTTGCAGAATCAATGCTTCATTAAAACTCTGAAACGCTTGGTGCATTAAGTGTCATTACAGAACACCGAATGCCAGTTGCAATGCTGCTACAAGCACAACTACCACACTTGAACACCCCGTGAGGGATGCACCGGAATAATCCGGATCCGGTCGACGTGACGTGGTCTTATTCTTCAGTGAAAGAGGATCAAGTCTAAGAACATCGGCTTGCGCTGAATGAGCCGCGGCAGTGAAATCACTTGCAACGGCACCATCCCCTGTCGTCATGACGTCAAACACACACCAGTCAAGATAATGATCGGTCAGATTGTTGATGACTTCGTTGCTATCCGACCTACGGCAACGCTCCACAGCTTTATCCCAAGGTAGCTTGTGACCTCTCTCTGCGACGGGATCTAGCCGCTCGGATGCAGGACAGCCACGTACACATAGACTACTGTCGCCGAAACTTCCATCGCCACCGCTACTGAAGTTGACAAGTTCCTCTGGCATACGCGCTGAAAAGGCCAGGTAGCGGCCCGCCTGGCGCACTATGAGAGTGGTTTCGATATATCGTACATAGATTTCGACCCGCTGCTGTTCGTACACTGTCAGCACAACACTTTCGTCGAGACCCGACCGCTGGGTACTATCGATGAACATGGCCGGTAGAGGCGCATCCGAGGTAGCCTCGTACGTCTTTTTATCGGCGCAGGACGTGCTGTGGCCACGAATGACAATTGTCACCTGCAACAAGAACAGAAAAGTGGCTTCTAAATGCAATGAATTAATAAAATTATTGCTCGCAGGAGACCGCGACCTTCGTTGTGAAATATCCTCTTATCTGAAGCAGGAGTATAAATTTACACTGGCTGAACGTGATTTGGCAACAGTGCTGCTATGGGGTTGAAGGAGGTTCACTGCTACATCAGCTTCGTGGCGGTTCGCCCATTCGTTCCCGGGGGAGGGGGGCATACCTTACTCTTCGTAAAGAACAGACTGGAACTAGAAATATTACTGAGGCGCAAAAAAGCGATTATGTTGACTAAAAGCATTGGTGTGGGGTAGCAAATTCACGTTTTGGGTGTCTACTTACAGATCAGCAGCTGAACCCAGGAGGTTTACTACCTTGAGATCGTTCCGCTTAGTTGCTAGAATATCAGCATGGTAAACTGAAATTTTTAAAGCGGATATCCAAGCCCTCTGGGGTGTCAACCGGCATTTACCGACGTTTCGGAGAAGCCTGGAGCATCCACGTTCAGGGTCTAATATAGTAACTTACTTGTACTACTAGACCCTGTAGATGGAGATGGCAAACATCCGAAACGTCGCCAACCATTTAACAAATAATACGGCGTCATATCCCAGAAGACTTGAGACCATCAGCACCGCTGTGAGAACCTAAAATATAAAATCTGGCAACATCTTACATTAAATCCCATGAAATAAATGTTGCACAATCCTAGCAAACAACGCACAATCAGTATGACTAAGCCCAATATGTCATTCCTTCCAACTCCCGTCAGCCCTACGTCTATAGGAAACCACGTTCTGTCGGTCGTCCGCGACTATCCGTCACAAAATATCAGCAGCCACCGTTCACGACAGTTTTTCACCCGTTCACAACCCGACGACACGCTATGCCGCAGTGACATGGGTCACACCTGACAGGATGAGGAACACAGGGCCAACAGGATGCCTCTAAGCAGACACACACACAAACACACACAGACTGGACACACGTTTCGGACATCCTATACTGCCAGCTACCTGCAACCGTAATTTATGGGATTTTAGGACAGTTCTAATATTCATTGGCGCCTTGTGTGGAGGTAGAAAAAAAGTGATTTACAACATCCCGTTCGGTCGAAATTACCTGTCAAGAAAGTAATAGCTGCAATCTTATTTCTAACGTACAGTATGAATTGGTGGAGGAGTCAAGTTCGAATTTAAAAATTTAAACATATTACAATTTTATGTATGAATACTTAAAGCGATTAACACAGTGAAGGTGTCTGAGAAATCCGCACAGTATGAACCAACAGGATGCACTATTTACTTTCAATCTATTTCAATAATTAACCTCTAAATGTTTCGAGCAGGTTTACTGCTCATCATCAGTAAAATGCTCTGTATATACAGCAGTTGGTATATACAGAGTAGTACCTCCTGATGATGAGCAGTAAGCCTGCTCGAAACATGTAGAGGTTATTATTGAAATAAATTGAAAGTAAATAGTGCATCCTGTTGGTTCATACTGGGCGGATATATCACGATGCACGGTCAACAAAACATTAAAAATGTGTCTGAGAAAATAAAATGAACATGGACGGGCCTGCAGAAAACCATATACAGCGAAACCTTGTATTTGACCTTGCAAACACGTCCGTGTCCCGACCAGAGGGCCCTGTTTGAAGTTCGGCCGTGGACAAGCATTCTCTGTGGTATCGCTCAACCACGACGCTTTCTGTCACATCCTTCTTAATCTCCTTTGCGCAGTCATCCCCGAACTTCTTGTTGGACGGTGCTTAATGTCAGAAACTGATATTGTTTATTAAAATAACCAGGTATCCCATCCTAATCGACAGTCTTTGAAGAAACGCAACGATACCTAATGGTTCGCGGATGATGAAATACGCCTTCAAAATGTAAAATATCGGTCGACACATGGTTGTAAAATATCGAAAACGGACTGGATACAATTATTGCTCCACGCGCGCTGGAGACAAGGCAGCGTCGTGAAACAACCGAAGAGATGGGCTGATTTGAAAAAAAAAAAAAATGAAATAACATACCGCTTGATACACTGACGTAAAACAAGCAAATATACACTACAGCTACTTAACTGTCAACACCTGAAGGTACGTCAGTCAGTCGCCCAAATGACCGGCCAAGCTAGCTCCCCTTGGCCTGCCGCCAGCAGCTCTGAACACGTGTACTCCAGCTGCGCGAGTAGAATGGCACACAGGTGCGGGGAAGAGGAGAGATTTGTTGGGTTGGGCCCAATGCTTCCTGCCCACGACTGCTTTCTTCGACTCACACCTACCCTGGCAGGATGTTAGCGCTCTGTGTCATATCTGGTTTAAGAACTCTGCTTCCAAGTACTGAAATGGGTATCAACTGCGAAACAGTGCTTGTAACTTTCATCATAATGAATGACACGCCCAACTTCGTCGACATGCGGCACAATTACTTGTCAGTCCGTCCATTTGAATTTTTGTTCCTTTTCCGCCAGTCTTTCAATCTGTCTCCCCACAGAGGCCCATCTGCAAAATGCAACTACACTGTGAGATATCAGCAGTGGCCGCCAGTATTAGAAAATTCTTATGACCCAGAAGCGATCCGTTCTGCAACAACTGACCAAGGCGAAAGAGGTAACGTTATGCACATGACAAAGACGGCATCTGAAGACGAGTAGGGCTACTTTACCTGAACTCTGCCGCAAATGGCTTGTTCACCCTTGGTGAATTATTACATACGGAAGCGTCAGCAGATTCAGATTGCAGACCGCACCGCGGCAAAACCACATACATATCCGGCCCAGCACCACTGCTGCGATTCCACACCACAAATGCATCGTCCTCAGACGAATCTTGACGGTAGTAGGACACTGCAATAATGCTGTGGACACTGCCCATGTCTTGGTGGTTCCTTTTTGTAACACGATGCTTCGGAGGAAGTGGAATAGCTCAGTCACTACGCCTTGGTTACGAGCTGGACTAGCCAGGATTGGAATACGGGCACTGCTAACATCCACACCGGATCCAGCGCCAAACCAGCCTCCTACTCAACAGGTACCAGAAACTCTTCCCCATGAGTAGCGGTCGGGGCATCAGGCAAACCTCCAGACTACACTGCGAGACCAACCTAGTGCTCTCCAAAACACGTTTTCAGAGAAACGTAACATCAGGACCAAAATCAGTGATACTTTCACTATGCACGCAATGTTTACAGCAACGTGTGATGCACTTTACTTCGCTAAGGATAAACGCGTTTACAAAGTCTCCTGTCTTCCTAACAAACACTTCTTCACTGCACCCAGGGCGAAGCTTCAGGGGCTGGGTGATCTTGGAGATCATCAACGACGCCGAATTGAAGAGGATACCAGATTGTATATCGTGAAAAATTGTCGGCACCATTTATTTTACGCTCGGTGAAGCAAAATATGAAAAGCGCAATGCTGTGCTTGTTTTCGTAACCGTATGGTTTCATTTGCGTGTCAGTTTCTGACAGTGGATAAGTACTGTATTTTAGCAATCATGATTTGGCATGAAATTTTCGTCGGTTCTATCACAAGCAAACGGAGTCGTGAGATTACAATGTTATGCGTATTTTACGAAGCAAAGAATGTACAACTTAGAATTAAAAAACCAACTAGATGCCACTTGATATTCTATTATACTTCTTATAGGCTCAACATGTTTCAAGCATTACTATGTCCATCATCAGGAGCTCGCGACTATGATGTTGTTTACCACGTTGGTCGTATCGTTCTTGGTTTGCTGTAGGCTGGAGGTTAGGTGCGGTTAGGCTGCAGTAGTGTCCGGGCAGCAGCCCGGACACTACTGCAGCCTAATTGCGCCTCACCTCCACTGCCCAACCCATCATCCTTAATTTTATCACCCTAATAGCATACAGCGAAAAGTACTAATTATATCTTCACTACAGAGTTTTCTCCGAAATTCCTGTTATTTGTGATGATGATAACCTTACGAAAGCGCCAAAGGGTCCCTTCAACACATATTGAATATTTTCATTTATCTTCTCTACCGATCCAGCGCCGAGGTTATGAATGAGTGGCGCTGTACCTCTAATCTGTGACATCTTCATGGTGTGCACCGTGCACGGCAGTGATGTTGATGATGAAGATAACTAGGTGTTTCGTGGAAGTACCAAAGTTCAGATTCCCTTGAACATGTACTGAATACTTTCATTTATCTTCGCTGCTGATCTAAAGCCAACGTTAGAAATGAATACAGCTATTTCACTGCCCCATTACGCCTTCACGGGTTGCAAAGGGGTAACTGTACAATTCAATCTCCCTGACAATTCTGATCAGAGAGACAAAAGGTGACCTCTCCCAGTGGTGTACCCAGGAATTTTGTTCGCGGGGAGGGGTTCAACAAATTCAGTTGAGGACAGGCAGAACGGGGATCTGGGGGCGGTAGCCCCCCTAGTCAAGGGTTCTGGGGGCAGCTGAATTTGGTACAAGAAATTTCGTTTCATATAGTAACATTTTCTTAATTTTTGGTACTTTAAGACCATTTATGGTGATAACCAATTGATTTGTCATTGCTAATGTGAAACAATTGCAAACCTAGGTAGTTTTATAATTTTACTGCCGTTTTTTCCGAACATCTTGGGGTGTTGGCGTCCTAAATTCAGCAATTTTTAACAGTTTTCACAATCGGGTTGTGTTTGGCACGATTTTGGAGGGCCTTCGGAAT
>Ga0123357_10010746_pt1 | contig 11673 bp, 10 predicted proteins | sample TergutEmb28metaG_FD_89873 | JGI IMG/M metagenome (GOLD analysis project Ga0123357, IMG submission 89873) | Embiratermes neotenicus P4 segment gut microbial communities from Petit-Saut dam, French Guiana - Emb289 P4 | ecosystem: Host-associated > Arthropoda: Insects > Digestive system > Gut ...
AGCGAGCCGAGCCACCCAGATAGCCCGCGATCTCCAGACAGGCTCCTGAGCGCGCATGACCCCGCGCCAGCAGCTCTCCGCAGACCTCGGCGTACTCGGTGAGGCCAGCTGCCTTCAGGTCCTCAATCTAAATCGTCGCCTTATGATCGTTCAACTGACGCACCAGGTAGTCACGCCCCTCAAGCGTCGTCCACCCAAGAAACGGATCCGACTGCACCTGCATGGCGCGCTCGCCTTCGACCACGCGCTGACCCTGATGTTGCCTGCGGCTCGCCTTCAGATAAGGCGCGTAGCCCGATTCCACCTCCTCCTTGATCTGCAGGAATAGCGGATCGTCAGGCCCATTGCCTTCCATATAGACGCAGTAATCCCGCAGCCCCACCGACCCCGTGCCCACGACCTTGAACGCCACGTCCACAGGCCTGTACTGAGCGAGGAAGTGCTTTTGCTCCGGCTGCAGACACTCCACGTAACGCCCGAGCGAGTGAATGACCTTCTCGGCAATCGCTCCCGTCAGCCGGGTGAGGACCGGAGGATTCGACTTGAAGATTCTCGCCTGCGCGTTCCCGGACTTCGTCGCGGTCTTGACTTTGTTGGCTTTCATTGATTCAGGAGCCTTCTTTTTCGCGCTCTTGGCATTACGGCGCTCGCGCGCTTCGGTCAGGGTTTCGAGCGTGTGCGCCGGAACCGCTCTTTCGGCCAAACGCAGGACGCTCTTCACCGGCCCCTGCAACCTATGTACTTGATACCGGGCCAGTTCGAGCACCGGCATCTGGGCGAACTCCAGCATTCTGGTGCGGTAGCTCGCGACGAACTCGCGCGCCGCCTCGACGCAATCCTGATCCCAGGCCCCGGCCTCGCGCCCGGCGAGCATCAGGCTGGCCGCCATCCGCTTTACGTCCCACTCAAACGGCCCGGCGATGGTCTCGTCGAAGTCGTTGATGTCGAAGACCAATCTTCCATCGGGCGCCGCAAAAGCTCCCAGATTGCGCACATGCGCATCGCCGCAGAGTTGGCACAGCAGTCTCGTATTGCCCGCGAGCGAAAGATCATAAGCCATCACCGGAACCGCGCCGCGAAAGAAGCCAAAGGGCGAGGCCGCCATGCGCTCATATTTCAGCGCGACCAGCGGAGGCACACGCCCGCGCATGGAAGCAGCCATCAATTTCATGGGGTTTTCGCGCCGCTGGCGGACGTCCCACTTTGCATGATCGACACGCGGCATCTGCTTACGCCGCTGCTGGCCGCGCGCAATCCGCTCCGATGGGGTCAGCAAATATACCATCAGCCGCCCTCAGAAGAAACTTCAAGCACCTTAGCGTACACTCGCAGCCGATGCATTTACAATCATGGATGTCACGTATCCTGCAGCAGAAAGAACCGGTGGCAACAAAGAGACGGCGCATCTGGCATCACCGGGCGTGGAAGGGGTTCAGATAAAGACGGTTCTGAAGAAGCGGGCCTGTAGCTCAACGGTTAGAGCAGGGGACTCATAATCCCTTGGTTGGGGGTTCAAATCCCTCCGGGCCCACCAAAAGAAACCATCTCCAACGCCATAGAAACAAACGCCTTATTGGGTGTTGCTGTGTGTCTTCTCGGGCTGCGGCTGCCGCGTCCCGCCCATCACACAAACCTGACAGATCAAAACCTCCACAATCTTCACCTCTCTCATTTCGCATCGTATAGGGTGCTTCGTTTTTTTGAATCTGGATTAGGGCAGCCGGTGCAACCAAAATAGAGCAACAAACTTTCGCTGCATATTTTATAGCAGGATAACTACATGCCATGTGAGTTTTGTGGATCAGACCAATTCACGAAACATATCGCTCGCGAAATGATGTTTGGAACGCGAGAACAGTTTACTTATGCTGAGTGTTCCGGCTGCGGCTGCCTGCGTATTGTCGAAGTACCGACGGATATGAGCAAATACTATCCTGCCCATTATGATCCGTTTGCTGCGAAGAAAAGGCATAGCCTGACAACCATGCTGAGGCAGTTCATGGTTACTTCGGCTCTCAAGAATCGCACAATATTGAACGTAGCGGTATCTACGCCTTATTTTGTAACGTTGAAACTTGCTCATACCTTACAGCTCAAGCCTCAAATGCGCATTCTGGATGTCGGTTGTGGAGCCGGACGCTTGGTGCTTGATCTTCGTGCTGCGGATTATATGGCTTGGGGAATTGACCGGTTTGCGCCCGAGGCTAAAGATTCTAGTGGGTTGGCAATCAGGCGATGTAATCTCGAAGCCGTTCAAGAACAGTTTGACTGTATTATGTTCAACCATTCGCTTGAACATATCGCCGATCAGGTCGCAACACTGCAACAGGCGCGATTGAGATTGCGGAACGGAGGCGTCTGTTTCGTGCGTATTCCAATTGCAAGCTGGGCCTGGAAACAGTATGGGGTCAACTGGGTACAGCTCGACGGCCCACGGCATCTATGCGTACACTCTGAAAAAAGTTTTCTGTTGGCCGCAAAAAACTCTGGATTTCACATCTCTTGCATCCTATATGATTCGTTTGAGTTTCAGTTCTGGGGGTCAGAGCTTTACTGCCGTAACATACCATTGGAGGAAGCTCGTTCCCATCTTTTCGACTATTTTTCAAAAGCAGCTATGAAAGAATTTCGGAGACGTTCCATTATGCTCAACAACTATCAACAAGGAGACCAGGCAATATTTTTTCTGCGAACAGAATAATCATTCTTCACCGCCTATTCACTCGCTATATATGCACCACGGACAATAGGGCACAGATAGTTCAGGTACAGATATTGGTAGAACTGCTTTTCTCGTGAAAAATACATATGATTCAGGCAGCTAAGAGCAGTCTTTTCAATCAGTTTCATTTCCTGCAAAGGAGCTCTCTCGCGCACAACGCGGGATGGATGCTTGTGGGGCAGGGGACGAATTTAATGTTACAAGCAATATATTTCATACTGCTGGCACGATTGCTAGGTGTGAAGGAATATGGAGTTTTCGCCGGATCGCTTGCATTTACTTCGATAGCAGCTCCCTATAGTGGCCTCGGCTCGGGTGTACTGTTTATCCGGTATGTAAATCTAAGCATCAGGAATTACGCAGAATACTGGGGCAACATTATTTTTTCAACGGTTATCACCGGCTCGTTGATTACAGTGATTCTTTATATCACCGCTCCTCGCCTGCTTAATTCAGCAAGTGCGTCTCTTGTATTATTCGTTGCGCTTGGAGAATGCGTCTTCCGTCAACTCGTGATCAGCACTAGTCAGATATTTCAGGCATTTGAAAGATTGCCAATGACAGCAGCGGTATCCCTGTTGATTAGTTTACTTCGGCTCATAACAGTTGCAATGCTAGCATTTTTAGGCCATGCAACAGCACGGCAGTGGGCATTGTCTTCACTCGTTATTAACATCATTGCAGCATTAAGCTGTTTGGTGCTTGTCGTCTTCCTGTTTGGCTCTCCTAGATTTGTTCCACGCCTCTTTATAAACAAGTTGGAGGAAGGATTTGAGTATTCACTGGCTGGTTCTACTCAGTCTATTTATAACGATATCGACAAAACCATGTTGAGCCATTATGGGATGAACATCGCTAACGGCGTCTACACCATAGCGTATAGGATCATCGATATTACCTCAATACCAATCAGCGCGATAGACGCAGCCGCCCTGCCTCGATACTTCAGCCGCAGCAGAGACGGCGTCGTTGTCGTTCGTCACCTTGCCTTTAGACTTGCTATCCGTGCTGTACTTATAGGCGCTGCCATGGCTGTCTGCGTTTTTATCATGGCGCCAATTATCCCACGCATGATTGGTGCAGAATTCAGCCAAAGCGTATATGCATTGCGCTGGCTTTGCTTTATCCCAGCATTTCGCGGCATCCACCAACTTACTGGAAGTGCAATAACAGGTATAGGTTTACAGCGCCTCAGAACCACTGTGCAGACGGGTGCAGCCGTATTTAATTTTATACTCAATCTCTGGTTAATTCCCCGACATGGATGGCTAGGGGCTGCTTGGGCCAGCTTAGCTACCGACGGAGCTCTCGCAACGGTAAACTTCTCGTTGTTGTCACATCTGTGACAGGATGTCCACGATAGCTGGCATCTTAAGGCAGGTTGACACAGCGCATACCTTTCGTTGTAAAAGTAGATCACACATGCTCTCGAAGGCTACAAAATCGGCATTAACATTTTCTGTTACAATTTTTGTGGGCGCCATTTTAGTTGATCCAGGCGATCACGTGTTTCACTTGAAACTTCCAATGCTATTGCTAGTCATGGGTCTATGGATATGTCGCATACTATTCGGATTTATAGCATTAGATAAATATGAAATATTAAATTCTGTTTTACTGTTTGCGATAATCGTTCCAGGAATAGCCACGTTGATCGGACTGCTTGGAGACTCGCCTCTTGATGGCGATCCAACCTTCCAACTGATGAAGCAGGTTTCTGTCATTCTGATTATTCCAGTGCTCGCCAGCGAGCGAATCGACATAAGCAAGCATATCATTCGATGGTGCTTTATAGTTGCTGGTTTTACTATACTATTGGCAGCACTTTCGTTCACTGCTCCTCTCCTATTTGGGGCACTCCGCGATTTCGCAGTCAATAACGATAATGCATTCATTACTGATTATGACAAACTAGGAGTTGGGGTCGGATCGTTTTATTACAAAACTATTGCTGTTCTAATTTTTCCAGCTGCCTATTATTTAAACAGATTCTTGTATTCTGGAAACAGACTATCTAATGGTGCGGCAGTAATGTTGTTTCTAATCGCGCTACTATGTGCGGGAAGTAGAGCTATAGCATTATGCACTTTTGTCTTAGTAGCTATATATCTATTCGAAAAGCTGTGGACCAAGGAGGGTTTAGTAATATCTTTATTTTTAATGCTTATTGTTTTATATATTTCCGCTGGATATTTCATGTCTTTCTTCCATTCCTCTGAAAGTTCCAATGCAGCAAAACTAGATCATATTCACTCTTATGAAATTGAATTTACTCGACATCCAACATACCTTCTTTGGGGCCAAGGCGCAGATACGCAATTCTATTCAGAGGGCTTCCAGGATAAAACCACATTAACTGAGTTGACATATATTGAAATGGTTCGCTGGTTTGGTTTTCCCGTTGCGGTGCTCCTTTTATTCATCATCTGCTTTCCTGCGGCTTTGTTGATGATACGAGGCGATGAAACCTCCTTCATGGTTGGTCCCTTTTGGGCATACCTTTTGGAATCAGCATCAAACCCATTACTGATCTGTTCGACAGGACTCTTGATTGTCAGTGCATTATGGGCATGTGTCCTAATGCAAAACACAGGAAAGCGGGGTAACCTCGCCTCATGATTGCAGCGATCGTGATTTTATATTATCCAAATCCAGAAATAGTCAATAAGCTATTATCAAGCCTTGCAACTGAAGTAAATGCAGTCTTCGCCATCGATAACACACCTGGATCAAATGTCGATCACCTCTCAAAATTTCAAGACTTTTCAGGAATCTGTAGATATGTTCCGCTTGGTAAAAACATAGGAATTGCTGCAGCACAGAATATCGGCATCGATATGAGCATACGCGATGGTTACTCGCATGTACTTCTGTTGGATCAAGATAGTATTCTTTTTCCAAATATGGTACAGAAAATGTTTGATGCAGAGCAACGTTTGGCTAAGCTCAACATTAAAATAGGTGCAATAGGTCCGTTGGTCGTTGACCGACGCTCAGGAGTTCGTCCAGCAGCCGCTAGATATCATTGTTTTTTTGTTCGCACAATCAGGCCTGTAATGTTAAATGTTGATACTATCACCACGGATAATCTCCTTGCATCAGGATCATTGATTCGCGCTGATACATTTGTGTCCGTCGGCCAAATGCGCGAGGATCTATTTATTGAACATGTTGATACCGAATGGGCATTCCGTGCCGGCAGCATGGGGTATAAGCACTATTGCGTATGTAACGCATCAATTTCTCACTGCCTTGGCGAAAGGTCTAAAAGAGTGTTTGGAAAAGATATTTACCTGTACGATTCGTTACGATATCAGTACAAACTTCGAAACGCAGTATTTTTACTTCGCTTAAGAACTATGGGATGGCATTGGCGGCTTTACACAATTACGCGAATTCCTTATCACCTGATTGTGTACACTATATTTTCAAAGAAACCAGCGAGAACATTTCGACTCCTATTGGTTTCGATCTGGAACGGAATGCGAGGAAACTTAGGCGAGATTTCACCAGACAATCAATGACCAACATGGAGTCATCCACAGCGAATGTTCCGCCAGGGTTGATGCCAATGAAGAGATATTTATTTGTAGTCAACGAACTTGGATTTATTTATAGTCACTTCTGGGAACTGGCCCGGTCTATTCAAAATGCAGGTTGGGAGGTTGCAGTTGCCGGTGTAGTATCTAGTAGCCCAAAACGTGCCGTCGAGCATGATATTATGTGCTTTCCTATTCGTACTGTCCTTGGAATCAGTGACCCTTTTTCGGAACTTCGAACCTTGATTGAGTTACGGCGCGCTGTACGGTCCTTCCGACCTGACCTCATTCACGCGATATCTCTCAAAAACGTCCTTCTCAGCAGTTTTTTGACAAAAACTGAGAAAGTTCCATCCCTTCTGTGCGCTATAACTGGTCTTGGAACGATGTTCATTGATGATAAACTTGCCTTCCGACTTTTGAGACCTCTTGTTCTCAAAGGGATGGCCTTTGGCCAAAATCACAATAATTCAGTTATGGCGTTTGAGAATCGAGACGACCAAGAGTACTTTGTCCGGAAGCGAGTTGTACCCTCACAGCGTTCATTTCTAATTCCTGGATCAGGCGTGTCGCCTGAGTTATTTACGTCGGCAGAACAACGGTATGGAATCCCACAGATATTGTGTGTTGCAAGAATGATTCGCAGCAAAGGAATTCTGGAATTGACTGCCGCAGCGGCTGCACTTCGCGTCGAAGGCGTGCGGTTCGATCTTATCCTTGTAGGCGATGTCGATCCAAGCAATCAAACTTCCCTTACTATAGAAGAGCTATCTCAGATGCAGACGCATGAGGTTTTGAGTTGGCTTGGTAAACGCTCTGATATTCCTGCGCTCCTGAAGTCAGCAAGTATTTTCTGTCTTCCTTCCTATCGCGAGGGAATGTCTCGCGCCCTCGTTGAGGCCGCTGCCGCAGGATTACCTATCGTTACAACCGATGTCCCTGGCTGCCGCGAGGTGGTAGTTGACGGCGTTAATGGATATCTTGTTCCTCCGCGTGATAGTCAGAGCCTGGCAATTGCGCTCGGACGATTGGTCCGTTCGCGAGAACTGCGGATACGGATGGGCTATGCAAGCAGGGAGCGCTTCCTCGAGCGGTTTACCACCGCTCATGCCTTGCGTGCATTTCAGAATTGCTATACAGCTCTTGGAGTTCCGCTGGATATTAAGATAGCAGCAAAGGCGCAGCCCGAATGAAGCTGTGGTGCGATGATTCAACCCATTGTCATAAATTAGATGAGTATTTTCTTTCAGATTTAGTAGCTGCTATTGCCAGTATTTCTATATATTTTTTAATAATATCTGGCCAGTTGTACTTATTGCGGGCACGCGACCTGGTGGCCTCTCTAAGTTGTCCGTAGTCATCCTCTTCCTGTTCTACGCAATTAATTGCGCGTGATAGTTCGACAATGTCAGAAAAATATAACCCACAAGATTCCACGGTCTCACGATTAAATAGATTATTGTGCGCAATTATGAGATTGCCGCATCCCATAGCCTCGAGTAGCGACGGGTTAGTGCCGCCAACACTGTGCCCATGTAAATAGGCAAATGCATGGTATCGCAGACAGGTCAACTTAGAAGTATCGTACACTGTCCCGATCATTCGGATTCTGGTATCCCGCACTTCACGCAGGCGCGCAACATATTTAGATTTGGCAAGGTGATTCCCCACCACTATTAGCTGCTTAGTGCTGCGCGATTTTTGAAATGCCTGGAGAATCTCCAGTACGTGGTTCTCAGGCTCCAACCGGCAGACTGCCAGATAGTAACTCCGTGGAATGAGGTTCCATGAAAGCAGCAACTCGGCAGCAGGAGGTGTGTCTATCACATCGCAGCCATAAGGAATCACTGTGCAGTTTGATAGTTTACCGTGACGGGCAGTAAGGCTCGCGGCGATGGCCTCGGCATCTGCAATGATGTGATCTGCCGAATGGAGCGCGGCCCATTCCATCAACCGAAGATAGCTCCTGGCCACGAGTCCCCACTTGGCTCGCTCCCACTCCAATCCGTCTGGATTGATCCACACCTTCGTGCCCCAGAGTCGTGGAATCAAACAGAATGGAGCCGCTCCATAGCCCAGCATGTACACCACATCGTATCCATTTCGTGCTGCCCACAGACATCGCGCGTCGTAAAGAATGGTTTGAAGCGGACCTAGACGAGGCGCTGGGACATACCGTAATTTCACGCCATGGAAGATGCAGGGTTCGTCGATCTCTCCGGATTCGCAGAAGACAGTTACGTCGCATCCATGAGCCACAAGTCCAATTGCGAGCCTTTCGGCGAAGGTCTCAAACCCGCCATAGCGCGCAGGAATTCCGCGAGTGCCAAGAATTGCGATCTTCATGCCTGTCCTGCTCAGTCAGATGCAGGTCAGGGAAGAACACACCGCGCCGGGCACTTTCTCAGCATACGTACTCCATTGTGAGCCAGTTTATCGAGTGCCGGTTTCAGGGACAAACCACTCGCGCTGTTGCATCATTAAGACGCTTCCATATCTCGTCAATCCAGGGCAAATGATCTGCCTTCATTAACACGGAACGCAGGCAGGTCACCGTGTCCGAGTCCGTCTGCTGCCAGACGGCGGGAGAGAAGAACCTCAAGGGAAGCTCTGCCAGCGCCAGATGAAGGTCTCGCTGGGCCGCCTCCTCGAAGACACGGCGCGCCAGTGCCGAAGAGCTTTGAGGCGAACCGGCACGAACCGCCCAGTAGATAATGTCCAGTTCAGGCAAAGCCATCGGAGTTATAAACCTCTGATCGGCTGCCAGGCGGCGATACATCTCCAGAGCCGCCGCTCGGCCTGCTTCCAGCCCGCGAGCGAACTCTCCGCCCTGTGTGTAGGGAAGCAACTGCTGCGTCGCCCATAAGGCAACCGCAGAGGCTCCGGCGCGCGAGCACTCCAGCGATATCTCGCCCAGATGCAGATCTTTGGAGCTGAAGTACGTGTAAGGAGAATCGTGCTTGTAGAAGCGCCCCACCGCAGGATCGCGGAAGAGAATCGCACCGCAGCCATAGGGTTGCAGGCCATGCTTGTGGGGATCGACCACGATGGAATCCACCTGTGGGATCGCGTCGAAGGCGGCGCGCGTCTCACCGGCGAGATTCGATGCCAGCGCGAAGTAGCCTCCATAGGCAGCATCCGCATGAATGCGGAAACCGTAGCGTCGGCGAAGCTCGACAATCTCGTGGAGAGGATCGACCGCGCCTGTAGCGGTAGTCCCAAGCGTGGCAACCACGGTGCCGATCTTTCCGGAAGCGAGTTCGCTCTCCAGTGCGCGGAGGTCCATGCGCCCGGCGTGGTCCGACGGAATCGATGTAAAGGGAAGTCCAAGAACCGCCGAGATGCGGCTATGGGTGTAATGCGCCTGATCCGACGCGGCGATGCTTCCGCCTGCGGCGGACTGTCCGGCTACCCACAGTGCTTCGAGGTTTGCGAAGGTGCCTCCGCTGGTGAGGTGGCCCAGGTGCTGGGGCAGGCCCAACATGCGGGCGAGCACGGCGACCGCCTCGATCTCCATGCCGGAGCTGGCCCGGCCTCCGTCGCGCGCATGGTTGTTCGGGTTGAGCGACATCGCCAGCGCATAAGCCGCTCTTGCTATCGGATGAGGCGGCTTGAGCATCTGCCCGGCGTAAAGCGGATGGCCGTAAGGATAGTTATCGTGAAGACGAACGGCCACCTGCTGAAGGATCGCTTCGGCCTGCGCATCGAGCGCGGGCCGGGACGCGGGAGGAAGATTGGCGAAGCCCTGGTCGAGGCGCTCCTCGGCGGCAGAGAGTACAGCAAAAAAGTCACCCAAAGTATTCATGTATCCGCGCCAAGCCTTGCAGAAAGGAGCCATTGTTTATCTTGTGGCTCACAAAACCAAAGTCAGTCTTCCAATAGCAGGCAACCAGAAACGCCGCCACAAAGGCGAGGATCGTCCACGGAGTATTGCACAGCTTGCGGCGTACCGCCTGAATCAGCACAATTACCAGAAGAATTCCGGTGGCCAACAGCAATGCGTCCGGAACAAAGTAACTTTCGGCGTTACCGGTATTCGTGTACCACCAGCGAAGATGGAACGGAAGATGCAAAACGATTTTGACAAAAGGACCGACGAAGGCAGCGGCGAAAGCAGCGGCGAGGAACAGTATGAATTGCAAAATCGTAAAGATAATCTTTTTGGTCATGGTTCCTTCCCGAATCAAGAGCAGCTTCCAGTATATGTAAAGTCGCTCTGACGATACACGAAAGAAAGGGCGAACCACTCTGCTATCGAATGGATTCGCCCTTCAAGTCTGCAATCTGTTCTGCTACTCTTCGGTCTTCGGAGCCTCGGGCTCGGCAGCGGCGGCAGCAGCATTCTGCTCTTCGAGCTGCTTTTCGAGTTTCTCGCGCTTCTTGGCGCGAATGTCGGCGCGCTTCTTGGCCTTCTCACTCAGCTCGTGCTCGGCGCCGAGCAGTTCCAGGAAGGCCATCTCCGAGGCATCGCCCTTGCGGATGCCCGTGCGCACGATGCGGCTGTATCCGCCGTTGCGCGCTCCGTAGCGCGGAGCCACGGTTGCAAAGAGGCGGTCCACGGCGTCAGCCGTCATCAGATACGCCGCAGCCTGACGGCGCGCATGAACGTCGCCGCGCTTACCCAGCGTAATCATTCTCTCGACCAGGGGGCGGATGGCCTTGGCCTTGGTGATCGTGGTTTCGATGCGGTCGTTGATAACAACCGAGGTCACCAGGTTGCGGAGCACCGCCCGCCGGTGAGATGTATTTCGTCCAAGTTTGTAGCCAGCGTTACGGTGGCGCATAGTGTAATCTCCTTCGGAGTGAACTTCTGTTCCTCCGGATGTTTCAGGCCAGCCACAGAGGACTGACAGTTACTAATTTGGGTGCCCCACACCTGGCAATCTTATCGGTCGCCGCGGCGACGTTATGGTGGCGACTCAGCCCGCATCTGGCGATGAAACCGCCAGATACGGGGCACCCGGTTCTTTGAGTTCTACAACTCTGCTTCTTCGTCTTCGTCCTCGTCGTCATCGAAGCCGCCGAAGCTGGCTGCAAGAGCCGCTGCCGGCAGAACCGACGTCGGGCCGGGCTGCGGATTGCCGTTCTCGTCGATCCTCATGCCCAGCGACAGACCCATCTGAGCCAGGATCTCCTTGATCTCGTTCAGCGACTTGCGGCCAAAGTTCTTGGTCTTCAGCATCTCGGCTTCGGTCTTCTGAATGAGCTCGCCGATGGTGGCGATGTTGGCGTTCTTCAGGCAGTTGTAGCTGCGCACGGAAAGCTCCAGCTCTTCCACCGAGCGGTTGAGGTTCTCGTTGCGGTGCGACGGACCATCGTGCATGGTGTCGTGACCCGCCTCCATCTCCTCCTCGAAGTTGATGAAGATGTTCATGTGGTCCTTGAGCAGCTTGGCCGAAAGACCCAGAGCAT
>Ga0123357_10010747_pt1 | contig 11673 bp, 12 predicted proteins | sample TergutEmb28metaG_FD_89873 | JGI IMG/M metagenome (GOLD analysis project Ga0123357, IMG submission 89873) | Embiratermes neotenicus P4 segment gut microbial communities from Petit-Saut dam, French Guiana - Emb289 P4 | ecosystem: Host-associated > Arthropoda: Insects > Digestive system > Gut ...
CCCAGCGTTTTCAGCATAGCGTTCTGCCGCCGTACCGAACGATATGTCCGACGGATACATAAGTCAACCGCCGCACTCCGCGCATAGGCGCGGACCGGCATTCCTCTGCCGCCTGAAGGCGGCAGTCCCCAGCCGGAGGTTAGGATGAAGCGGGTATGTCCGTCCACCAGCTTGACAGCCCCATTTACGCCAGAGCGACGCAACAAGCAAAACAGGGCGCGAAAAGCGGCTGGCGCCAGGACAGGCCGTAATCCTGAAGGGCGCAAAGCCGAGAGAGGCGGAAGCCTTGCGCAATTGCCGCACCAAGCGGTTTCTCTGCCGCCGGAAATGCGCTTGTCGAAGGCAGCGTGCCTTGAGCATCAGCAGACCGCCCTCCTTGCGTCCTGCATCCACCGCCACGACACCGGTGGCGGTGTTGCGAATTTGCCAGCTCATCAAAATCAAGACCAGCTGAGCCGGTTCAATCGCCCTGGTTCCCGCAAGGCCATCCCGCGCCATTCCCGGATCTGCCGCGCCTCGCCGCCTCCTGCCGCATGGACCGGTGCGAGGTGCCGGATGCCCTCCGTCACTTCGCCATCCCATCTCGGAGCCATTGAAAAACGGCTTTATTCTCAAGGCCCGCGCCGGGAAATCGCGGCACAAGCGTGTGATCCGCCACGACGGACGATCTGCGATCTCCGCAAATCTCCCTCCTTGACGGCCGCCCCATGGTTGGCGACACAGGATGGAACCGATTTTCCAGTTTCGCGAATGCCGCACGAAGCCGGGAAGGGTTCGAGAGACATCGGCTTGTCATTCTGCCAATCGGGAAGTGATGCAGGCGAGCCCCGGCAGATCCGGGTCCAGCCTTAAGGGGTGAAGTGGCCGCAAGATGGCAGCAAACAAAATTCAGGACCAGGGCGGCGGCGTCGCCGCACCCGATCGGCTTGGGCCGGCAGCTCGCCCGCAACCCGGGCACGACCTCACAGTCCAGACCGCCATGCAGATGCAGAAATCTCTCCGCGAAGTGACGGCGCGAATGGATGGTCTCGCAAATGACGTCGGCCGACTTGGCCGCCGGCTTGACGCGGTCGAAAAGAATATCTCTTTCGTCAGGATCGGTGCCGCCGTCCTGATCGTGGTGATCGCCGCTGTCCTGTGGTGGGCCACTCATCATCACCTGGCCGCGGCTCAGCCTGGACTCTCCGGGCAGCCGCAGCTCACAACCACGGAGAACCCTCCGCAGGCCGGCTCGCCACCGTGAGATTCGCACTCGATCGCTGACAACGATCTCCCCCTTTGAAATCGGCATCGCTGCCGCGCCCCACTCAATCCCTCGCTTTGCCGCGCGCGCTACCGCTGTCTCACGGCCGGCGTCAGGACCTGGAAGCCGGGGTCTGAAAGCGCATGCGGCGTCTTGCACCTTGGGCGGAAGACGTACCGCACGCAACACGCCCGGCCGCGCCGCAGACGGATCCGACCCGACGCTGCCTGGATTCCCGCTCCCCGGCCGCCGGGCACGCCCGTTCTTCGCCCCCCGGAGCGTCGCCTCCGTCTGAACCCACCATCACCGCGTCACTGCTCCATGCCCTCAGCCCGATCCCCAGCGCCTGGTTTCCCGCTCGCCGATTCTTCGCTCTCCGACCCGCAAGCATCGCGGATCCCCCATGCACTTCCTGAGATCGGTTGGCTGACGAATTCCTTCACTACATCCCCTCCTCAACACGACCCACCTCGGTAATCGCGGATTGGCCGAGTTCCACAAGCTGCGGCCAAATCAATCGCTCTCCCCGCTGGCCTGCCACCGCCACCTGCCTTATTTTCGCCAGTGCGGCGCGTGAACCAACTGGCCCACAGCCTCCAGGGCGGCGGATGAGCCATCACTTATTCAGCCAATATCTCGCCGACATCGATCGACTCCGGCAGGTCTCCGGCGCGCCCCGGGACACGGGGGTGCGCCAGGCGTTCAAGGACCTGCTCAAGGCCTGGGGTCGCTCACGGGATCTCCAGTTCATCTCCGAACATGAATACGTCACGCCCAAAAAGGAACGCCGCTATATCGATGGTGCCCTGCTGCACGGGCTGCGCGTTCCGTTCGGCGATTGGGAGGCGAAAGACAGCAACGACGATCTCGACCAGGAGGTCGCCAGGAAATTTCGCCGAGGCCATCTTCAGACCAATATCCTATTCGAGGACTCCGCCCGTGCCATCCTGATCCAGCACCGTCTCGAGGTGATGCGCTGCGACGTCGTCGACGACGACGACAACCTGAACAAGCTGCTCCACCTGTCTCTTTTGATTCCCAGCGACCAGAGATCGCTGATTTTCACAAGGCGACTGAGCAGTGCAAGATCGACCTCCCAAACGTATTGAAGGAGTTGCGGCGCCACCGTCTGGGTGTCGTTTACACACCATGTGAAATTGTGCGTTTCATTGTGGCCAGTGCTGACTGGCTCTGCGATAAACATTTCACGAAGAGCCTCATAGACAAGAACGTTGAAATCCTTGACCCGGAACTGGAACCTTCCTTGTCGAACTCCTGGAACACTTTTGAGTTCGTCGAGACCAACTGCGAAAACGGCTCCCCGATCGCATGGCGAACGGGTCCGCCGCCTCCGGTGAATTACCGATAGATCATTTCCCAGGCTGTTTCGATCAGCACCCTGCAGGCTGCCTCCGACTCAACCCATAAGACGCAGGCTGCCTGTTCACTGTCGTCGTGCACTTCTGCAAAAACCTGCGGTGCTGCAGCTTTTATCGCATTGCGGACGGCATCACCCCAGCTATATGCATCGGGCTTCACTCCCGAACCATCGTCAAGACGCTGGTTGGCTTCCTCGAATTCAGGACCATAGGGCACAAATTCGATCTGCCACTGGAACGGAATCGGCCTCCCTTCACAGACCGTGTCCCCTTCCACGCTCAGCATGATCGGATCCCAATGATCGCTTTCCCAAAAGCCTTCCGCTGCAACGACCGCTTCCACATCGTCAGGTATTGTCCAGGCTGGTAGAGTGCGTCTCAACATTTTCGTTCCCCCTCGGGGAGCAGGAAAAACGACAACGGTGCCTTGAAAAAATTCCGGTGGCACCATAGGACTGCCGACCGGCTGATCTCTGGCATCGATCTGCAGCAGGAAAAGCCTGCAGGCTTGCGCGGATACCCCGACGCAAAGAGGCACCTGCCGCGATCAGGAAAACGTTCTCGAACTCCTGTCTCTACTCGATACTGCATCTGCTTTCGTCCCCTGTCAAGGCAACAAGACGCTCTTCTGTTATCACGCGCCATCACGCGATCTGTGCAAAAACAGAGGTTGCAGCGGGTCCCGGGCACAAACTGCCTCAAAGCACCGGGGCCGACGACGTCGCCTCGCCGCCCGCCATATCTCCATTTTCGCATATTCCGGCGGCGTCCCGCAGTCTGGGAGGATCTGTGCGGCCCGTCCTCGCGAATCAGATTCTGCTTCGCCTTCGCGCGCTCGCGCGGCAAGCCTTGCGCCATTGCCCGGATTTTCGGCCCCGCGCACAACCGAACCACATGTTGGAAACCCGACGTGGAGAAGCAGATCGGCGGTGGCTCCGCAAACAGCCACGTCGGGTACCCACCGCAAGTTGCGAGCACGGTTCGATTCCGGGTAGACGCCTCCTCAAGCCGCAGGCAAAGCAACGGCATTTCCCCAGCGTGCTCGCCGACCCCCTTGCATGAAACCCGGTCCCCAGGGCGCCAGCGTACCCTCATCTGCTGGCTGTTTCTTCCTCAAAGGTGGCGAAGCTGGCGCCGCCCCCCGCTTCCGTGGCGACCGCCAATTCGCTGCCATGCCCGCTGACGATATCCTGGCTGATCCAGCGACCGGACGCGCCGCCGACACCGATCCCCTTGATGGTGAAGAGTTGCGGTCGCGTCGCCCGTTCATCCGCGTCGGCCAGAGCCGACCGCCGCTGAATCTCGTTCAGCCTCGCAGGGCACCTTGCCAGGCCATTGACAATTGCCGAACCGCTCCGGCGCCCGAGCCCGAAGCCAACAGGCACACCTTCGTCAGTGCCCATCAATCAGTTCACTCAGACGAACCAACTCTGGCCTTTTGAAGGCCATCCGGATTATCAATTCAAGAATGTGGGTATTCGTGTGGTTCATGTACGAACGCCCCACATAAACCTTGCTGTCATTCCTGGCCCCCATATAGAAGACCCCATCATTGCTCCAAATGTGTAATTCGCCCAGCGAGCACTTCACCCGCTCCCTTGAACTGAAAAATCCATTTCGTACCAACGTAATGCAATCGTCGTAGAGAATCGCATCGCCAAAATGCAAGGGGTCCCCCTGCTTCAGCGTCTCCAGCATCTCCTCCAGCAGGCGGAACCCGACCGCATGCCATAGCTTCTCGGTAAAACTCGTAAAAACTTCCGCCCTTCGCGTCTCTACAACCGCCTCTGAGCGTTCGTTACCAAACCCAATCCTGTAAGAAGTACCCGTGGGAATGCCATTTACGGAATGCCGGACGCCACCCCAGCGAACCCGTGTAATCGACTCCAATCGAAAGCGCTGTCCCCTCCATGACATGCCATCCGGCGATATGCTCAAGACATCCTTGAACACCAGCCCGATTTCCGCGCTGTAGGTAACGTCCCGTGCCCAGCTGGCCTTCCGCGCTTCCGCCTCCTTGCGCGATGAAAAAATCCGCTCAAGCGCTTCCGCGTCCTGCTTCACCTTCTCGCCCACACTCGGCAACTCCGAGAACAACTCCTGCAGGATTCCCGTCAGGCGTTGCGACTGGAACGGCAGGTTGTGGTCATTGAACAGGTCGACCGCCAGATCGCGGATTTCAAGTGCGAGATCGATACTCGGATCATGATCAATACCGCGGGCCTTCGCACTCAGCAGGATCGGCTGGGCGATCCTGTGCCAATTTCTCGCAACGCCGTCAATCTTGTCCAAGTGCGGCTTTACCAATGCTTCGCCGGACGCCGCACAACCACGAACCGCCTTTATGAGCTTTCCGATACTTGCTGCTTCCTTCTCCAGAACGTCCTGCGCTTCAACTTCATAGCTGTCAACAAGATCATCAATCAACTCAGGCGCATGCTCTTTGCCACCGGTCGTCGCGCTGTCCACCGTATCTGTCATCACCTCGATAAGTGTCAGGGCCGACAGTCGGTTGAGTGCCTCCTTGATGGCATTTCGATAGTACCGCTTGCGCTCCGCCAACTCGGCTACGATCAGTTCGGTCGTCCGCACCTCCGCGAACCGCGATACGACCCGATCTGCATTGATGTCCCGCAACACCTCTTCGGGATCGAGTTCGTCGACGAGCTCCGCTACCACCTCGACAAATTCTGCGAGATCCCTGGCATCATGGTCCTCTTCGACGCTTTCGAATGCCGCGGCGAGAAGGTTCATCTGTGCCAGTGTGGGCAACCCCTCCTCGTCGCGCACAGAGATCGGATCCGCGAGCAGCGCCTCCAGCAGCTGGGAGGCCTTTCGCGGAGAGACGCCAGGCAACCAGGCAATTTCAGCGCTTAGCCGCGTACGCAGATTCGTCAGGTCGGACCGAGCCTTCTGGCAAATGTCCGGGTCGATGTCGAGCGATCTTTCTTCCGACAATTGCACGATATGCCTGGCGTCATCGCGCGTCGTGGCCCCGAGGAGTGCAAACGGCGTCTGGTGCAGCACCGTGGTGGAGATCCGTGGCGCGCTCATGCCTGCCTTTGCTCGCTAATAGCCGGACCACCTGCGGCCCTCCACCTCGATCTCGCTTCGGTATGGCTCAATGTCCCGCCGGGCGCTCTCGAGCGCGCCCCGCCGATAGCGGAAATTTCCGCAGCGGCTGTTGTAATCATCCACCTTGGCATTGAACCGGTCCACTCCGTAGCTGCTGGTGCGGTCGAGGACGGATCGCGCGCCCTCAATGCGGATATCTTCGGCCAGACAATAGCGAATCTCGGTTTCCGAAAGCGACAGACTGTTCCCGACCGAGGGCTTGGTCTCGCTCGGTCGTGACCGCTGCTGCGCCCAGGCTGGCTTGTCGGATGTGCGAACGCCCCCCTCGCTCGCATATCGGCTTGCAGACCCAGCCGTTGGGGTCCGCGACGGCTCCCTGCCCGCCTGACTGAGCAGCCAGAGCCCGCCGAAGATAACGACACACCAGAACGCCAGCCTCCGGACGCCGGAGGGGGAAGCCTCCGCCCGCTCCTGATAGACCTCGCGCGGGCGTGCCTGGGGCTGCGGTGGACCCGCCGCGCCAGGCAATGGCCTGGCATTTTCCGGCGCGCTACTGCCGCCGCCGGATTTCTCTCTCGGCTCTGCCGAAAGCGGGGGCGGTTGGGCCACCACATTCGACGCCAGCGAAGACAGCCCGGCAAACCCCCTGGCTTTTCCTTTGGCACCCTCGCCTGGTCCCGCTGCCACAATTGCCCCCTCAAAAACCGATACGACGGTTGCCTTTTCCGCCCTCGCGTTCCCGCTCGGGGGAAGTCCGCAACGCGGCAAGCAGGCTGGCCTGGTCGAGCCGCTCCCTGCCCGCACGCGCCGCAAGCCTGGCACCCTCCCGCACCACAAAGGAAACGTCGGATAACGGTCTGCCAGCCAGTTCTTCCGCCAACGACCGGCAATCCACATCCGGCTCCTTCGGCAGTGCGGACAGGAGCTTCTCCAACAGCGACCGCACTTCGACCGCGCTGGCAAAATCCACTTTGATGACGTGATCGAAGCGCCCGCGGCGCTGGATCGCCGGGTCGATCATGTCGATCCGGTTCGTCATGGCGATGATCAGGACTTCCTTCTTCACCGCTTCCGGGATGCGGCGCAGGAATTCTGCGACCTCCTCGACCCGGTGATGCGAGGCCCCAATGCTCATCTCACGATCGGCAAGGAACGCTTCCATCTCGTCGATCACCAGTACCGACGGCGCCTGCTCCATCGCCTTCTCGAAAACCTGTGCCACCTTCCGGCTGGTCTCGTGGATGTAGGGGCTGCCGATACTCGACGCATCGATCTGGAAGCTCGGCCAGCCCAGGAAATCCACCAACTGCTCGACCGCGAAGGTCTTGCCGCAGCCCGGAGGACCATGCAGGATCACCGCCGAGGGAAATTCAATCCCCAGCGCCTTGTAGCGGTCGCGATTTCGAACAATATCAACGATGTGCTCGTTGAAAAAGGCCGCCAGTTCCGGCCGCCCGGCAAGTTCGAAAGCCTTCTCGCCCCCTTGCGCGGCGGGCAGGGCATCCCCCGAACTCAAATTGTCGGGCTCAAGTGCCGTTGCGTCTGCCGGAGCCGCGACCTTCTGTGCCGTTGCCATCACTTCCGCAATCCCGAAACCCGCCAGTTCCACCACCTCCCTGAGATCGCTCGCCCCAAGCCAGCCCATGGCCTGACGCAGCGTGCGAAAGGACCTGACGGAGACCCGCACCCCTCCCGTCAGCCAGCAGCCAAGAACGACATCGTCCGCCATCCCCGGATCGCCGCTCCAGGTCGGCAACAGCCGCTCCAGTTTCTCGACGTAGAGGGCATCCTGCAGTGACGAACCGGCATCCGTCCTGCGCGTCATCTTCAACGCGCCTGCGAAAGCGAGCGCCTCACCCTTGCTTTCCGGTCTTTCCGCCTCGCTCACAGCGCAGAGTCTTTCTCCCGGGGCGCAGGAGAAAGACCGCAGTTCCCGATCTCCGAACCGGAAAGCGTCGAATGTCCCCTCTTCGACCAGACCTGAGGCGACCCAGCGCGCCGCCAGGCGCTCCGCCACCACCAGCGCCCGCCCGCCACCCTGCGTCTCCAGCACCTGCCAATCCGGCCCTTCCGACAACACGCCACGGAGCAGCGCGCCATCCGCCAGCCCGAGACCCACAGGAAGCCATGCCTCTCGCACCACGAGATCAACTCCGAATAATGTTCGCACCCGCCATCATCACTTCCTCGTCCGAACTGCCGATGCGGATGCGGATGTTATACAATTCGCCAACCACGCCACGGAGCTTATCGATGTCGTTGGCCTGCAACGCCTTCATTCCCACCGACACGATCCGCGCGTGCTCGTCCTCGTCCGGGAAAAGGTACGAGTCTCGCGCCAGCGACTTGAAGATGTCGATCACGTACCAGTCCTGACGCGCCAAAATCACATACGGCCGCCGGCGCAAATCCGACAGGTGATGCTCAAATTCGCTGCTGTCATTGTCGATGGAGCGTTGCGCTGTCTTCACCAGATTGTCGAACGCCGATACCTCCGCCGGCCGGGCGTGTTTGCGCGCTTCATTGTTGAAGAAGACGACCTCCTTGTCCAGATCCAGCTGACGAATCTCCTTCAGGCGCGATTTGCGGGTCAACGCCATCAGACGACGCGCTTCCTGCACGTGATCCATCGCCTGCTTCGCCGTCTCCGGATCGCCCTCATCCGGCCTTATCGCGCCCGCCTGCTCCAGCTTGTCACGCGCCTGACCAAGCCGCGGATCCTCCACAATGGCCGCCATCTCGTTGAGACGCCACTCGCTGTGCGCCGCCTGATCCCGAATGTTCTTTGCCTGCTTTGTGTAATCGAGCTTGCCATCCTGGCTCGAATAGAAGTTCCGGCCGCTCCGGAAGGAACCGCCGATGGAGGGAACCGATACGTTCAGGACAATGTTGCCGGAATCGAGCACCTCGTATTCGCACACCAGCTCCGCACCGACCGCAATCACCCCGTCGTCAAAATCGCGACCTTCAATCTCGAACATGCCGATAAATCTGTTGTCGGTAATAGGATCCTGAACGTCGCCCTCCCAAAGTTTGAACCTGATCGAACCGGCACTCCCCGCTTTCAGGGACTCGCCTGCCTTGAACGACTTCCTGCCCCTTTTCGGCAATTGATCGCCCTCCCGAACCAGGTAATCCAGCACCACCGGGCCACCGACTTTCTCGCGTGCTTCGACGCCGATCGAATGCGACGCCGGAATGCCGTCAATACTGGCCGCCGTGCGGGTGATTACGATCCTGTCCTGCCCGAACGTCACTGGCGCGCCGTTCGACGCGAAAACGAATACCTTGAAGACATTGTCGCCAGGCCGGGTCAGGTTCAGCTCCACGCTCGCCCCATCCTTGAGCGCCACACGTCCGGACGACCACCCTGTGTCCAGACTGTCGATCTGAAACTCCGCAGCATCCGCTGTATCCGCGCCGCGCTTTGCGACAATCCTCGATCTCAACTCCGGCGTTCGCGCGAGGTAGTTGAACGACAGATCGAGCACACCTCCGGCGCGCACCGACCCTCGGGCACTCTTGCGACTACGGCTCTCTGACGTCCAGTCAATCGACTCGGCGAAGACCGCAGCGCCTTCCGCAACTGCGGTCATCGGATTGACATCCATCGACGGCGCAATCCCCAGCTCGAACGCGACCCGGTCCCGCAAGGGCTTGTACTGGCTCGGGCCGCCCACGAACACAACCCGCTCGACGTCATGCGGACTCAATCCCACCTTGTCGAGCGTCTCGCGTGCCGCCAGGATCGAATCGTTCACTTTCGAAGCAATGAGACTGTCGTAACGCTGCCGGTTAACGGTGATGTCGATGTAGATTTCCTCGCCCGCCTCGTCGCGGAGACCAAGTTCCGCTTCCGGAAGACTGATGACCGTGTCCTCCTTCTGCGACAGCTCAATTTTCGCCTTCTCCGTCGCCCACGTCGCCATCCGCAACAGCGGTTTGTAGCGTGGGTGCGTGGTTAGGTCTTCCGGCAGGTCGAATTTCTCCAGCAGCCAGGGTTTCACGACATTGTCGAACAGCATGCGATCGAAGTCGCGTCCGCCGCACATGGCGATGCCGCCATGCGCAAGGAGCGTCACCCGCCCGGAGATGTTTTCCGCAATCGCAACGTCGAGGGTACCACCGCCGATGTCATAGACGACGAAGACACCATCCGTCTTCCGCTCCCGCACGATCCGCATCACCGCGGCCACCGGCTCCTGCATCAGCGCAACACGCCCGAGACCCGCCGCCCTGGCCGCCGCCATCGTCGAGTCTTTCTGCATCTGGTTGAATGCGGCGGGAACGGTGATGACCACACCGGCATCGCACGTGCGCATTTCTTCGGGAAGGTAGCCGAACAGCGTTCGCAGCACCTCTGCGGAGCACTCTTCCGGGGTCATCGTGCGATCGACCGCCTGCAACCGGACCGGCGTACTCGTGCCCATCAGGCGCTTGAAGCTTGAAGAGAACATCTGCATTGTCGGGGTTGCGTGCGGCGTTGTAATAGGCGCGCGATCCCACATATTTGTTGCCACGCCGATCGATGAAGATGGCCGACGGCGTGACGTCATGCTGCTCCGGGCTCTTGTAGAGCCGGATCACTTCACCGTCGAAGGAGCAGATCGCACTATTGGTCGTGCCAAGATCGATACCGATGTATTTCATGCCCCGGCCTTCCTCAACATCACCGTGCCCTGCCTCAGCAGACCGTCTGATCCCATGATGATCGGCTCCAGCATCTGATCGACAACCAGCACGTCATCGGGACCGAAGTCGGCAAGATTCAGGGCGGCCGCTGCCATCCCTGCGTCGTAGGGGTGCCCTTCGACGTTGACGATCTTCATTCCGTTCGAACTCAGGCTCTCGTCAATTTTCCTTTCGAAATACCGCAGCTGGCTGATGTGACGTCCGCGCTCGATCTCGTCGAGTCTGTTTACGACCCTGCAAAAGAGACGTGCAAAGCGCCAGCTCTCGACGACAATGCAGATCAGGGACTGCTGCATATCTGCGTTCATTTCACTCGGCTCGGTCATCGAATTTCCCTGTAGCTGTACCACTGCACCAATCCTGAAGGCAGCTCAAGCAGAGGCGACGCATCGTGCTCCCCCCTGGAAGAACGGCGTCTCCTCCGCCAGGGTGGGTGCCGTCCGCGACAACCAGCAACAGCGGTTGCGTGGCGGAAATCTGCGGCAAAGGAGGGGCACCGAGATCCTTCTGTCGCCACCAGCCCGGGAGGACACTGCGATGTCCGTCGTGCCTTGCCCTGCCGGGTCCCGGCAGCCCGGCGCAAAGCGCCAGACCTCTCTGCCCGATCGTCCATTCTTCTCACCAGGATCCGTTCGTGATCGCACACCAGGGCAGTTCGGAAGTTTGGGTGCCCCCTTGCACCCTCCCCCCTTCACCGCTGGAGCGCGGCCTCTTGAAGAGAACCGCAACGTCGGCACACGAGGGCACGATCACATACTGTGCAATCGGCGGGAAAACCATCCTCAGACGCCTTCCGCCCTCCGTCGAAAACGTGTCGCAGCTCGTCCCACCCACCCGAAGAGGCGCAAATTGCCCTGAAATCATGTGCTGTCACGCTAGGCCGAAGGATCCTTGTTGGCGAGAAGGCGGTCGTTCAGGCTGAGGGTACCGTTAACGATCCGTTAACGAATTGCATAAAATTCGCTTCGTGTCATCGACTTCAGGATTTGCCGAATTCAGGATTTCGAAATTCGCGGTTTCTCGCGGTAGGGCCGGCCATTGCTGGCCGCCCCCCGCACAGATCCCGGCGAGCGGCTTTCCCGCACCGGGCTCCTCCCTTGGGTCGTGCCGGTTTGCACCACGTGTGCGCGCCGAGCCGGTCCAACGCATGGGTCATGTGTAATCCGGCTTCTCAAGTCCGGCACATGTTTTGTTGGCCCAGTCTCCCCTTGGGCCTCGGCCTTCGCTCCACCCGCTCCGCCACCCGTCGCCGGGTTTTGTTCGCAGGCTTCACAGTGACTGCGC
>Ga0123357_10010748_pt1 | contig 11673 bp, 9 predicted proteins | sample TergutEmb28metaG_FD_89873 | JGI IMG/M metagenome (GOLD analysis project Ga0123357, IMG submission 89873) | Embiratermes neotenicus P4 segment gut microbial communities from Petit-Saut dam, French Guiana - Emb289 P4 | ecosystem: Host-associated > Arthropoda: Insects > Digestive system > Gut ...
GAAAAGTTTCCCCCCCCCCCCCTTTTTTTTTAACCGTACTGCACATCCATTTCAGTTCACGATATGCACTCAGTTGTGTGCTTGCCGGTCCCCTTTCACAATAATGCTTCATTTTCTTCCGCGACCCTCTGTACTATGTTTCTAACCTTCTCAGTTTTGTAGTCCTAATACAACTGATTTCTTACATCCTCTCTCCTCATTTAGGCCTATATTTAATCATTTACAGTTCGGAAGTTTTCCTCAGCTGCTTAAATGCAACACTTTTGCATGTAGTTTCAAAATACTCCTCAATATGTACCTGACTTGTTTACCAACGCTCTGAAAAAATCTGCCAATTTATACCGACAAATACCAGAATTATCTGAGACTAATGACCTTGACATTGGGTAGAAAGAAGCGGTAGAACACAGAAACAACGCACACACCTGCCTTGAAACACGGCCCACAGTTTGACGTCTCAAATCGCAAAGTCAGGTCGCACACGTAGTGTACAAACTGCATGCGACGGCGTCAAGGTGACGAAGAGCTCGCGGACTTAGGGCACGAACGAGCGTGTGTTTTGTGACGTAGGGCACGGGCATTCCTTAGGCGTTCAGAAAATCACACGTGCACATTTAATTTTATGTATGTCCACAAAGAAATGTAAAGCTTTCCACAAAATCACACCCTTATGGAACAATGGTGCAAGCAGGGACGGAAGTTCGTTCAAGCCCGTAAGTACATACGGCTGTCAATGAACCGATCTTCACGACACTCACCATCACGCAACAATTTTTGAACACAACTCTTCATCCGAATTTCATGAGAACGCGACAAACAGTTTAGCAGCCGATACTACCGGTCACACAGACGGACGGACATGGTGTCGACAAAGGCCTTCTCTTTTCTACTTCGTAAAGAACGGCTGACAAAGGTTAGAAACTGCCACTGGCTTCATTCGCTCTGACACCTCTCCACGCTTACCGATACGGCAGTAACACATGTCCACCTCACAGCAAGGAACACCTCGACAAGCATGCGTAGAAAAACCGAAAAGGAAGACAGCCAACGTCAAAACTGAGGTACAGATAGCAGCAGTAAAGGTTACGGAATGTCGGCGGAGCGCAACATAGTTATCACGGAACTGGTAAGGTGGATAACCAAGGCAACCACAGTACCACTGGTACAACTGGTAACCGCAAGAACGAATATTCCTAGCACTAACAAAAAGGAAACCACAGTAAGCACAAGAACACTGTTAACGATGGTAACCGAAGTAGTCACAGATGTAAACAGGCACGCGTATACAGCGTGTGTTATTTTAGAAGGATTTTTAATCAGAATTTGGACATACCGAGAGATTTTTGGAAAGTATCCAACACAGAATTTGTCAAAGACCGTCCGCGGGGAGTCGAATTTTTTCCATGTGGACGGAGGGACGGACAACACGAAGCTGACAGTCGCCTTTCGGAACTCGCAAGCAAACGCGCGTAAAAATATATCTTAAAGATACTGACTGGGAGGGTATGGATTGGATCAAGTTGGCTCAGAACAGCGATCAGGAGCGAAACTGTGTTGAAACAGTAAAGAACCGTGACGTTCAGTGAGCGTTGGGGACTTGTTGGCTAGCTACGGCAGTATCAGCAGCAGAGAATGAAGATGAAGGCGTTACAGAGGGCAGATGCCCAGTCAGGGAAGCAACTCAACACACCAATTAGTATTTCTAGCTGAAAATCGCCACGGCCGATCAGCCCTCTATCGCACTGTAAAGGTTTCGGGCCACCCTCCACCAGCTTTCCAAATTCGCGTAACAACAGACTATAATTACGCCTACCGGAAAATACGCAAACTGACCACTGACCATGACGGAATTCCAACCCTGAGCCTTCGATTGCCAGTACCGACGTTCTCACCATTTCGCACCGTACAGCTTCTACAGAGTGTTCCAGAGCACTGGAGCTGTCACGGACGTGCCGACTGATGCAGGCTTTCTGTGCGATGAAACTTCCATGCTAGGAGACATGATTAAAGGGACACAATGCAAATCGGTACTGTACGCTTTTGAAGAAAAACAGAGTACCGGCTGCGGGGAGTACAGTGTTTTTTTTTGGAATGCCGACAGTCTCTCAATTAACCATGACAGTCGCAGCGTTTCACGTAAGCTCCACCATCTCACTTGCGATTTCGGTTTTAAGCATATTATAATAATGAATGGCAGCGATTCGCAGTCATACTGTCACAGAATAGTCTGTGTACGTCGTACAGACATCACTACTGACAAAGACCTGGTGGCAAGACTCACTAACGAGCTTCTATAATGGTGCTACGGCACCAGCATCAAATTACAGTTAATTACACTGTCAATTTTTGTCGCAACACTTCTAATAATAAATTAGCAGTACTTGTGGTCCCTTAAAATTACTTTTTACTGGTAACGGATGTCTTGCAGCCGTTCCCGAAGCAACAGGACAGTGTGCGGTGTAGCTGACATTGCTCAGCAGCATACTTGCCAGGTTACAGCGCGCTCAGCGCGACTGGAATGCGGCTCGCTTGCTCTGACCTATCTATTGCACTGTCGCAGCAACGTGGATAGAGCGACGTCCTGAGACTTCGCCGAACATTACACTTTTAAAGAAAGGAAGGAGAGGGAGATGGGCGGAGCACGTAACACGCATGGGGAGGAGAAAATCCTTGAACCTAACGGGGTGAACTTGGGTGACATTGTTGCATGTGGAAGAATATTACTAAAGTGGACGGTACGGACACGGGGCGTGGATTGAATTTCGCTGGCTGAGAACAGAGTCCAGTGGCGGGTTCACGTTATAGCAATTAAAGACGACATTTTCTAAAGCTGAGCAGAGTCTGTGCCATAGAGTTACGTAATCGTTAGATGCACTGCCTGAAAGTAACCTCAATTGCATATACAACCCCGTCCGTACCGCGCAGTAAACGCTCTGTATCTGTTATAAAAACCAGGCAGTTAATGCTGTACAGGGAAATAATCGCTGTTTGTTCTCAGATCCACACAAAACATAAATACACTGTGGGTAGAACGTAGAAGTGCAGAATGTTAAACCTGGTGGTAACCGCTGCAGTGTGGGCTAGAGACCATCCCGAGCAGGGCCACTACGTTTCTGCCCTGTGTCTCACACACGTGCACTGTACACAACCTTCCCGTGCCTTATGTCACTAAAGATCCGAGCGAAGTCGCGGCGGTGAGAGTGGAGCCTGTTGCTCCCCGTAATCTGGCAGACTGCCGCCAGCGTTTCGGTAGAAGCAATAGACAGGGGCAGCGATTTACAAACCAACTACCGGACTACACGGCGTCGTATCCCATAAGACCAATCTTAGTTGCACAAGATGTCCCTGTGCAGGGCCGCGACGGCACAAGAGGCTGTGGACTTCGCAGCCGCTCCGCACTGGATGGAAAGGAATGCTGGGCGTCATGTGGCTAACGCTGTACCCCGAGCAGTGAGCAATCCCGGCTACGATCACATCACTCGTGACAACTAACCTCGAAACTTTATTTAGCAGTTGAAATCTTGCCCTTGTTTTCGGAGTTAGTTACGAATTTCTCCGTAATTAGTTGCAGCGATGGCTGTCCTTCTTGAGGACAGCAATGCAGTGGCAAACACAGTTCACACAAACTGCTGTCAACTGCTTATACAGACACACAACTTTATCTGACCGATATTGTCTGCCAGTTCCCGCCGCTATTCCAACGCTACAGTCGTGCTAATAGGAAGTTACTAACGCTACTTGTCGGATAAAATAATGTCCTTGTATTTTTAAAATATAAATTTCAATATCTATTTCGCAAATTAATAATTTGGTCCAATGCAAACGTTTTGGATACTTGACACTTGAAGATTGAACCTATAGGTTTTCCCGAAACGTCCGTAAAGAATTACCATTATTCGCTGCGTAATAGCCCAGAAGAGTAATTATCATCTACTTCGCGGCGGAAACCTAAAATGGCGTAACACCAAGTAATTAACCATCACTTAGAAGTTTTGTAAAGCACCCATAACCTACAGAAATTCAGCTCGAAAGCACGGTTGGTTGTAAAAACCAGTCAATACTGCGTAGGGAAATAATCGCTGTTTGTTCTGAGAACCACAGAAAACACACAAATACGTTGTGTGGGCAGAACATAGAACTGTTGACTTTTGAACTGGTGGTACATACAGTGACCGCTGGGATTTGAATGGTTAATATACATTACACGCAAATTCGTCTCGTACCGAGCAGTAAATACTCTATATCGCGGTTATAAAAACCAGTCAGTTAATACTGTATAGGGAAATAATCGCTGTTGGTTCTGAAATAAAAAAAAAAAACATGTAAATGCACTGTGTGGACACAATGCAGGCGATATGTGCAGTTGCTACTGTGCCTTCATGGGATACGCGCCAAACCTGTGACACACATCGCACTGTGGAGAAACGCGCATTATTCATCGTTCAAAGCGCAGTGGTCAGTATATGTACCGCCAGTTTAACGTTCGACAATTCTACGTACTGCCCACACAGTGTATTTATGTGTTTTTGTGTGGATCGGAGAAGATACAGCGATTATTTCCCTATACAACAATAACCGAGACGGAGTGTGTTTACTGCGCGGTACGGACTGAATCTTTACATATAATTCAAGTTAATGTGAGGCTTTAATATTAGCTAAAGCGTTCAGTCGTCGTCCTCTCATCGCAGAGGCCCGGGTTCAGTACCACTCCAGTCCATGAGAGATTTGTGGTAGGGAAAGTGGCACTGGGACAGGTTTATTTCCGCGTACTTCGGTTTTCCCCCCATCAATAGAATTCCAACAATGCTCCATTACATCTTCATCTGGATGCTGCTGTACTAGGACAAACGGGCGAAGCCTGGGTTCTTGCCGCAAAGCAGTGCTCTTTCGGAAATCGGGGAGCGTTGGATAGAAACATATCTTCCCTTCACCCTAAAAGGGCTTTTCCCCTATCAGGTGAAAGAGTTGCGAGCTTATCAGTCGCAGACATGAGCATTCCCGGTTCAGGCACACACACGACACCAATCCATCACGCATGAGTCGTTATCAGTAGGTAGCAGGATTGGAATATTTGATATATGATGTAGAGTTAAGCCGGGCACACCTCTTGTATGGCACGTCGCACTCATTTCACGTATGGATGACAGCTTCTTATCAAAGACTGCAACCGATATGATTACCAACCTAACTTGTCCGCTCCTTTGTTTACCAGTAATGCTTACCCTACACGTATTTACGAAGAAAATACGCACAGAAACGTGAGCAGTCTTCCAGTAAAGTGTCCGCTCGCTATTTGTTCGATTGTCAGTAAATTTTAATACAACCCCCACCACCAAACTTCATGAAAATCTGTTCACCAAACTTCATGAAAATCTGTCCATCGGCTCCCGAGATGTTACAAACAGCCAGAAGCCAAAACTTCTGCCTCCTTCTAACTTCAGTTCGAAGCGGTCTTCCGAGTTACGACGTCGTGTATTTTAACGTTTCTAAGAAACATGCTGCCTCCACCTCCAAGGCAGAAGTGTATTTTAAAATGGCGGCAGTTTTTTAACCGACACGTTTGTAATCACGTACCAGACTGTACGTTGTCATGAAGTCTTAACTGCCGCTGGAACCTCGAACTCAGTCCAGTAACAATGTACAGTGCCAGTACTTTCCAGACCCGCCACCAATTCCCCACATCCCAAGGCACTGACTGACCAGTCCGAGCAGAGGCTACGCTGTGGGCTGGAAGATTTCCAGCAGAGGGAACGTTGTTCTGCTTATTAACCTGACGTCCCCATGGGTCTCTACACCACCCACCTGCTGTCTGTAGACCGTCCATACAGCACCTGCTTCACCTCTTTCCTGCCTTCCGACCCCCCTATTCGTCATTTCCAACAGAAGCGAGCCACACACAATAGATTTCCAAGCCGTTTTTGAAGTTTCTATCTAATCACCCTTTCCTCTCTCCAGTCACTTAATGACGTAATCGTGTCTGCTACGCCGTGCAACAGGTACAGCAGTATGGAAAGTCCAACAAGTCACTCGGAAGGCAGTAGGCCGCACATGACAGCACTGTCACTACAACGGACTGGTCCTTGCCTGTACAAACTTTACACTATTTCACGTTCTGCTCAAAACATTAATTTTCGAATTTTCAGCTGCAGAAGGTGAAGTTATCGCTGCGTTTAGTGAACCCTCTAAGTACTGCTTACCAGGTGTACGCGAGAAACTGTGGGACAAATACAAACTGAAATACCTCAAAAAGTTTCAGATATCCTTCTTGCAATGTACGGTTTGATGTGTGTGTGTGTGTGTTCCACAATGAGGAAAAGATGAAAATGGTTGAAAATGCAAGAATCCCATTTCTAACGCGACGAAATCTTTAAATTTATGCAAAGACGTGACGAATGTAACACTGTGCTCGGGAATTTTGTTGCATATTGACACTTCATTGCAATAAATGAGCTGCAGTTAACACTGTAATGACTTCTTGAACACCCTTCATACGTCACGAACAAAGAATCCAGAAAAGCGACAACTTCCACTTCCCCGGCATTTCCCACAGCTACGCCAACTCTCACGTCTGTGTTGGACACGTCAAACGATAAACGCAGCACCTGATACCCTCACACTGGTCTGATCACGACGGGCAGTGTCGTGACAAAGACCACGCGCATCGCTGGTCCGACAGAACCCTGCGCGATTTGAGGTCTTAAGAGCCGCGTATTTTACTGGGATTCCTGTCTTCTAGTGTTGGACGCTCTGCGTTGAATGAATGGTTCCCGACGTCTAAAAAAACCGTAGTGTCTTCATCTTCAAGGGTAAAGATACCAAGGAACACGTCCTGACCCTCAACGATGATGGCATTACGGTTTTTCGAAATGTCGGTAATAATTCACCCCATGACGCAGTGTCACATACCAGAAGACCTTAGTCTCCAGAATAAATCTTGCCGTATTTGGTAAGTGTTCGGGCATAACATCAGAGTTTCCTTTGCATCTTCCACAGAGTCGGTTCAGCCACACAATTACAACGTACCCAACAAACGGTGTGTCCTACCCTCCTATCCTCTCCTCTCCACATTACACACCCGCTACCGTCTCACCTTAACCAGTAACTCTCTTTACGTTGCTGAATTCCGCAATTTCGGTGCGCCCAGCGATTATCCCACTGCTCTTCTCTCTGTTCATGTGAACTTAACTACACCGTGACCTCCGTCTGCACATCTCGGAGCACAGGAATGCTGTAATGTCCCTGACCATTGGGACCTGGGCCCTGTTCTCCCGGCGAGAGACCTTACGGGTGGTAATTTGCTGCCCTAAAGATGGAAGGCTGACGTTTGAAGGGTGGGGTGTTTGTCGTTAGAATCAGCCCACGGCACTCTCCTAATACCCTTTTTTTGGTTTTAATAATCACGTCGTCGTACAGTGCAGTAATCCAGTTTTGGAAAGGGGTGCAACAGAACCGCTGATAGCTACGTGGCCCTTCGCTATGCCAGCTGTTCGGCCTGTCGAAAGAATACCCCGTCTCTCAGTCACACTAAAATCTGCTACAGTATCGCACCCCACCACACTGTCCTGTCCTGTCGTCTCCTTATCGAACACCACACAAAGAACACAAAGGTTACAAAAATCCTCCTTTCGCATGTTAAGAGTAGACTAAACATACATAGAGGAATGTCTGCATATACGTCTGCCAGTCAGGCCGTCTTGGAGATCAGCATGTGGCCAGCGACCCGCCAAAAAGCCCCTAGATAACAATGCCATGTCAACACGCTACGCTCCCTTCATACCACATTTCGCGCATCCAGTACCTTGCACAGGTTCATAAGCCATAGCCAGAGAGACGCAATGTCCTTCCCAACATCCAATACAATACGGACTTCCTCAGACTTGCTGTAATGTTACACGTACGCGCGCCCACCATATTGTCATAAGGCCCTTCAGGAAACCAGCAAGCACTAGCTATAGCGGTCTGCAGTGGCATTAAGTTCATAAAAAGTGTGGTTAATATCGGTCGAATGGTTCAAACGTTCTGAAAGTGACCATGGATTGAAGACTTCACACTTGTTAGATGAAAGCCTCCCGACGTTTCGAAGGAAAAGCTGTCTTCATTTTCCAGCACCAGTCTAGGGACTGATTAACCCCTGAAGTAGACGGCATCACACTCCTTCGAAACATCGGACACCACGTGACCGACACGGCGTCACATCCCAGGGGACTTCTGAGAACCCGAACGAGATATTGCATATCAGTACGAAAATGGACAGCAGGCGATGTTACTGTGCATGCCTGCTCCTGTCCCTCCTCGGAACGATCCGCGCTATACACTACCACTCACTTTGCGTTGTTAAAAACAGAGCACGGTCTTGTATAATGGCACTGCTGTGTTCGGTGGCGTTGGATGATAAATGCAGAGGGCAATACACGAGTGGCACAGTTGCACCGTCTGAAAAACGTAAGTAAAATATGGCGCATCACCCGCAACGATGACAGCGGTACTTATTGCATCAACCGAAATAGTGCGAGTAAAATACGGCGAATCAACCGCAACAATGACGGCGGTACGTATTGCATCAACCGAAATAGTGCGAGTGAAATACGGTGCATCAACCGCAACAATGATAGCGGTACGTGTTACATCAACCGAAATAGTGCGAGCGAAACCCGGTGCATCAGCCGCAACAATGACAGCGGTGGGTATCGCATCAACGGAAATAGTGCGAGTGAAGTACGATGCATCAACCCAATTCCTAGGCGAAAGTCCCAAAATGGAAACCTATTTTGCAGTTATTATTATTATTATCATCATCAACTTGCAGAACTGCGTAAAAAGTCAGTCAGAAAATTTGTGGGGGCAAAAAGAAATATGGGGAAATTCAGGCATCGAATGGAGGATGTTAAAATGCACCTTAAAAGTCGCGTGGCGATTGGATTCAACTGTCATGCCCTCATAAAGATGGTAATGAACTTCCAGGCCCAATAAAATGGTGAAATTTCTCGAATAGCCGAGCTGCTTGCAGATATAAACACCCTCGTCTTCTGTGGCTGCTCTGTTTACACGAGACGCTGGTTGAGACTCTGCGCACTTTTCGGCGAAAAGGGATGCCTCTCTCTCAGACCACCACTTTAATCCTTCGGTGTCCAGTGGTAAATCTATATACCAGCAGGCTTAACATTCAAAAATCGTGCGTTCAGCCCCCACAATGTATTTATGTTTTGTGTGGATCTGAGAACAAAAAGCGATTATTTCCCTTAAAGCATTAACTGACAGGGGTTTATAACCGAGCTACAGTGTTTACTGCGCGGTACGGACTGGATTTACGTGTAATGTATATTAACCCTTCAATGCCCAGTGGTCACTATATGTACCACCACTTTAACATTCAACAATTCTGCGTTCTGCCCACACGATATATTTGTACGTATGTTTTGTGTGGATCTGAGAAACAGCTATTATTTCCGTATACAGCATTAACTGTCTGGTTTTTATAACCTGGATGTAGTGTTTACTGCGCGGTACGGACTGAATGTACGTGTAATGTATATTAACCCTTCAAACCCCAGTGGTCAGTATATGTACCACCAGGTTTAACACTCAACAATTCTGTGCTCTGCCCGCACAGTGTATTTATGTGTTTTGTGTGGAACTCAACAAACAGCGATAATTTCCCTATACAGCATTAACTGACTGGTTTTAGGGGAGTTCGCAAAACTAAGTGACTGTTAGCTTCGTCATGTCTATCTGTCCGTCTCTCCGTCCGCGTGAAACTGCTCCCATTGTACGGATTTTAATGAAATTTGATGTCTGCGTATTTTTCGAAAATCTGTCGAGAAATTCGAGTTTCATTAAAATGTGACAAGAATAACGGGTAATTTACATAAAAACAATATACATTTTCGATCATATCTCGGTAATTTATTCTTAGAGTGAGAAATATTTCAGAGAAAAGTTTTAGAGAAACTCGAAACACATTTTATATTAAATAACTCCCCCCCCCTCCCAAAAGCGTGCCGGTTGTGAGATAATGTGGACAAAAATACTGTAGAGCCGGGCAGGCCACCGAGGACACAATATGGCGCATGTGCATTGCGTGGTGCATACGTAGACTACAGACACACACTCAGAATATGTAATAGCTGCCTCTTTTCCATTGCAACAATGGTTGCATGAAAAAGCCTCAGTGTTGCGTTATAACTACATTGCGTGTCTTTTTATAACCAAAACGGAGTGTGTTTACTGCGAGGTACGAACATAATCTTCAGGGTAACCAAGCATCCCCGGTACCTTGAACCATTTACTCAGAGATAATTACGCAACTGCACTTCGTAACCTCCAGCGTGTTCCAAAAGTGGAATGGCAAAGATACGTATTAGCAGACTGGCAGAGAGAGAGAGAGAGAGAGAGAGAGAGAGAGAGAAGGGGAACAAGAGAAATTTCATTTCAATCATAGGAGCACAAGTTCAAACGCGAAAACACACAGCCACGTGGGCGATTGAAATGGATTCATTTCTTGGAGGATTGTCCTGGACGCTCAGACTGGATGTTTAAGTAAGATTCCACCAGGAAACTGATAAAGGAAATGACAATGAAGTGCTTCATCGACTACCACCCTGCAGCACGAACAGTCTTTACTAGCAGGTGACAGATACAGTACAAGAGAAAACGTGCGAGCAGGTCGACGTGGTTAAAAGGTGAGGAAATCCGCAGCTGCAGCATCCACGGTCTTTTGAAACTCTTGAACGACACACAATGCGGTACACCAGGACGACAAAATGCCTACCTTCACTGCACAATCAAAGCCGTATCATTTACACAATATGCCAAACCAAGGATGGTGAAGGACTTTTAAATCCTAAGGATGCAGCAACTGCAATATAAAATCTGTACAACACACTGACCCACTTAACCCTCTGAAGCACAGCAGTTAACACATGAACAGCTTGTATTCAGTTCGTACAGCGTAGTAAACACTTCCCGTCTCGGGTACAAAAATCAGTCAGTTAATGTTGTATAGGTAAATAATCGATGTGTGTTCTCAGATCCAAACAAAACACATACACTGTGTGGGAAGAACGTAGAACTGTTGCATGTTAAAGCTGGAGGTGCATGGTTGGTTCATTAACCCTCAAAAGGCCACCCTAGATATTAGGACGTAGAAGGCTACCTGGGGTCAAATGTGACCCCTCCATGAAAGTGGTTATAACTGATGCTGGTTTTTAGTTCTTTTATTGTCAAATTAAAATACATGTCTGCTTACAAAAGAACAGCAGTTTGACATCACTGAAATGACAACATCGTATAACAATGACATGATTGTCGTTTACCCTATACGGTATATGAATTCCGATTATATTCAATATTCGTTTGTGTATTTAAGAATTTAAATATGATAAAATGGTTTGAAGAAGAAGAAGAAGAAGAAGAAGAAGAAGAGGAAGAAGAAGAAGAAGAAGCGTTGGGAAAACCACTCAACTAATCAGATTCATCAGTTTCGTCCTTATTCTTGCAAGTGTCACAAATAACAATCATACTCGTATGGTCTTTGCAGACGTAATGTCCACATCCTTTGCAGACAAATTGTGTCTTCACATCTCTACTCCTGCTGCACATATGACAGCGCCTTCGCTTTCTTGATATCGCCTCGTAGTCTCCAGGGTCCTGCATGGTGTTTTCTTCAGAATTAGA
>Ga0123357_10010749_pt1 | contig 11673 bp, 9 predicted proteins | sample TergutEmb28metaG_FD_89873 | JGI IMG/M metagenome (GOLD analysis project Ga0123357, IMG submission 89873) | Embiratermes neotenicus P4 segment gut microbial communities from Petit-Saut dam, French Guiana - Emb289 P4 | ecosystem: Host-associated > Arthropoda: Insects > Digestive system > Gut ...
CAAAAAACCTGAAAGCTGAAATTACACACAGCATTTAGACTACAAAAATGTAAGGACAACAGCAGAGCTGAAATTAATTTCCTGTACTAAGTCAGTGGTAGAGGATAGTGCCTGAAAAATGTACAGCTGCTCCATGGATCAAGAAATGCCCTGCATTTATGGAAACTAGAAGGCCCACTTTTGTGTGCTACTGGAGCCTGACCTGAGGCACAAGCCAATTTAATTCAGTGTATACACTCCTACAGATCAATATACAGAAGGGAAAGGAATGGTGTAACAGACTGAAAAATTAGAGTACAACCTCTTGTGATAGTTATCAATAGATGAACCTTGCCAAAATATCAAGGAATAAATGAGTGTTTTAAAAAGAACTGTGAACATTAATTAGAGAAATACTTCTTACCAGTTTCTAAACACTCCAAACTATTAAGGTATAAATAGCAATATCTTATTATATGCAAGAATATAAAAGTTTGAACTAATATAGAAAAGGGAAAATACAAGAAGTACCAAATAAACTACAGTTGAGCAGACTATAATTCTTGCAGATTTATGACAGACATAGATTCTTGATGTACTAAAACCATTCACACATAGCAGACTGGCAAATTATCCCTGATATATCAAATGTTCTCACATCAAGAATCACAAAAAGGAGATGATGTCTTTAAGCACTTCATTTTTAAACCTGAACCTAGAATATCCAAAGCTGTAACACATGATACTGACTTTTCAGTCAATAAATATCTTTACTATAGTTGAAAATCCGAAGTAGAGATATTACTTCAGAGACCTATGCATAGCTGGAAGGATGTGAAATGAATTCATTGACTTAAGATACAGCTCAATGGCAACCTCTTGATGACAAAATAATGAAACTCCGCGTTCTGTCAAAGACAGAATAATACTTAGCCAACTGAATGACCATCAGATTGTATATAGGTAAGTTATAATTTTGCAGACAGGTTAATACTATGGTTAAGTGAATAACCTTATGGTAACACACACCTCAATAAGGAGCTACTCAGTACTAAGCAGGTAACCTTACCTGAGCTATGTTTTCTGCACTCCGAATACACAGTTCATTGGCATCTTCATAGTTTAGCAACATATAAGGAAGTAATGCTACTACATTCATTGGAAATGCTAAGCTTTGACTAGGATCCACCACAGGCAAGTCCAACAGTGGTGTGAACTGGGACAGCAGTGTTACCACAGGCTCATATGTGTTTGGACTGGTGCAGCCCTGCAGAAAATGAGAATACTTACTTACTCACTTACTTCATGCGGCAGAGTCCTTCTTGAGAAGCTCACTGGTTCTCAGCTAGTCAAGAAATTCCCCACACTTTATGGAAACCCAAGGATCATTACCACATTCACAAGTGTCTGCCACCTGTCCCTATCTTGAGCCATATCAATCCAGTCCATGCCCTCACATCCCACTTCCTGAAGATCCATCTTAATATTATCCTCCCATCTACGCCTGGGTCTTCCAAGTGGTTTATTTCGATAAGGTTCCCCCACCAAAATCCTGTATGCACCTCTCCCCTCCCTATACGTGCTACATGCCCTGCCCATCTCATTCTCAATTTGATCTCTCAAATAATATTTGGTGAGGAGCACAGCGCAATTTTCTTCACTCCCCTGTTACCTCGTCCCACTTAGGTCCAAATATTCTCCTCCACACCCTATTCTCAAACACCCTCAGCCCACATTCCCCCCTCAATATGAGCAACCAAGTTTCACACCCACACATAACAAGAGGCCAAATTATAGTTCTGTTTATCTTAGTCTTTATATATTTGGATAATGAACTGTAAGACAAAAGATTCTACACCAAACAGTAGCAAGCATTCCCTGACTTCAATCTGCTCTTGATCTCTTCCTGAAAAGAATTTTGATCTATTAAGGTTATTCCCAAACATGTAAACTGTTGCACCCTTTCAAATGAGCTATTATCTATCTTTATATTGTGAATTCATTCTGCATTCTGATCTTGAGACAGGACCAAGTACTTAGTTTTATCAGCATTTACTTCTAGACCAATCTCCTCACTAGCACCTGCTAAAGCTTCTGTGTTTCCTCTATAGTATGTATGTTTCTATCCAACAGATTATCATCAGCAGCATAAAAAAAGATGATTTTTACCATTTAATTTCAAACCATCCTGGTTGACATGAACCTTCCTAATGGTACACTCTACAGCAAAGATGATAAGCAATAGCAATAAGGCATCACCTTGTTTCAAACCATTCTTTAATAGGAAACATGTCAGATAAATGTTTCTCTACCTGGACTCTGCTACACGTATCATTCAGACACATTTTTATTAGCCTTACCAGTTACACAGGGATTCCAAACTTAATGATAATATCATACAAGACCTCCCTCCTAACTGAATCATAGGATTTCTTGACGTCTATAAGTAGCTGATGAATCGCTTCATTGTATTCCCATTTTTTCTTGAGTATTTGAAAAATGCAGAATATATGATCAGTAATTGACCTGTTGTTTTGAAGTCCACAATGATGATCCCCAATAATTTCCTCCACATATGGAGTTAACCTTGACAGCAGGATGTTGCACAAAATTTTGTACATAGTTTATAAAAGTGATATGTCTCTATAATTACTACTCAGTTTCGTCACCCTTCTTATAAACAGGTAAAATGATCAACACCTTCCACTCCTCAGGCAATTCCTCTTTATTCCAAATAGAATTAATAAGTTAATGGATCTCAGAGTGAACTGTTCTACCCCCTTCTTTAATCAGTTCTGTTGGGATTTGATCACTACCTGGTGATTTGTGTCTTTTTAGCTTTTCAATAGCTATCTCAAACTCAAAGGCACTTGGCTCAGGCACTAGTGGTTCTGCTGTACATATTTCTGTCTGCCTAACATCATTAACCCCATGTACATTCAACAACTGAGAAGACCGATTCCTCCACCTAGCCAAAATACAGTGTGAGTCAATAACAAAATCATCCTTCTTGTCCTGTACTATATTAGTTCTAGGTTTAATGTCATTGATGCCATATAAAAGTCTCTGATATTTTTTATCTTACTATTAGTTTCAAGTTTATCAATTTTAGCTTTCAGATATTCCTTCTATTTGTTCCTGAAATGTCTGCTAGCTTCACGTCTTACATTATTTAGATTATGTACATTGCTTTGGTTTGGATCCTGTAACAACTACATTTTAGCCTGCTTCCTTCTATCTAAAAATTGTGAACATTATTCCTCAAACCAATGTTAATGGTGCTTCAATTCATATAGACCTAGACTCTCTTTAGTCGAGGTTTTGATATGCCAAGCCCTATTTATGTCCTTGCTTTCATTTAAGTTCTCAAAAGCCACTAACCTGTTTGTGATCTTAATCTGACACTGTTTCCTAACCTCCAGCTCCTTTAGTGGCCTGAGATTAAATCTTTCCACAACAAACACCTGTGCTGAAAGTTTACTTACTGCCAATATTTCTCTAACTTTTGCAACCACCAGACAGTGATCAGTATCACAGTCAGCTTCCCTGAAAGATCGTGCATTGAGCATACTTGAATGCCTTCTCCTACCTATCAATATGAGACCAGTCTGGTTGTTAATCTTTGCGTAAGGAGAGGTCCTGGTGTACTTACGAATGTTTCAGTGCAGGAACATCGTGCTCTTAACAACTAGATTCTTTGATGTGGCAAAGTTTACTATTATATCATTATCATTAATATCCTGATGTAGACTCTCATTCCCAATTGTCAGTTTGAAAACATCCTCTCTCCCCAATTTTGCATTAAAATCTCCTAACAAAATTTCCATATGGTACTTAGGAAAATGATAAAAAAACCTGCTCTTATTCCTCATAAAAGCTATCTTTTGAATCATCACTTTTCTCCTCACTTGGTGCATGCACATTCAAAACAATGATATTACACCAGTGACCTCTCAGAACTACATACGACATCCTATCACTAACAATCTCTACTCTCTTAACTGCTGATACTATTCTGTGGTGTACAAAAAATCTTGTTCCCAATTGATGATTTTCATTTCCTTTTCCATATAAAAAATTATAATCCCCTGCTCTTCAGTGCCTCCTCTGTCCCACCTAACGAACTATACACCCTAAAAGGTAAAGTTCACCCTAGATCAGGCCATGAAGACCCAGAGGGGGAGTAGAGGTATAGCTTTACTCTTTCTTTAACCTCAGAGCTAGATGGGGGTGGGTGGTCAATGCCATGCCCCAGATGCTTTACCCCCAGGAAGGATTCAGTGCCCAATGTATAAGAGGTTCTCCAGTATGCCCACTAAATCTAATTTCTACCTCCCTAATTCCCAGGCTACTGTCATAAGTGACCTTGACCTATACAGGCTCCTTACATTTCATGTACCAAATATCACAGTCCTTTTCCATAGACCCTGAAAATAACATCAAATAAATCAACATATTCCAAGCAGTCATTGCAGTTCCCATTTGTTGAGGGGTCTACTGGCTTGAAACAGTTTAGAAAATAAAAACTCCTTCTTTGTTTTCTACATACAAACAAGTCTATTAGAGTAGTGAAACATATACAGAGTAATTCAGAAGCAAGCTAACACAAACACAAATCCTTTAGAATATTTAAAAAAGTCATTGAACCTTGTACAAAAGCAAATAATACTGTTATTACCTCTGTGGTTCTTTTGTTTGTATTTAAACAATATTAACTGTTGATGACTTCACTAAAACTGAAGTACCTTAAGAAGCAGAGCATGGACTCCTGGAAACGCTGTCCACTTCAACTGTGCCTGCAATTTCTCTACTTTGTCACGGGCATCTGGACGATCCAGTGGTAAGCGATGCAAGACCCGACTTAACAATCTCAGAGCCAGAAGGAATTCATGTTCATAATCAGATTCAAGAAGAGAAACTGACAGCCAAAACAGCTGGGCCAAGATAGTCATCTTGTCATCTTGCGTGGCTGAGTCACCCAGCAATTTTAATGACTGTGCTGACCGTGAACGGGAGAGATTCGTAGAGTATTTATTGAGACTACAACCTGAGCGAGCTTCTAGTTCAGAGGAAGTGCGGCCACGGATATCTGAAAAACAATTTAATTTAACAGCCACAATGCATAATAAGGAAGAGGAATACTTCTTAATAAACTATAAGACAATTGATAAATACAGAAGTACTTCACATAGCAAAAGCTTACACAAAATTTGACAGAAGAGCTACTTTGTGGACAGCCTGCTTATATTTAAATTGGATGAGACACATCAAATTGTCAAAACTTCCTCTGGAAGGAAAATAATCTGAAAAACAATTATGTGCAAAGAAAACAACATATTACCTCTGCCAAATAAACAAATTTATTAAATACAGCCAATAAACTCATGGCAACAAAAATCCCTTTAATCAATGCCATGCTATTTTTATTCAGTAAAGAGACCATTTTGCAGATTTTCTGACTTATAATAGTTTATTGAATACTGCAATCGTGATATACACACCTAACCCCATGACATATTCCCTTTCTGCAAAAGGAGATGGGTGCTTGGCTGCTCATAAAATTCCATGCTCTTCATGGAACCCAACCTTTCTAATGCTCACAGCAGCCTACCACTGGACATTATTCCGAACAAGAGGAATCCAGTCTATACATACCCAAGAACTGAATTCCCAATTTAGTATCATCCTCCCATCTATATTTCGTATGTGGTCCCTTGTGGCATCTTATCATCAATTCAACTAAAATTTCTTCTCTCTCTCAATCATGCCACATGTCCCACCCATCACAGTGTACTTGATTTAATCGCCCTAAAACAGGAGTGAACAAATCCCAACTACCAGATAGCCATGGTGACTACATTTTGTATGGTAGTGCAAGTGTGGCACCTGATTTTTTTTTTAATTTTTGCATCCCTGCCTTAAGAATTAGAGAATTAACATTTACAGGGGCAAGCAGGACAATGATGTCTGATCAAATGCACATCCTTTTTGCCTGGAAAGGAAAACAGTGTCCTGCAGTGGGCATTTAAATTGAACAGAGCTCTGCGGATCCAGAAGAAACTTGGCATTTAAAAGGCTGTTAAAATAAGTCAAAATTATGTAGGTCTACATGAACCAATTCATTGTGGCATATACAGTACCTTTGTTATCAGCAGCTGGAGATCCAGAAGCTTTGCGCATGCAGTAGGACACAGAGTAGCTTGTGCTGCGCGTGTGTCCAGCCTGACCAAGGTGTTGTGCTAATTGTCCAGCATTGCACATGTACCCCACACCACATCCAGGACTGCGCTTACCACCCACAACAGCAGTACCTCCCACTGATTCCTTGTTGTTGAGGTTAGGTGTAGACTTAAATATCTCCTTCATGAAGTCCAGTGGACGGAAGTCAGACTCAAGGGAGTCTACAGCAGCTTCTAATGTCAACAGAAGTTCTGTGACATAGCCCTGCCAGAGAAGTTTATGTTAATGATTGCAGAATGCACATGAAAACAAACTGTCAGATATTCAGAGAGCGAAGAAGCTGTACTTAACACTTTAGAGAATAAGATTAATCTGAATTTCCTTCAAATATTCGGTTTGTACCACATAGTAAACACACGCTAGTGATTATAGTAAGTAACCTATCACTGACGAATAGACAAATAATCACCACTTATCCTAAGATCTACAGAAATCGCAGAAATATACTCTTTGGACAAAATTTAGAATTACTGAGTGTTTAACTTGGTGGTATACCAAGTAACCACTGAGCCTTATAGGGTTAACTTAAAAGAGTGCTCACAAAAGTGCTGTCAAGTAACTGCTTTTCCCTATCTGTCTTATCATACACACTGAGATCTGGAAGACCATTCTTGTTAAAGTAAAGCATTTATTGTGGCAAATAAATATGAAATTAAAATATGTGAGAAATATCATCACAGATTCATGTTCATATTTTCATAGTGCACAATTATCCATCTTCAGCAAGATGGTGGGGGGATTCATTACAGGGTAAGCAAACGGACAAAAAACATAAAAAACACCCGTCCCTACACAAGATCTCATCTTTTATCAGTTCATTCCTTTATATCAACTTTTAATGTCTGCAACCACTTCCCATCATCTCAGCCTGGCTTGCTATTTATGAATTCTGATTTTCACATATATGCTGTACCCTGCATATTCAAACTTTTAACATGACAAAGCCACTGTGGTCTCTCCATCTTTAATCTTTTTCTGACTCATGCACCGAATCCTTTTAAATCAGCATCTTACAAATGCACCATATCGGTGTGCTGCGGCCATTTAAATGCTCCGTACACTCATGCAGAGGCTTAGAATTACAGCCCCACTTGTTATCTCCACATTTTATAATGGTTTGTGGTCAGATTCACGCTCCGGCCACTTTACCCAATTATGTACATATGCACTTCACAAATAACAAACTTCCAGCCAGTCTGTAATCTTCAAAACCTTGTAAGTTTGTTTTTATGCTAAGCAATTGACCCCTTTCATTTCCTTCTGAAGAAACATTTAGCCATGCTACTCAGTCCCAGTACTTTGTCAACAAATTCCAATGCGAAGTCTCATTCACTCTGCCAAGTGTTGCTGTTACAGGAATTTTATTTGTAACGGTGTGCTTTGGCGCGCTTCATATAAGAATTTTCTTGCTGTGCACCCCGCTCTTTACCCCCCTGCAAAGAACTATGCCATTTAGTGACTGATATGTTAGACTGTTCATGATCCTGTAGCCAAAACACAGGCATACTTAAGTGTACGGTTGCAGGAAATATTCATTCCAAAAGGAACTAGGCACCAACTGTCTGTATATGATAAAATGCCAATGGTATATTTTCTCTAACTCCTGTGTTATATTTTAGTTCAGTTTCTGCTCAATTCCAGAAGAAAGGTTTGAAAAATAAGATAAACAGGATGCATAAATTCGCCCACACAAATAAATATAGGTGATTACTGGCTGCACTGTGAGGTCATGATTTTCCTGTAACTTATACTGAAAGTGAGAAGCCTCTTTGGCAAACTCCACTGGGCTTATAATTCCATCTGCAGTTTTATATATGGAAATAAACAGACTGGTCTGTAAAGAGTCAAGCCATAAACGAGCTGAAATAAAACGGCATTTCAATGCGTTACCACTTGTTCCAACTTCGTAATAATAAGCCAGACTGAATATTCGTTTCCAAGTCAGCAGTCTGCGATGTCTGTGCGTAAGAGAGCCAGGTTCCTGTTCCCAAACTGGATATCTGAACTGGTTTAGGACAGCGAGAGTGAAGAAGCAGGGGCATGAAGAGACTGCATTGTTTATTTAGGCAACAGAATTTTAGGCATTTTTAGACAACCGCTGAAATATCTCTGTTTTAGTTACTCTTTCTTTGACAGAATAAGGAAATACCATGCAGAAATTCTCGATTTCCCGTCGTGAAAAACATACTGAAAATGATGATGCACGTCAGTACACTGGAACAAAACTCAATGCAGGTCTTTCTCGGGTCATGATGGTGACGTGTGTGAAGAGCAAGTGGTGTGAAGAGAAAAGTTGTTAGTGAAGTGTTGAGAAAGTATGATATGTGTATGTGTGTGTGTATGTGTGTGTGTGTGTGTGTGTGTGTGTGTGTGTGTGTGTGAAGTAAGATGATGTTTCTGACACCACCACGCCAAGGCACAAATCCAGAAATCCCAAAGCTGGAATTTCGTATGCAAACTTGAGGCCCGAAACAGAAACGTAAGTAAAATAAATTGATAATTATAAAATTTTTTAAAGTAACTTCCTGCATTTAGGCAATAAATATTTCTATTGATTTTTTTTTGGAACTGAAGTATCTCTGATTTATTCCCAACACAATGCAGATTATTGCATTATTTCATTATCTTTGGTTCATAATATATAAACATTTACTGTCAAACGTGCGCAACGATTTAAAGGGCCGACACAGAGAACATTCCGTCCCCAGAGCACGAAGACTGAATTAAATGGCCGTACGATAAAGGTTAAGCATCCATAATTCTTAATTCCTCTCTAACTGTCCAATTCCTACTTCTCGCCATTTTTATCTTCTTCATACCTCTTACAAACTTTTAAATTCATTGCTTGTATTTACTTTTATCTTTCTGTTTAACTGTCAATGTTGCAGCATAACATGTTCAATCAAAAATACATTTTATACAATTTAAATTTATGTTGACTTAGAATCTACAAAACCCAAAGCAGTTCCCGCCACCTCCTTTAAAATTGGAAGGGGAGAGGGAACCATACAGACTGTATATTGATCTCCCCTGCGATATTTCCTATGATACTAGCTTTTCTACACAAAACATACATTTATTAACTTCTTTGGCTATCATGCTACTGACTTTTACATATAAAACACTGTCTCAATTTCTTACAAGCCTTACACTGTTGTTTTGTTTAAATTCACATGCAATTAACATTATGTGATGAAAAAACCTGGAGGCATTCATTAAGGTGTTAAGAACTAATTATACGAGTATCTTCCCATATTAATTTTGTACACCACTATTAATCCCATATATTACCTTTGTTTATCAGTTCTGGCACTTGTAATCTGTGTATTGTACATCACATGCAAATTATTTAAGCAGAATTTATACATACAGATATAATGTAACACCTAAGAAATTTTGGCATTTACCTGCATATCTTCACCTTGCTCTGCTACAGTTTCCACCAGTCTGGACAATATATCTGATAACATCCGTGATGTGATGGGTACACGCAGGGCTCGAAATACCTGTTTAACAATATACTATTCATGAACATTATGAGGAGATAATTTTTCAAAACACTGACAGTACTTAACCATACACCATGTTAGACATAGCCTAGGGGAAAACAGACATGATGAAATTACTGAATATAACTGAAATTATGTACTTTAAGAAACAGCTGAAGACAGATTAACCTTTATCCTGGGATGGGTATTATTTAAACTTTCGTGCATGATTTATGAAAAATGTCTTAGATAAAACTATGAAATAAATGGCATTTTGTGGTAAATATAACAAGAGATTATGCACTATGTCTTCCAAATGCAGTCAATTTCTTTGTTGCCTCAATATATACAAGGAATTTCCTATGTGCATTCACATATGCAAACACAAGTCTTTAAAAATTTAAGAAGTGGTTTTTGTCTAAGTATTTAAGGATGTGCACGCATGCACACACGCACGCACGTGCACACACAAAATACATAAATGAAACAGTTTCAGAAAGTGACACTGCATCAGGTCTTGGACGCAACAATCTTCATGTTCATCACTGTCAGAACCTTCAATTTCACAAAATATTTCCACATTAGCGCTGCCTACAACTGCTTCACAAAACTGCAAGCACAGTACATTCCAGCGAGGGATTTTCTAAGCTGAAAACTGTAAGTTGTATGTCACTTTCCAACCACACCTAGTTCATATGCTTCAAAGTTTCTAGGACTGTGGGATAATAAAGAAAACTTCAATTTTAATAACATAAATAAGATGAAGTTTTCTTTAATAAATGAAAAGATATGAGGAGTATAAATAAAGCAATCAATTCTAATAATTCATCATTAATATCTGTGCAGCAAACAGACAATATTTCAGAAACATACCTGCAGTGAGCGCCCAGCATAATGTCGAGAAGAACAGGACAGTCCCAGCTGCAGAGCAGTCTGAGCCCACCGTTCACTGATAAGAGCATGAGGTAATGAGTCTCTGAACACTCTCAGCACATGCTGAAGGAACATATCAAGTTGTTCTACACTCCTGACTGACCAAACCTTGGCTGTTATATCTTCATAGTTCCAGAGAGGCTGGTTCTGCCTACAAGAACAAAGGGAAAAAGCTGTATTCAAATAGCAATTCACAGCATGTAAAACTGATCATATATTACAGAATATGTCTTCATTAATTTAAATACCAAGAGTTTCAATCCTACAACATATGAATATTTAGCAACATAAAATATATAAACGATGAAGAACCTATGGAGATGCTGCAGGTTGAAATAAAACTCAAAAGCCCTGCCAATCTGAAATAAATCCAACTTTTTGATTAATTCTGAACTGTTAATTGTGGCATTACTCCATATCAATCCATTCCCTACTTCAAAGGTGAATATAGAGTTGCTCCAGTGCTTAATTATCATGCCATGAAGGTACACAGAGGAATGGAGTAGAGGTATAACTCCATGCTGGTGGGAGGAAGGGATCAGCCTCACAACGTGGCCACTTTATCAAATGGGAAAGAGGTCCTGACACTAACAGCACAGGAGGCTGGATGTGCCCCAGAGCTGATCTGGGCACTTTGCAGAAGAGAAAACTTTTGCCTTCATCATGAAAGAAATCACAATTCCTAAGCTGTCCTTCCGTAACATAGCTACTATCTCAGTTACCTTGGCTTCTGCAGTCCTAAGCATAAAAACCCATTTTCATATTCAAAGAAAATTACAAAAATTATGCAACACTGGGATATGACTAAGCACCTGTTACTCAGCAGTAGCAGGATGAAGATGGATCTTCAGGAGAAAAGTTGTGATGAGGTGAGATGAATGAAACTGCTAAAGCGTGAAGAAAGAATATCAACAAGATGCAACAATATAGATGATTTATTGTCAATTCCAGATGTTGGTTATTGACTACAGTCTCGACATGTTTCGGGCATCTTTATGCCCATCATCAGGAGAAAAGACCACGTGTTACTGCA
>Ga0123357_10010750_pt1 | contig 11673 bp, 5 predicted proteins | sample TergutEmb28metaG_FD_89873 | JGI IMG/M metagenome (GOLD analysis project Ga0123357, IMG submission 89873) | Embiratermes neotenicus P4 segment gut microbial communities from Petit-Saut dam, French Guiana - Emb289 P4 | ecosystem: Host-associated > Arthropoda: Insects > Digestive system > Gut ...
AAAAAAAAAAAAAATTATTAATTTTTTTTTTTTTGAAAACACATATATATAAACAAAATTTTTCAAAAAAAAAATATATACACACACATTTTATATATATATATATATATATATATATATATATATATATATATATATGTGTGTGTGTGTGTGTGTGTCTGTATTGTTCTTAACAAAACAACAGCCCTTGTGTTCGTATACAGTACTCGCCGATCCCCGTTCCTAAATGAAAGCGCACTGTGTTCTGTGTGCGGTACGAACTGAATTTTTAGACCAATATACCGTTTAGTATAGAATAATTTTGGTCTTCAATATCAGGTGTTTAGTCGCTGGTCTTTAACTGCGGAAGACCGGTTTCGATCCCGGTCCTGGTCGTGTGAGATTTGTGGTAGACAACGTAAGACTGGGACTGGTTTCTCCCCCGAGTACTTCAGTTTTTTTCCAGTCATTATCATTCAATCAGTACTAGGTGTTCAACTTCATCTCAGTGCTACTCTTCTGACAAGGAGAAGCAGGTAAAGTCTGGGAATCTTCAAAGTAGTGCTCTTTTGTCTATCGTGGAGCATTAACAGAAAAGTACTTCACGTCTTCCCGTTTGTCTTTCTTTCTTTGTCTAGTGGGCTATGGGTTTGCTCTGGTTGTGTTCGGTGCTCAGTTGCGCTGTTAACATACCGACCGAATTCGTCACGTCATTCATATCCGGAACCTGTTGCGTGACGTAGCGAGAACCCACGTGGTGTGACGGGTGACAGCCCTTAGTCAGTTCTCTGCCGGGTGTTGCAGTGTGTGGTGTTGTGCGTCACCTGGTCTGCTGTTCCGTGGTGAAATTTTGGCAGCACTTCAAACGTAATTCTGTCATAATATGAAATCCACAGTTCAGTGACAGTGTTTTGAGTGCTGTAGAGGTCATTGAAGGTGAGCTGGATATGTAGCCTGTGATAGTTGAGACACTGCTCACAACACGTGTGATGCTCGTCGTTCTGAAGAGTTAATATTAACATAGTAACACGACAGGCAATGCGCGTGTAACATAACATTGAGGCGTGTTCGCGTAGTCATTTTTGCAGCGGAAAAGCAATAAATATTAAATATTACGAGTGTGTGTGTGTGTGTGTGTGTGTGTATTCTTGCCTGAGTTATCCAGCATGCAAAGCGCATGCGCCATATTACATTGTCCTCTGTGGCCTGTCGGGCTCTACACTATTTTTTTATATTATCTCATAAACGTTACGATATTCGGGGGGGGGGTTATTGAAAATGAAATTTGTGTTTTGATTGTCTCTACAACGTTTGTCTGAGATATTTTTCATTCTAAAACAAGATATTGGCATAAGTGCGCATAGGTCTTCATGTAAAGTACCCGTTATTCTTGTCAATTTTGGTGAACTTAGAATTTTCTCGACAGATTTTCGAAAAATTTCCAAATATAAAATTCCATGAAAATCCGTCCAGTGGGAGCAGAGTTGTTGCTTGCGGACAGACAGACACGAATCTAATAGTCGCTTTTCGCAATTTGCGAAAGCGCCTAACAAGTAGCCCCGAGCAGAACTTATAAAACAAACCTTCATACTGCACAGATTTCTGTCAATAGTTATGTTATTGTTATTATTGTAATTTTATTTTACTTTTGTGAAGAAAGTAACGTAGGTACACGTTACGTGTACGTTAATTTGTCACACATAACCTCAATGGTTTGCACCAGTTCCGTGTTTGTAACATACTTTTCCGCAGCCTCTGATGTTCAATGCCTGAAATACCCACTCAACTACGTCGGTTAATTAAAATATGTCAAAATACAAACCTGTAGTCATGCCCTTATAGGCAAACATTTTTCTGATAGATTTCCTGTTCAGAATCGCCTAAAATAAGGCAATGTTTTATCGCCATTCGTTTCAAGTTTTCTTGACGTTGCCTCAACCCATAGCAAGCGGGCAACATATTGCCTGCGGAGACTTTTGAAATGAGAATACGTCTTTTAACCCTTTCCCTGGCCAAACCGACATAGAAAGCGGAAGCAATTTTGAAAACTTATGGGCTGTTTATTTGTGGAGATGTACATTACTAATTCCGTTTGTAAAATTGTGCTAAAAATTTACCGAAAGAAAACATACACTATACAGAAAAGCACAGGCGTTTTATTAACAGCTGGTAAGAAGAATGGTCTCTAAGTAAATTCTGGGACAATAAAGTGTATGTTCATTCCCTGTGAAAATAATGCGGGACAAAATGACGACATAAGTACCTAACAGGTCCTTCGAAAATGTGGTAAACTGCAGTCACTTGGGAACGATACTAACGAATCAAAACTGCTTGCACGAAAAATTAAAACAGATGAAATTCAAGGAATGGTACAAAACATTCGGTACAGAATCGTTTGTCATTCTCTTTGCTATCTAGGAACACAAGTATTACACTAGATATGTTACTATAATGCCACCTGCTGTCTTATATAGGTGTGAACTAGGTCTCTCACGTGGAGGGAAGCACATCGGCCGAGGATGTTCGACTATAGGGTGCCGATTATGATATTTGGACCTAAGTGGAAGTAACTGGAGAAGTTCCATAATGAAGATATTCATTACCAAATATTATATCGGGGATCCAGTCAAAGAAGATGAGAATGATGGGGCATGTGGAACGCATGGGAAATAAGTTAAATGTTTATGAGGTTATGACGGGGAACCTCAAGGAAACAAACCATTTGAAGACGTAGGCATAGATGGAATAATAGCATTAATATGGAGTTTGAAGAAATATGATGAAAAGACGTGAACTTGACTCATCTGGCTCAGGGTAAGATACATGTGGGAGGCCCTTGTGAACGCTTTGATGCACCTTCTCCTGCTATCTCTTCTTCTTCTTCTTCTTCTTTCTCTTTTTCTTCTTCCTCCTCTTCTTCCTCTTCTTCTTCCTCATCTTCGTCTTCTTCCTCATCTTCTTCCTCTTCTTCCTCCTCTTCTTCATCTTCTTCCTCTTCTTTCTCTTCTTCTTCTTATTCCTATTCTTCTTCCTCTTCTTCATCTTCTTCTCCGTCTTCTTTTTCCTTTTCTTCTTCTTCCTCTTCCTCCTCTTCTTCCTACTCCTCCTCTTCTTCCTCTTCTTCTTCTTCTTCCTCGTCTTCTTCTTTTTCCGCATCTTCTTCTTCCTCTGATATTACAGTCCTTGGTGGACCTTAGTCTTTTCGAAAATTGTCCACCACTGTTCTCGGTCCTGCTGCTTACGTCTCCAGTTCTTCATGCCCGTGTATTTTAGATCTTCCTCTACTGACTCAAGCCATCTTAATGGAAGTCATTCCGTTATGTTTATTACTAAATAAACTACATGTATTCAGTCGAATTCAACACGGGTTTATTTTGATACAAATTGTGCCTTTACATGTGTGCTGCATGTTTCGGCCTGTGCTTAGGCCATCCTCAGACATGTGAATACAAAAATCTTATAAAGTAAGATGTAATGGAGTACAAGGGCCCCTTATTTACAGTCACTATTGTGTATAATGTTAAAACATAGATTATAAAATATAAGACCTAAATAATTTTTATCAAGGTGTATATAAATACTTTTAATAGATTTCGGTCCTCTTGTATTGTACTAAGAGTTTGTACTATAATTCAGCTATTATTTTGTTTATTTTATTTGGCGCGGCATGTTATTCTGTTATTAAGTTTTCTTCTTTGAATTCGGTTTGCATATTTGTGACCCACGTTGTAGTTTAAGGTGGTGGTGGAGCGAACAACTGTCAGCAGGTGAACGTCATTCCACCACCACCTTCATCTATATCGTGGCTCACAATTTGCAAACATAATTCAGTGAAAACACGTAATAAAACAAGTACCATGCCGCGCCAAGTAAAATACGCAACATCATAGAAGAATTACAGTAGTACGTTTCTATGCAACTCTAGTGTTGTATTGCCTTTACTGTGCGTGTGAAACGAGAGTTGTTCTTAATAGGCATGTTGTTACGTTACTTCAGAGCTAGAAATGCCACTGCGTCAGGAAGAAAAGTGAACTGGAAATTTTGACAATGCAAGTGTAGCAGCACCCAACTCGTTTTCTGATGTTCAAATTATTAATGTCTGATTCGTATATTGTTATGACGCTCAGATGAAAGGATGATTGCGAATCATGAGCAGGCAACGTTGTGGCCTATTTCGGCTTTGTATACCGGCATTCTCTGGAGGTATTAGTAGGGCCGGTTCAGTTCATCACAGTTACCGCGGCTGTGCTGAGGGGGGGGGAGGGGGGGGGTTCTGTTTCGGTGGCTCCCAGACGAAAGGACCATTACTGAAAATATGGATTAAAAGAGTTTGGTCGTTTACAATGTGGCTAAGAACCTCGGCAGCCGAGAGCGGGTTCGCCCCCCCCCCCCCCCCACCACCAGGGGGGGCGGGAGAAAAAAATACAAAAGAAAGGGGGGAAAAAACCCGAAAGGTTTCACAGGGGACTATGTTAGAGGATCACAGCTACTGCAAATTAAACTTGTCAATCCCATATGTTATACATTTAAGGTGCAAACTGACATTCTAACAAGCACAAATATGTCCATATGTATGATGGCAGAAACTAAGCATTTCTTAATTATTTTTTCTTTTTCTCCAGCAGTTTAGTTGCAGAAAAGTTGAAAAGCTAACACAGATGTGTAGGATACACACTACGGTCAATTGTATGGTCCTTACTAATATTCCAAAAAATCTATTATCTTCAGAGGTCTAACTGCAGCCACTAGATGGCAGGGGCTTAGGAAATACCAAAATAAAACAAGACAAAGCAATGTGTCAATTTGAGCTTGACACAGGACTGGTATTATGCACACTGTCCAGTGTAATTCATTGTTGGGCTGATAAGGGTTAACTGTGGTAGAATAAACAAATTCAACCTCCTGATTTGGGTATAAAAAGACAACTGTAATACAAAAACCTCTGCAAGCTTTGAAGTTCAACCGCATCACCTCTGGCATCACTAACTTTCTTGTTAGATGTGAAGCCATGTTTTGGAAGACCCTACTGACTCTGTCTTCAGAGTAGCTGATTTTCCTCCCCTGCAGATGATGATTGTACATTCTTCAGAAACATTCATATGTATCTACCAAACTAAAGGGTTCACATCACAGAACAGAGCACTTTTCATAGTCACTGCTGTGAGTACATCAAAGCTCATATTACAATGCACTTTCCCACCCTTTAACATGCTGCCATAAATATATTTATTTACCAACTAACAAATATGAGATTACTCTAACGTGTTTTGGCTCTAACCTATAACCATCTTCACGAAGTACTAAAAGCTATAGCTGAAATATGTTAGAATAGTCTCATATATATTTTGATTAGTACAATTATGTGGTAAATAAATTCATGTACAATAGTCATTGCATGGATGGTTATTTTGAAGCTTTCCGTGCATTCTTGGAATAAAAATAAGTGACTGCATGGAAGATGTATAATATCACACATCTGCCACTTTACAGAATGGCAATACCCTGCTCAGTGCTACCAGCAAATGCTGTTGAAATGAATTGTGCTGAAAAGAGTTTTCTGTAATGCTGAACAGTGTGGCACACAAATCAGTCACTGTGAAAGGATACGGTCTGACACAATATCAAAAGTATATTTTTGTACAAATCATGTGCTCTACTTACAAGTTGGCAAGAAATTTTCAATACACATTTTCCAAACACAAAAACTGAAGAAATAAGTCAGATATACTGGAATACTTCTAGATTAGAAAACCAATGAACCCTTCAATGCCAGCCGCAGTGCACATCCTTAATTCTTTTCATGGTGCTGCTGGCCTCAATGCAATGTATAAATGCGAATATATTTAACAGCACTATATATTAGAACCCCTCTGTCTTTGGCAGTAGTTGGAATTTAAACCCGAGCAACAATGAAGAAAAACAAATGAAGCTCTGGTACAGAAAAAAAGGTTTGAAGAAGAATGTCCACCTGTATGGAGAAATGGCCATCCTCAGAATCCAACAGCTGCTAATCTGGTCAAGAAATTTGCATTGATGGAGCCCCAATCTACATTTACATTTCTACAAGAACATGCAATGAAAATTCAGAAAAAAAAAAAGTATTTAAATTACTCACTAAAACTTTTACATGCAAACCTGAACACCTTCTACATGATACAAAGAATGTGGGCAAGTACAATGATATTTTCTGTGCATCTTATGACAGGGGTTCACAAACTTTCCAATATCTAGGAATCACCCCTCAAAATTGAGGTGCCAGAAGGGTGAAATGAAGAATGATCTAAACTGGGGACACACATTTCTGGAGTGACCTGTGACCCTCACCATTATCTGGCATTTTTTTTCTTGATGCACGTGAACTGGTACACATTTCTGTACGTAAGGAAAGAAAATTGCAATAATTATGCCAAAAATATTATATGCTACCACCAAAATTCAGTCACCAGGGATATGTACACCCCTGTTGTAAGAAGTAACTGTTGTTGGTCCTAACTCAGAATAGGAATCATACTTGTCACTTGTTATGTACTAGTAGTAGTAGTGTGATGCAGAGCATCTACTCTGAATCTGGTGGTATTCTATTACTGTTGTGAGGAAACTTGGCATATTGAGTTTAAGGGAGTTCTCACACGACACTACTTAAGGTATGATGGCGATACAATTGGCTTATGACACAACTCTAACCTTTGTTTCAAACGGCCTCACACACTGAAGATGACAAGCTAACAATATGTTCATGAGAGACTGGTATGATAGGAAGAGTACTGCTCAGTAATAAAAATATGGTCACAAATGTACAATATGTGCCACTGAAGGTGGAAGTATCATGGGATTTAAAAAGCTGTGTTAGGTTAAAGAAGCATGAGTGGGGAAGCAAATGTTAAATTTGTGTGGAGCTTGCTGAGGAACAATCAACTCTGTATGGCTGAAAAGATCCTGGTTATACACGAAAGAACAAAATTGATATAATGAGCGAAAACAGCGGGAAAAAATTAAATGAATCAGGAAAGATACTGTAGCATATTTCCATGTGTTTATAATTCTAACACTTAATAAATCAACCAACAAAATAAGTGCTGTCCTCGATTTTTGGACATTCTACTTCCATACAACCTGCACTTTTGTACACTACAAATTTTCACTTCTAATCCGTCTTAATGTGCCGAATTCAGACTTTTGTACACAGACAACTGACAAGGAAAGTGAGCTTGCCCTGAAGGAATTCTGGAAAGGGTGTAACATCTGGAAAGCAGTAAACAATTCTGGTGACTCCTGGGCTGAAACAAAGAAACCCATACTGCATGGTTGCTGGAAGAGGTTATGCCCAGACTTGGTCTAGGACTTTTAAAAGTTTTTGAGGAGACTCCTAGTGAAGCCACAAAGGATCTGTCCATCTTATGAATGTCCTGAAACTGGGCGTCAGCACTGAAGATGTGTGTGAATGAAGTACATCTTATTCAGAGTTGATTTAAAATAAAAATCTCACTGACATACAAGAGGAAAACAAGACACCACCTGAAGCCAGATGATAAGCGCCATTCCTCCAAGGAAGACTTTGAGAGTGAGAGACATGAAAGAAGCCTTTGACTGCCTCAAACAATGAAGTATAATAAAAGAACATATTCTAAATGCAGAGAGAAGTTCAAAAGTACACATAGCCATTGAAATGGATACAACTTGCTACAGGCTCCTGTATCCACAGCAGAAGAAGGTTAGTGTTCACCTTTCTCTTGACCAGTTCTCCAAGAGAGTTGGTAAGATGTCTCACCAAGTACTTCTCAGCATTAATATAGGCTTGAATCAGGCAAAATTCATGCATGAATGTACCGTAATTGTTGGTACAGCTGTTTAGTTTGTAACCCATAAATATTCTTATGTAATTTATTCCTTTTTGGGTAATTCCCCGGCGTCTGAGATTTAATTGCCGACGTTTCGGAACTCACTATCGGTTCCATCTTCACCTGCCTATGAAGATGGAACCGACAGTGAGTTCCGAAACGTCGGCAATTAAATCTCAAGACGCCGGGGAATTACCCAAAAAGGAATAAATTACATTTACAACACGGCGAAAGCTTAAGAACAAGATATTCTTATGTACTTTTAAGCAATGTAACATTTAAGTCTACTGCTTTACTTTGGCACATGTTTTCAGGAAAAAATTACACACAGAAGTCAGGGACAGCCTGTACAGTGTGTAATACAGGCCACAAGGGATTTCCCCTAAATACAGTGTCTTTTGTTGGTTGATTTATTAGAGGCAGGAGAGATGATTTATTGCTGAATATAATGCAACTGACTTAAAACGTAATGTTGGCCTAGTTTCATGGGTGCTCAAATGCTGTTTCTGTCAAAATTTATGACACATTCACACTTAAGCACTGCATATCAAAGTAATGGATCGCTACCAATGCACGAAACCTGATGTCGTATGTAACGTACCATCACTATCGCATCGCAATCGCATCGGCAGTAGTGCAAAGTGTCAGAGTGGCCTAACGCATACTGATTTACAGAAGGCAAGCTGCCACAGTCAGGCATATGGTAAGTGTGTGGGCGTGTGAGAGTATATGTGTGTATAGTACTACAGATACTAAGAACATACCTAACAAAATAACAAATACAACGTGTATATCACTTATTTAGTCTAACACAACTATATTTTCCTTCTGTTATAGAATATAACACTACATGTTTCGGCCCTCGGTGTGGGCCATCATCAGGTGTGACAGATTAAGTTATACGATGTGCATGGGGGGGATCTCGTTTTGTTTCAGATGGGGTCTTTCTTACGTATGTTAGCATGTCATGCACTGAGAATAGATTGTTGCATAACCTTAAGTTAATTAGGTATTAATAGACTACTTATTTAGAGTACACAGGGTCTGTAGTGTTTTTGCTCTATCTGCATCACTGATTTTATTTCCATGTTTCATGTGTGTAGACATGGTGTGGCATTATATCCTTGCATATTGAGGTGGGATGTATTCTTCTGTTGCTCTTTTGGCGGCTTCTCTGTTTCGTTGTTGTAGTTGGGTGGGCTGGGACAATGCCAATCTTGGGCATTCTATCGTGCTCTATCTTCTTTTAGGTGGGGCCTGGTGTGTGTAGTGGGTCTGCACCTGCGAATAATTTGGACGTAATTGGTGAAGTGCGTGCGGGTTCTAGTGCTTGTGGAGGTGAAGTTTTTTACTCACTCAGGTTTGTAGTGGTGCGAGGTTCCTCATTCTGGTCCAGGCTCTTGCGGGTTTCTCCTTTTTGTCTTCTAGTTGTCACTTGCACTTGCACTACCTTGGTTTTTGTTGTGGCCTATATCAGTACCTTGTGTCAGGGTTATGCCTGTGTGCTTCAGTTTTTGATCACTTATTGGATTGTTATAGCGTAGTTCACTGCTTTTCTTGCTATTGGGTGGATGGATGATGCTTCACTTTTTTATTTTTCCCACTTTTATATTATCTATATCACTCACAGTCGGCCGATTACGTGGGAGGATTAACTTATTTGTAACGGAAGGCACTGCTGCGTGGTATTCGTAGTGTGATTACTGGTTTCTCGACTCTTGTGTGGTGGAGGACTCTATGTTGAGGTGCCTGGCAGTCAGCTGCTGGGGATTTGGGGTGAGATGGGTTTTTATGGCGGTGGGCCTTTAGGAGGGCGTCAAAGATTGCGTTGGGATGTATCGTGTGGCCTTCATTCATGTGGTTGTTTGTGGCGGCTTCTGTGTGGATGTGGAACCTCTCTAGCATGTTTAGGTGGGCTCCTTTTCTGTGGTACTGTAGTATTTGCATGATGTCGTGCATGTGTCCGAAGGAGTAGGCTTCATTGTCGAGATGTTTTGTGAAACTGGAAGTGTGACTGTGGCTTCTGAAGGCTTTTTCGTGTTCTTTGAATCGGGTGGTGAACTTCCTACCAGTCTGTCCGATGTATGCTCTGTTACAGGTTAGTTTGTACACCCCCGACAGTGAGAAATCCAAACGAACTGGTCACATTTTACCCCAGAGTCGTTAACAACACCAACATCCCCTTCACAAGAAGCAAAACCACACTACTGCAGAAAGGCCTAAAATACAACTTACACGCAAAGAGCAAAAACTGGATACAAAACCTAGCCCTAGAGGCAGAAACAGCCATTTCCCTACTCCCGACTAATGAAAGGGAGGTATACAGGAAGCTTGTAGCAGACCACATAGCCACCCTAAACCAAAAAAACCCCACCCACAATACACACCCAGAAGAAAAAACTATAAGATCAATCCAGAACAAACTGAGCAAAAACAATGCTATGATAACAAGAGCAGATAAGGGCAATTCCATAGTTGTACTACCCACACATCAATACGAGACCAAGATACAAAATTTCATTCTTAATAACAACTTCTGCACAGCTACCACAGACCCCACAAACACATTCCAAACTCAAGTCAGACAGAAAATAAATGAAAGCAGTACCCTAATTCCAAGAGACTCCAGGTGGAAGTACGTAAATATGAACCCCTCAGCCCCCTGACCAGCCTATCTGGCCTGTAGTGAACTGGAAAAACGCCCAAGCATACAGACTTTCCAAACTATTTACAGAGAAGATTCACCGCCTCATTCCATTACCCAACGCTTTCAACATTAAGAACACCCAAGACCTGATACAGAATCTCAATGACACCCCACTACCACCATGCCACTCCCTCGCCTCACTGGACATCACGAACATGTACTCCAACATACCGATAGGAGAGACAAAGACAATTCTGACAGATATACTAAGATGAGAATTAGTGAACCTGCAAGCACAACAGGAAATCCTCAAATGGTATGATGTCATCACAAGACAAAACTACTTCACTCATAACAAAGACGTAATAACCCAATATGACGGACTCGCAATGGGCACCCCATCCTCAGGTCTCATAGCCGAAGTGTTCATACAACACACGGAACATAAGCACCTGCCACACATAACACACAAGCACAAAATTATAAATTACTGCAGATACGTAGATAACATCCTAATCATTTTTTATTCCACCCACACCAACATACAACAGATCCTCAATGACTTCAACACACTTCACCCAAAATTACAGTTCACAGCAGAAATGGAAAAAGACCACACTCTGAACTACCTAGACCTCTCCACACACAAAACTCCCACAGACGTCAACACTGCCATATACAGGAAACCCACGTTCACAGATACCATCATCCCCTACACATCCAACCACCCCGCACACCACAAATATGCCACTGTCAGATTCTTATACAACAGACTAAACTCCTATGGCCTAAAACAAGCAGAATACAACCAAGAACCAAATACCATATACAACATCCTACATAACAACGCCTTCCCGATCCGTTGCCACAAAACCCCACATATAACCTAGAAAACCCAACTGAACCCAGTACCACGAAAAAATGGGCCAGCTTCACTTACATAGGCAGAGAAACATCCTACATCACAAACCTATTCAAAAAACAGAACTAAACGTAGCATTCCGCACCAAAAACACGATAGGAAACTTACCTGCCCACAGACATCCTACCCCCGACAAATTCTCACTCTCGGGGGTGTACAAACTAACCTGCTCCGACTGTAACAGAGCGTACATCGGACAGACTGGTAGGAAGTTCACCACCTGATTCAAAGAACACGAAAAAGCCTTCAGAAGCCACAGTCACACTTCCAGTTTCACAAAACATCTC
>Ga0123357_10010752_pt1 | contig 11672 bp, 5 predicted proteins | sample TergutEmb28metaG_FD_89873 | JGI IMG/M metagenome (GOLD analysis project Ga0123357, IMG submission 89873) | Embiratermes neotenicus P4 segment gut microbial communities from Petit-Saut dam, French Guiana - Emb289 P4 | ecosystem: Host-associated > Arthropoda: Insects > Digestive system > Gut ...
ACATTACCAAGGGCCCGTGTGCGCAGCCCCGTGACGTCATCTGCTGCCTGGTTTGTTACATATTCTGTACACGAGGTTCGTGATAAATTTAAAATTATGCTTATTTTCAGATTTGAGCCGTACTAAGCCAATCAAGTTTAGAAGCGCGTAGGTTGCATAGTGATTGTTCGTCTTTTTAATACTTTGAAGCCGAATAGAGCGAAAGTGGTGGGGGGCAGGAGAGACATTTGTAATGATGAACTCGGTTATCTGTACCCTTACCAAATATTATTCGGTTGTTCATATCAGGAAGGATGAGTTGGGTTAGACATGTAGCACGTAGAAGTGAATATTTTTTGAAAGGGTAACCAGAAGAAAAGCACCACAAATTTTAAAGTGAATCATAGAAAATCGCGGGTGGAGGGCGAGGACTAAAACCATCTGGCTCAGGATGGATAAATTTTGGAGGTGGCGGGGTGGGGTGGGGGCTGTTATGAAACGCGGGAAATTCTGTTGACTAGCTGAGAAACTGTTAGCTTCTCAAGAGGGGCTCGTGCTTCATGAAGATTTTAGCAACTAAGCGACTACCGACATTCTTTCAAGGACTGGGCTCTGTGGACTTAGTTACTTAAGAACGGACTAGGAAAGCGTGTCACAGAATAACGTTTACATTGTTAAAATCAATACTGGCCCTAAACAAGCCTCTCGTGTTGTGTACATTTTACTGTGTCACGCCTTTGAGAAAGTCATGGAGATACGGGCAGTGCGTTCACTCAGCAATACAGTTTTGTCAGGCTAATAGTGGTTTACAGGTATACAGCCTTAAGTGTTCCGCGTGCATGGCTTATGCTTTGGTTCGTGGGTTATTTGAGAACTGTAGGATTTATTTTTAATATCAGATGTGGAGATGATTGCATTACTTGAAGTGTAAAGTGAGGCGGTAATTTCGAGAGAAAGGGAGTAGAGTTCTTCAGGAGTAGGGTCCCCCCCCCTCCCGCACGACAGTATACCTCTGCTCATTCCGCCACGATAGTTAGTGAAGTTCTTGCTGGCGGATCGTGGCGTGGTTGAGATCAGACCCCCACCTTAATCACCTGACCTCGCGCCAGATGAGTTTATTTTTGTATTTTATTATGTGAAAACCTCTTTCTAAGGAAGAGGATTTGAGGACGTCGAGGGTATCAGGAACATAAACACCAAATTAAATGCCGTTCCTTCGGGTTCTTTCGGTAACAGTTCTGTGCAAACTTTAGAAACATGTACCAGTTGTGTTGCTGTCGTGTGTTTCCCAGGACTTTATTATTTGACCTCGAATACTCTCTTCGAATGTTGACCTTAAACATTTTACGCGTTTCACTATATTTATTGTATAACTCTGTCTCTTTTATTCCTTGCTACTTTCAACGCCTAAAATTGTAACAGAATTGAGCAACTTGTAATGTTATTAACCTATACTGAATTCCGGCTAATAAATTGGATTTTATGCGGTTTTTTGTCCACGCAAACGTTAAGTACAGGAAATGTTATTAGGAAAACCACCGTCTGTGTTTTTCCGGCTGTGCTGCATTTCTTGAGCAGTCGCCGAGCCACGTCACCTGTTTTGGTTTGATGCTTAGTTGTAATCATGAAAACCAATGACAGTCATTTGAACTGAGGCGATTAAGTGGTTGCCGACAGTTTTGAATTTCGACTGCATAACAAGTAGGCATTTGGTGTTCTTAGTCACAAGTTTCCATATTTAGTTGTTAGGAGATCATCGTTGAAAGTGTCGGATCTAAGACTTTACGAGATCAGTGTCGAACTGGTCTATTAAATTACTTTTTTTATTAACTTATTCTTCTGTAATCCGCCCTCTTTCTTCGTATGCATTGTAGGTGTAGGGGGTTATTGTTGCACCTGTCTACAGGACACACACACACACAGACCACACTCGGTAGGACTCCTCTGGACGAGGATCGGTCCGTCGCAGAGACCTCTACCTGACAACACACAACACTCACATGATGCAGGCATCCATGCTACCGGTGGGATTTGAACCCTCAGTCCCAGCAAGCGAGCGACCGCACACCTTCGCCTTAGACAGCGCGGCCACCGGGATCGGCTTTTTTGTTTAACTATGCGTGACAAACTTGCCCAAGAACATCAGTTGAAACTGAATGAAAACGCTGTCAAACGCAGCTACAAGTTTAGAGTACAACGGCACCTTGTTGATAGCATGCTGCATATTTCGACTCGAAACGGCCATGATCAGGCTTCATATAAATGGAAAAATGTAAACATAAATTCAGTAGGTTTCCTTATAAATTTTATCCTGTGTGTGAGATCTCATTATTTACATTAATATTACAATGATAAGGCGAATAACAATTCTTGACTTTTGTAGCTTGTAATGTATTATGGGTTGTCTCAGTAATTGACCAACTTAATGCGCAAATTATTGTTTTATAATGAGTTTATTATATTCCTCTACATGTTTCGAGTACTTTTGTGCTCATAATCAGGAGGTCAAAATTGTATTATACAGCATTTGGTATCGTCACACTCTGTAGATGGCCGTCCCGTGCACCTGTGCACCGGACGGCCACCTACAGAGTGTGATGATACCACATGCTGTATAATACGATTTTGAACTCCTGATGATGAGGACAAAAGTGCTCGAAACATGTAGAGGAATATAATAAACTTATTTTAAAACAAGAATTTGTGCATTAAGTTGGTCAGTTAGTAAGATTATACTGAGATGCAAGGTCAGCAAAACGTCAAAATATTATGGGTTGTGTTATTTGGATTATAATATTTTTGCTTATAATATTTATATTAAACCCTACTGGCCTTCTTTTTATATTTTTATTGTTACGTAAAGCCTGGTCATGGTCCTTTTGAGTCGAAACGCTTAGCATATTGTAAATAAGAAATCGATTTAAAATACATTTGTAGTTTTGTGTGACGGTGTTTTCATGCAGTGGCTGTCCATAAGGCACAAGGGGATGTAGTTCTTCAAAATTGTACCGTACAGTAAGCAACACTTGGCAGTATACACGCAATAATGAAGCGCTAACGGCTTTGGTATCGCAACCTAACGAGTTGTTCTGCACTTCCGACAAAACAAAAATTGATTGAATATGGCCCCTCGTGGTTCGGATTGCATATAAGGAGCTCATTTACAAAAGAAAATATGCCCACTTTCGAAAATAACCGGTGGTTTGGTGACACAACGCTTGGGGGTAAACACATTCGCAACACGAATATGAAACCGTCAAGTCTACAGTGTAGGGAATAACCGAATTTCGAGTCGCGCGGTCGTGCCAAGTATTAGAGGGCGTCGTATCATACTCATATTCCCATTAATAATTATTGTAAAAATGGACTTTTATTTATTTTTTTTAAATAGCCTCCTTACATCGGCCTAAATCTTAAATTTCTTCGTCGCCATTTCTTTCCGTCCTGGTAGGAAAGTACCGCTTTACAAGCACTTATACTTCTCATAAGTGTATTTGAATTATTACGTTCAAAGGGCAGTGCATCGTAACATGTTTCTATTGTAAAACCAACCAGATGCACCAATGTCTCAAATTTATTTTATTTTGGAATAACTCTACATGTTTCGGACTGTCTTTCCGTCCATCAACAGGAGTTCACGACTGTACATACAGTAACAGGCTTATATCAAACAGATACTGCTAGTGCTTGCTAGCGGGAACGAGGTTCCCGCTAGCAAGCAGTAGCAGTATCTGTTTGACATAAGCCTGTTACTGTATGTACAGTCGTGAACTCCTGTTGATGGACGGAAAAACGGTCCGAAACATGTAGAGTTATTCCAAAATAAAATAAATTCGAGACATTGGTGCATCTGGTTGGTTTTACTGTAGAAATTTAATTATTACCTTCGGGCAGTCAGAGCACGGGGTTGTCAAAAGACAGGAACGAAAGCGCACAAAATTGTCGTTCGTCAGCCTAAGAAGAGATAAGATAAAATTTGTGACATCAGAACGGCATCTGTTATGTATCAGTTTGACGATTCGCTTTGAGGGACGAGTGGAGGCCAAGGATTTGCTAATGCGGCAAGATAGACAATAACAGCAGAGTTAAACACTTGGCGTATTCGAGTAATCATAGCAACCAAGGGGCACTGGTGACTTTGGTTTCCAAGGTAAATGTGGTAATAGAAGTAATCATAATAACCACAGGAATATTCTTCATGGACATTGCGAAGCCTTGATGATGAGACCACCACGCTCTCTCCAAATGTCCGGCACCGATCAGCCAGTCATGCGGCGTGACATCCCAAAAGAACGAAGACCTCAACTGCACTTTTGCGAAGACCTACAACTTAGGCTTCATAGTAGTTAATATATCTCGCCGTTTTATGCCTTTAAAATAGAGAGGCGCGAGATGAGGCCGAAGAAACAATTCCGCTGTAACATAACAATAGAACAAAGTGGATTGTCAATCTACCCGTGTAGGATATCTTGACGTGCATAAGATATTGATTGTGATCGATTGTAAGTCTGTTGCTAAGATACGGAGAAAGTCTAGAGTGTGTGCTGTGTAGAACGTGGAAAGATATTTTAAGTACCCCCATTATCAACGTTTTCTTTAAAATTTCCAAGTATTTAAATCTAGTGACAGTAACAGAGCGACCGCACCGCAGTGTTAACTCTCTCTGGATATTCCCTAAGTTTTTATGGGGTTTTACGGCTTAATTTTGTAAGGAAGACCATTACAGGTGTCTTCATCTTCTCCCGCTGTGTGTCATCCAGTAGCTGCTTACGTCGTCTTCTTCCTCTTCTCCTTTCCTCTAACTTTCTTAGAATAAAGTGTTTTACAAGTCGGTTTCTACGTAAAACATGACAAATCCAGTTAGACTTCCTTCGTTTCAATAAATAGAGAGCTAAGAAGTGCAAATGTTGCAAATTTCTATTATAATTTTTGTGACTAGTACGTCTGATTTAGTCGAAGCGCTGTTGTTCCTTATACGTTATGAAACGAGTATTTTTTGTGTAACTGATAATGCAGCAAAATCCATAATGGGAACAGCCAGTCCGCCACTGCAGGGCGATAGCACGTACGGACCGTTTGTGTGAGAACTAGCAAGACTATCTGAAGACTGGGATTAAAGTACACATCTTATTTAGCCAGACCGTTTTTACCAGTATTTCTGTATGCTAAAGAAGTGAGTTACTGTAATGGAAATATTAAGCCATTGTTAGTCGCATTGAAATCGTAAGCGTAGCTGTCTTCTTTTGTTAGCCTCTCGTTATGGAACAAAATGACCAGACAGTTCCTATAGCAGCTTCTAGGTTGCGCCACGTGTGCTGGATAATGACGAACACTGAATGGTTTTAAATCCTCAATTTAATTCAATTTGATTTACAACATTTGTGATCGTCATCTTTTATAAACGCATTCAACACGGTAATAATAATAATAATAATAATAATAAAGATGTGTTGAAATCCAAAATCGAACTCCCTCCCACGCCTCCCCATTTCACAATCAAGCATTAGTCTAGCCATGTGTATAATTTCCTTTGTGCTCAGCTTCACGTTCGTGTAGGTTTGTGTTTATTTTCTATGTTAGGTGTGATTACATAGCAGCCTACATTATACTCAAGCTTCATGTTGTGGCAGTTTAGGTTTATGCTTGTGCTGTACAACAACCAGTGTTGTAACTTGACATACATGCCTATATGCTGTAGTGGCTTTTATGTTTCCTTCGGCGTTCCAAGTTTAACCGTATTTGAAGAATAAGAGACCAACTTGATGTCACTTGCTATTTTATTTCACTTCTTATGCGCTCAACATGTTTCGAACATTACTATATCCATCATCAGGAGCTTGCGACTATTCTGCTGAATTACCACGTTGGTCGTATTGTTCTTGTTTAGATGTGTGTTGGAGTTTCGGTGTGGTTGGGTTGGAGCGGTATCTGTGTTGCAGGCTTCAGCCTGCAACACAGATACCGCTCCAACCCAATGGGTATCTGTGGTATCTGTGGTATCTGGCAGGCTTCAGCCTGCAACACAGATACCACAGATACCCATTGCGGGTTCGAATCCCACGGTTGGCATGGATGTCTTTCTCTTGTAAGTGTTGTGTGCTGTCAGGTAGAGGTCTCTGCGACGGACTGATCATTCGTCCAGAAAGGTCCTACCGATTGTGATCGTTAAGTCTCGATACTCAGGAGGACCTGGCTCATTAGGGACTGTCACGTCATGAGAAAAAAACCAAGACAATATATAACTAATGTAACTGAAGCTGAGTGCTTCTTCATGCGTTTATTGTGTTAAATATTATTGTTGTGTACAGAATATGTATTATGTATATTTGGGTTTTCGTGGATCTGTCATAATTTACTGGTTACCATAAATCATATGGGTTTTATTGTTCCAGAAGGTAAAGGTAAAGGTAAATTTCACCCCAGAATGTATGATGGTCTAGAGGGGAGTATAGGCATAGCTGTACTCTTTCTTTAACCTCGGCGCTAGATGGGATGGTTGGTCAACGCCACTCCCCGGCCGCTTTACCCCCGGGAAAGAGAACCGGTACCCATTTTATAGGAGGCTGGGTGGGCCCCAGGACCGGTCTGGACGGGTGCGGAAAATCTCGCCTACAACCAGGATTCGATCCCCCTCCCGCCCCGCCCTTAACGAGTCGCTATACCGACCGCGCTATCCCGGCTCACCGTTCCAAAAGATGTTACTTATTTCGTTTCTTTTAAAATTAGGAGTTAAAACCTATTAAGCTGAATTAAGTAAGACCTAAATTTTATTGAAAAAACGGTATAAAATATTACAAAAAGTGCACATAAGTGAAATTGCTGGAGGCTTGAGAACTGGTTTTGGATGCTCTTGCACCTGTGTTCACAGACATTTCGCATGTTTTGCTTCGGCAGCCACAGTTCATACCGATGTGTATGCAGTTTAAAATTAGTGGATACGTAGTATCTAAAACCACAGTAGCCAAAGACGTATACAAATTGAAAAGTGCAGACACTTGCTGCCCAACGTTAGGGAGGGACTGATGTGTTGGAATATATTAAGTGTGACTTTTCAAACACTCCAGGAAAATACGTTTCTTCGTCATGTTAACAGTCTGTAGGACATATAGACACACATCGTAAAGTTTTACATTTTCGTCAAGAAATTTACTGATGGGTTGGACACGTTAACCTTACGGGTAAAATGGCTTGTTCAGTGAGGTGTGCAGAATGAATTACAATCATTACAGTATATATAATCGCTTAATTACTGAAGCAGTAATAGCCCTTTAAAGACTAAGGCTAACGAGAATTATTTTGCAATATTCAGATCGTACCGCCCAGTAAACATTCTCTGTCTCGGTTATAAAATCCCATCGATTGATGGTGTACAGGGAAATAATCGCTGTTTGTTCTGAGATCCGTACAAAATATATAAACGCAGTCTGCTTGCAGAATGTAGAATTTTGATGTTAAACCTAGTGGCTCGAAATAAACACAGGGACTTGAGGGTTAATGTGGCTCTACTGTGATGATATAATTTAATGCAACGGCAAACAATGCTCCGTTTCTGTAAATGTAGCTGTTATCTTCACTGGATATGGGGCTGTCACCTCTCCTGCAAGGTCTCTGGTCCGTGAAGTTAATTGCTTCAGGTTAACACTTCGCAGTCTTCTGAGTGGTGCTACAGTAGGAGATGTATTGCCAACATATTATATGGCTTCACCTAATACATGCACATTATTTGTTCTGAGTTGCCCATTTCACTGATATGTCCTTACGGTTGTGTGTCCGTTTAATAAACACTCAGCCAATCCAGGCATTCCAGCTAGACTGTGCTGAGACATACAGGGAAACCTTACTTACTTGCTCCATGGTGCAGAGTCCTTCTTGAGAAGTTCACTGGTTTGCAGCTAGTCAAGAAATTCCCCGCATTTCACGGAACCGAAGGTTCATTACCGCACTCACAAGCATCCGCCACCTGTCTCTATTCTGGGCCGGCCCAATCCAGTCTATATACCCACATCCCACCTCCTGGAGATCCATCCTAATATTATCCACCCATCGACGCCTAGGGCTCCCCAGTGGTCTCCTTCCCTCCGGTTTCCCCAGCAAGACCCTATACACACCCCTCTCCTCACCCATACGCCCCGCATGCCCAGCCCATCTCATTCTTCTCGATTTTATCACCCGCACCATATTGGGCGAGGAGTACAAATCATTTAGCTCAGGGAAACCTTAAAGCTTTAAAAAATATTTATGACCACTGGTATGGGTGGGACTGGGCAGAAAATTAATTTAATTTGGCAGAGGGTTGTCACTGTTTGTTGATCAGGTTTATATGCAATTGCGTCATTCGCTTACATCGTATTTAACACCAACTTGTTGCACAGTGTGTTTATATGTTAATTGTCGCTGCGACTTGTTTCGTTCTCAGCTTTTGGCCATTTTTAAGGAGCTCGCAATTTTTTTTTTTCGACGTGTGCAGTTTTGGCATCAACTTACGTAGGTGTGATCCAAGTTTCTGGCATTTCGTGTTCAGGATGCGAACGAATACGCTGTACATTGTGCAACAAGTTGGTGATAAATATTATGTGTGTATTTTTTTTTTGACGTTTTGCTGACCGTGCATCTCAGTATATTTATCTCAGTAATTAACCAACTTGATGCACAAAATGTTTGTTTTACAGTAAGTTTATTTCATGCCTCTACATGTTTCGAGCACATGTGCTCATTATCAGGAGGTCAAAATTGCATTACACAGCCTCTGGTATCATCACACTGAAACAAGTGAATGTTTTAAAGTTACTAAAATAAATTCTATAAATATGAGCAATTTTACTACTATGTGCTCATATTTATAGAATTGTATTTTAGTAATTTTAGACCACTCACTTGTTTCAGTGTGATGATACCAGAGGCTGTGTAATGCAGTTTTGACCTCCTGATGATGAGCACTTATGCTCGAAACAAGTAGATGCATGAAATAAACTTATTGTAAAACAAAAATTTTGTACACCAAGTTGGTTAATTACTGAGATAAATTATGTGTGTACGTTGCACGAAAAACCTATGGTATTAAATCTGCGTCCATTGCTATTCTGCGGTTCTCTTGCGTTGCCCCACCATCTTAATATACGCGAGCTGCAGCTCGACTCGGGTCTAGGCCGCTTCATTGTTGAGTTTTCTAGATCACACATGCTTAGACACACGAACACATGCCTTAGGACTCCTGTGAACGAGTGATCAGCTAGTTGCAGAAGACACTAACTACACAACAAACACAAGAGACGAACATCCATGCCATCAGCGGGATTCGAACTCACGATCCTAGCAATCGAGTGGCTCCAGACCTACGTCATAAACCGCACTGTCACAGGGATGAGCTAAATATAGCCTGTGATTTGCTTAATATGTCGTACGTTGAGATGCGACTGAGAAAAATCATATGGAATGAAATGTGTGTGATTATTTAAAATATAAAATAATAAAAAATAAGTGGGTTTCACGAGAGGGGTATAACCTGAAGGAACTTAAACTAAGAGCCAAGAGCTTTAAATTACCAACATTGTATTTGATTTTGACGTTTTGCTGACCGTGCTTCTCAGTATATTTATCTCAGTAATTAACCAACTTGATGCACACAATTTTTGTTTTATAATAAGTTTATTTCAAGCCTCTACATGTTTAGAGCACATTTGTTAATCATCAGGAGGTCAAAATTGCATTACACAGCCTCTGGTATCATCACACCTATAGATGTGATGATACCAGAGGCTGTGTAATGCAGTTTTGACTAGATGCCTATAAGAAGTACAATAAAATAATAAGTGGCATCTAGTTGGTTTTTATTCTTCAGTTACCAACACTGTAGCCTAGCATTTGATAGGCCAGGCCTAAACATCGAACCATACTCCAAACGGAGTACACCATTGTAACCGAGTTAGCTTAGTGTAATTCTACTATTCTATGACAGCGGCACTAGAAGGGGGTGAGTGGTCAGCCCCACGCCCCGGCCGCACTTTACCCCCGGGAAAGACCCGGTACCCATTTTATAGGAGGCTGGGTGGGCCCCAGGGCCAGTCTGGACGGGCGGAAAATTTTGTCCCCACCGGGATTTTTTTTTACTAACATGCTTTTATTCAGGTACATTGCGTACCTGCCAGCACATATGTAACAGCTGCTGTCGGCATCATTCCTGCAGTCAGAGTGTTCATAGGACAAGGGACATTATCACTCCCCCACACCACCTTGCCTTTCGATCCACGTCTCTCTCGTACACTATACTCGTACACCTCGCATACATTTCCCTGTCCCCTCACTTCACACTGCACAAGAGTGCAAGGTTGACACACTTTGCGGCCCATGTACAACACCGAGTCACATCCATTCCTCCACCTAATGGGCCAGGGACCGCTTATGCTCGTGTGCCTTCATGCCCCTGCGCTCCACGCACCATACTCGCATGGGTCGATTTCCGTTCCACTCCTACCGTTGCCTAAGCACTGTAACAAGAGTCACCCTACGCTGCTGTTCCACGGTGTGTTCCTCCTGTGGGATCGTGGTCATAGGATCTCAAGATATTTCCCAACGTTGGTCCGGCGATGTTTGGCCTGATAGATTCGATCCCGGACCGTCCAGCCCGTAGTCATTCGCTATACCGACTGAGCCACCCAGCCCACTACGTTGTACTTGTACTACGCTTTAATATGTATGGGTGTTCTGTGTTAGACTCTCTTTAGTAAGCAGGAAACAGACGAATTATGTTTCTGTGTAGGCTTATATTAGAAAGCTTTTATTGATTACACACGATACCTAACATGCTGCAGCAAAAATCCACAAATTTTCCAACAGAGCTAGGAGCCACTTAAAACGTCTTGGCAACACGAGGGTAACACGAAGCAATTTACACACTGAGAACGCACAATTATTAGGCTGTACCTACAAAATTTAGCCCCACCCGCGATTTGTGCACTTCTGTGTTACCGTGTCCCAGTAGAGTTGTTCTGTTTATTCTCTTTCTACCAGCGGACCTAGTAGAGAATATGCAAGTTTGGTGTAAACTTTACCCTGTTCATTTGTCAGGTCACCTGTGTAGTAGAGAGACGTACTTGTGTTGTGGTGAAATTTTTGGATAAGACCTGAATTATTTGCAGTTGTTTGACTAGAATTTAATTTCTTAATTGCAGTTTTATTTTTGTTCAAAGTTTTAAATGCTAAAGTTTGTGGCATTAAGGAAAGTAACCTTATCCAGAACAAAGAATTTGCACTTCTGATTGTAAGTTGTGATTGAAACGGAAATATTCAAAAGTAAGAATTTCTTCTTGTTATTTAATACTGCGTACGTCGAGGTCTCGATTAATTAAACAGTTACTGTACATTCTTCTGAAGCCTTCAGATTGATTGACAGGCACATCTTCACATTCACATGTAAGTGATAATTAGTGTTTCGGATCCTTTGAGCTGTGAGTTGGAGAACACAGGATGCGGGTGCAACAGGTTCGTTATTTTGTCTTGAAAAGTGTGCCGTCGAGCGGGTCTGGATTATTGTTTCTTTATACAGGATGCGGCAGAAAGAACACCCCGATTTCGGAGGGGCATAGCTTCGGGTGGGGAGCGCGTCGTCGAACAGCGGTGTACGTGCCGTTTTCAGTGTACACCATGGCGTGGTTGGGAGAACATCGAGCCTTTATTGTTGAGGAGTTTATAAAAAA
>Ga0123357_10010753_pt1 | contig 11672 bp, 12 predicted proteins | sample TergutEmb28metaG_FD_89873 | JGI IMG/M metagenome (GOLD analysis project Ga0123357, IMG submission 89873) | Embiratermes neotenicus P4 segment gut microbial communities from Petit-Saut dam, French Guiana - Emb289 P4 | ecosystem: Host-associated > Arthropoda: Insects > Digestive system > Gut ...
AAAAAATAACTGTAATCACCCAAAAACAAAAAACAAATAACTCACCCCCCCCCCCCCCCCTCAAAAAAAAAAATCTGCCAAGGGAATTTAATATGACTCCCCAATAATAAAATGTCTACTAAGAAAGAATATTTTACTATTACTGTCATACACTTAATTCACACAGCATGTCATATTCTATCTACCTGTACTAGTCAGTGTCGCTGCCACCATCTTCACATTCAGTGCCTTCATCTTCCTCACACTCACTACCAGCATTCCCATCCTCTTCACTGTCTTTCCACAATATATCAACAGTCTCATCCACTGCAGTGGACGTATAGTACTTCTTAAAAACACCCTTCACAATCACTTCTGGTGCCATGTGCTGTCATGCCGTTTGACAATCATATGATTATATATCGTGGTGTATCAATTTTCTTGAACCCATGAAGTTGCAGTTTTCCCCATAGATGCTGTTAATGGTGTTAAGAATTTAAATATGCATCTTCTGGAATTTTATGTGTGCCCGTGGTCTGATCAATATGAGTTCATGGCCCTTTTTATGGTCTTTAATGTGTGGTTTGGTCCAGGTTTTTTTTTTTAGGCTTTTAGTTAATTTTTTTAATGGCCATTTTCATGCCACAACCCTTGGAACTAGATCTGTTCTTAGGTACATATTGTAACAAGTTACTATTGCTATGGTGCCCAGGGACTGAGAATAACACAACGTAAGGGGTCCACCAGGTTAGGTGCTTCTTTGCCTGAACACAGAAATAGAGCCGATTTCCAAAAAAACTTCTTTAAAAACTTTGGCTGTGCCAGTTAGCTTTAGTCACGCCATCTTATCTCATGGATTTCTTGACCCTCGAAGCTGGGACCGATACGTCGGCCTGAAATGTTGTTAAGGAATTACCACTCTCCTGTTGCGTGATATCTCAGAAGAGTGCAGATCTCACGTGACGATTTGGCGATGCAGGCCTCGGTTTGACTCCCCGTGGTCCAGTTCAGAACGATCTGGTTCAGTGCTCCGTATGTGAATTTAAGATGACCTCACATATTGGAGCACCAAATTTAAGGGAAAAAACCTCGTCTTGCATTGGAGTAAATATGGTAATATCTTTGATGCAGGCCGCAACAGTGTGGAACTCTTTAACATGGATAAAGGAAGCATGCTCATTCAGGGTATTCCACATAAGGTGTGCCAAACTTCAGGATATTATCTTAATTTGGTTTATAACGTTGTAATGATGACAAAGACAAAGAAATATGCCATGTATCACAACTAAGGGTCACTTTTTTTGTATGTGGAAGATTTGTTTACAACATGTTTCAGTCGAAAGGGTCATCCCTTTGGACTGAAACATGTTGTAAACAAATCTCCCATATACATAATAAACAGCCCTTAGTTATGATGGGTGGTATCTTTTTTTTTTTTTTAACTTCAGGATGTTATTTTATGAGTCATGTTGAATAAAAATGTTATCTCAACATATGCCTAATTATCAGCTGTTACACTGCTGTGTGCTCTTTAGTGTGTGGGCATGGCTGTCATTATACTGTAGTCTGTTGTATGACAGGTCTGTAACCTTTTCCAAAGCAAGTTCTTCAGAGAGTGTGAACTAGTGCTTCCCCTTTCATTTTGCAGTATCCTGTCATTTCTTTAAAATCATCCAGTAACTGCTTAACATCTCCTTCTTCATCTTCCCATCTACATATCTTACTCCTGTTGTTCCTCCAGTAATGTGTTTTGGAAGGCAGTTCCTGTCCAGAATGTTACCATTGCAGTTAGCCTTCCTTCCTTGTATTGTATGTAGGATGTTCCCTTCCTCCATGAATCTGTGCAGTACTTCGATATAAATCCATTTTGCTGGTGAAAAGAGTCTTATTTTTGAATGCTGTTTTTGCCATTGCAATTGTGGGTTGGATACTGAAATAGCTGAAATATTTCACATTACCCAGTTGCTTTTGATCTCTCATGAATTGTAGTGGGGATGCCTTTTACTATGTGAGGAGGAAAATATGTTAGAATTAAGCTAAAAGACAACCAGAAATTCTTGAATTTTCTGTTTTATTTGCCTCTTTCAAGACAGTTACTCCAGTTGAATAAAAAAAGAGTGTTTCATAAGAAAATATGAGTTTTCAGACACTGCATTTCAAAAGGACCTGACTGAGCATGAATATTTATATGGAAAGCTAGATCAGTATTGCAGACAAATCAAGGGAGCAAGACTTGTTACTTATGTCTGCAAAATAATGTTTGATTGGCTGTTTGTAACTTAAATTGACTTTACATACATTTCTAATAGGTCAGGTCGTTTTAAAATACCTGTGTGTGTGTATGTGTATATATATGGGGACCGCAGTTGCACAGTGGTTAAGGTGCTGTGCTACAAATCGGAAGGTCACTGGTTCAATCCCAGATGGTGTCATTGGAATTTTTCATTGACATAATCCTTCCAGTCACACTATGGCCGTGGGGTCGACTCATCCTCTAACAGAAATGAGTACCAGGAGCATTTCCTGGGGTTAAAGGCTGCCAGTGCATACGGCTGACAACCTTACCACCATTCTGTGCCGTTGTCATGTAATCTGGGAACCTTAACTTCCTGGAACCCTCTGGGTCACTCCAGGCCTGTAATGGGACTGCTTTACCTTTACCTTTTATATATATTTGTGTGTGTGGTGATCATTGTGTATTGTGTTTTACAGTGGTCCCTCAGTTATCCGGATCCCTGGGTGGTCTGGACAAGTTTTGGGCCAACTATAGTACAATATTTCTGGTGGTATGGATTCCCAGGTAGTCCAGACCACCCCTCCCTTCATATAGTCTGGATGACTGAGGGACTTCTATAATATGAGAATAAATATACAGCATATGCCCAGGTGATTAGCTTCTCTGCTGTGGAGAATGGATTTCTTGCCATCATCCTCTCTAGGAGTTGGTCTGCCCAACTTCTTTTTTCTGTTTGGTGTAATTTTTAGGTGTTTTGTTGGAATGGTGTCACCATGTTCTTTGAGATTTCTTGTGTATCGCTGTATAAATTCTATTACCTGTGTAATTTATGGTCTCATATAATTCCTTTTTTTCTTTCACAATCGTAAGCAGGAAACCCAGTGAAGTGCCTTTCTGCTAATAGGAATCCTCATCAGCTCTTATTGTCCATGATCACTTGATTAGATAATGTTGGTTGGAATATCTGATTTATAATTTGTAGTGTTTTAACAAGATTTATGATTTCCACATTCAGACTCTTTTAGCACATGTAAGATACATGCAAAATGCTGAAGAGTATTAATTTGTCACCGTCCTGTCATTAATGCGTGTCTTGCTTGTTAGTGTTTCTGGTGGACAGTGGATTTGTACCTGCAACATTTCAATGATGATTACTGATTAAATTTTGAACCTGAAGGCAGGTTTTCCCGAATTTTTTTAATATCTTGCCACTAGAAGCCACCCTGCCCCATTGGATTTTAATTTTGTTTACTTATTAATATAAACATCACTGAACTTGCTGAGTGAAAAGGACAAATTGCCACATGTTAAAAAATATGCACTTATTGGTAAAGTAATTACTGTTTGAAGAAGGTGAAATAACACTGCAGATGCACAGAATGTATGTTGAACTGTGAATGTTACTTGGTAAATAACAGAAATCAGCAAATAGTGTGTTGAACATTCATTAAGGTTTGTAAAATTCAACATGTTGCTAATTCTTTGTTTCATTTGTAATATTCATGCATTTTTGCACTGTTTGGAAGGTAGTGTGTTGTGGTAAGGGGAGGTTAAGTACTTTATTTGCCTTTGATTTGTCCACAGTCATGCTTCCCTGTTCTTGTATTAATTGTGAAATTTGGGTTGCATATGTTACACTTTATCTTGTATCTTGTAATTGGATTGAGGACTGTTCTCTTTCACACTCATTTCAAGTATCTTTCCTTATAACAGGTCTGGTGCAAGACATGGAAATTCCTTCTTATTTGGTCTTTGTTATTCATCTTTGGTTTCTATTTTATTTTAATTTAAACCCTTTCATTTGTCAGTTGCAGTAAGGTGTTATATATATAAAGGCTGGTCATAAGGAACGTCCATTGTGTAGTTTAAATTGCATAAATTGCCCACTTCTTCCCTTTTGGGTAGATCTTTATCCTGAAAAGTTGTCATATACGGCAAAACTCTGATAATCAGCTTGCATGGGACTGGACAGGTGCAAACTTATCAAATATTCAAGATTGTCAGACGGTACCCACACTGACCTAGATTTGAATAGGAAATTTTTCGTTAGTGCTCCTGTACTTGGGGCTGTACAATTAATCAGAGGAATATACACCATTTTGGTATCTCACCGTGTGCTCATTCAGGGCCATCAGGATCCCCTTCTTCTTTCTGGCGTCTTCATTGCAGAAGAACTTGACGGAGTATGAGACGGGGCCAGGACCACAGCGGTTGATGTACAGACGCTCTTGATGGCCTTTTGAATATGTCCCTGAGAACTGCCTGTTTTATTGATGGAGCTTTTTACTTTTAAAAAGCAAACTCTCCCATTTTGGAACTACTCTCCTCAAGTGTCAGATTATCATGATTTCTGATTTATCATATGTTGGATTAAAGGCATTTTGCTGTATTTTCTGTAATGGTTGTTCTGCCTTCAAAGGAAAGACCCTACACTATTATCATATGTAACTAGACAGTACTAGTTATCTAAACATCTGATGTTTTGACTAATGTGTGTAAGTTTCACTTTCATGCGCTGTAAAACCTGCTTAAAAATGTGTGAGTGTGGTTCATGCATTTCACTATAATGACGCATTTGTTGCCATACTGCGCTTGCTTTTTGCTTGAACATAAATGGCTTTCATGTTTTCTTTTGAAACCTAACATTTAACCATATGTAAGCAGATTTCATTGTTGAAGTTGAAGAGTACCAGCTCTTAAAATTCTGAATACGCTGACATCCGGTGAAAATGTATTGAACTGCTGGAAAAGTGGCAGTCCATGTATTGAAATGTACTCCTTGTCAGAGGGCACTTCAGAGATATATTTGGATACTGCATGTAGTGGGTCGAAAGTGATGTACTGTTGTGTATTTTAAGAGTAATTGTTCACATCATTTGCGTGCCTGTGTGTGTTTGTAACCAGTAAAATTAGAATCTATAATGTAAAAAAAAGTTTGTGTTATTTAAACCGTCTTTACACAACACATACAATAACAGCTGCAATTATTACAACAATTCAACTAAGCAACATGTTTCTGCCTTATTTGGCCATCATCAGGCTTACAAAACAATGATGTTAGTCAAGGTACATTCAGTGGCTTTTACCTATGGGATCCCACGGTTTACAATAGTACTATCACTTTCGAATTGCAGGTACTGTTTAAAAACATTATAATACAATAAAATCTGATATTAAAAAGATATGTTTACTTTAAGAGTGAGCATCAGTGCATGGTATACTGTGAATACATTAGTAATCTGGTTGTAGGGGTGTACACTGGGCGGTTGTTGGTGTATTTTTCATGGGCTCGATTGTTCTCTCGGTGCGTGTGAGCCTATACACTATGTTTTCCCGTTCAGTTTTTCGTTTCGGCGTAATGTTGACCAGTACTATTGTATTACACTTGAATTAACTGTCTATTTATAGTTTTTGTTCGGTTGGGAGTTCACTTCCCATGTTGTAGGCTATAAAAAACTCACAGTTCTTTTTAAACAGTACCTGCAATTCAAAGAAGATTGATAGTACTATTGTAAACCATGGGATCCCATGGGTAAAAGCTACTGACTGTACCTTGACTAACACCACTGTTTTGTAAGTGTGATGATGGCCGAATAAGGCCGAAACATGTTGCTTTCTTGAATAGTTGTAATAATTGCAACTGTTATTGTATGTGTTGTGTAAAGACAGTTTAATCAATACTTTTGTTTACGTATACACAACAGGATGGAAACTATCGAATTTAAAAGTCTTTGTCAGTATTTGTGTGTAATGTGGCTTATCTTGGTAGCTGATGAAGCTGATGAATTTTCTCTTGTTTTAATCGCATTGTGTGTAGGTTATGACCAGATACCAATAGATTCCATGCAAGGCTTGGAGATTGGTTCTCATCATGGAGCTGGTGGTGGGGGTGGTTCCACTTATGGACCCATTGATGCCATGGACGTTGGAGGACCAGATTCCTCTGACCTGAACTTCGATCATCTTGATGAGCTGCCTCAACCCCCACAGGACAACAATCAGGTGGCAGCTTGGTATGATACAGACCTGTAGTATTTTGGCTGACCCTGGCCATTTGTGGCTGAACATTAATTGCATCAGTTTATGGATGATTCAGCTATTTGATAGAAAGCATGAATCTACAGGGGGGTCATTTTTCTGTGCTTATAGTGCTTAATAAAAATAGGAGAATTCATTACCATGTTTAAGTGTATGAAAGTGACTATATTGTCCCACGTGTTAGTGATGGTTAAACAAGTGAAATCATAAACTCATGTTCATTCATTCATTCATTGATATTCGGCTAAATTTTGGTGTGTAATTTTGTTGGTTTGACTGTACTCCTAAGTCTTTAAAATATTCAAATTCTGTGTTACTGAAAAGAGAGTTACAGACACATGATGATGGCCTGAATGTCCTGAATGAATATTGTAAGGATTATAAGGAGTTGATGATGTCACATGTCAGTGTCCTAATCTGAAATCGGTTCATATGTCTGTCCTTTTGTTGGGATAAATTTCATGTTACTGAAAAATTCTGCAAATCCTGATTATTGGAGAAATAACATTATGGCACTGTTACATGCCTTGACAGCCATGTTCACGTATATGACAGCAGAAATATGTAAGCAGTGTGGTATTCCTTTGTTGTTATGTAGCATTTTGTTGTGTAAGGTTGGTCATCTGTAGGTTTAAACATTTCTGGTGTGCAGCTGTTGTCTCCAGCAGGGCGTTGTTTGGTACATGAGTACGAAGTCGCATACGATTTTCGTAGCACATTTTCCTGTAAATGTAATTAGGAAATGTAATATATAGGAACCTGAGTATCTGACAAAAGAGAACATTGTAGATCACCAAAATTGGGTGACCTCAGTTTAGTTTCCTTCTGCTCCTCTCTCTTTCTCTCTCTCTTGCTCTCTCTCATCATGCATTTATTGATGCCATGAATGAAACTTAGGTTAGACATGACTGATAGTTGCGTGTTGTCTATGGTCTCAAGCGAAATAAATTCAAACACAGAAGTCTTTAAGTCAGATACATTGGACTGGTCCAAAATAGAGTCACATCTGTTTCATTACACCATCATAATCTTTAAAGTTGAATTAAAATTTGAGGTTGTATGAAAGTGAAGTTAGTGTTATGCCCATTTCATAGGTGGTTTTATTAATGCTCACCATCCAGCTCTTGGGTTGAGGTGCAGGACAACTATTTGACACTGAGCAGCCATCTGTCATCTCATAAGTAATTGGTTATGACTTTTGAGTGTTTGTTTTGTTGGAGGCATGGTTGTGGTGATGAATGTATGATTGCTGATATGATATAAGAAAGTTAATACTATAGTGATGATTTTAAAAGTATAGGAAAATGGAATTGGCTGTTTACTACATGATGTTTACACTAGTGAAACTGTGCCTGACTTTCACAATTTTTTGGTAAGTTTTTCTTGTCTTGATATCAAGTTTGCCCGTTGTCCCAAATTTTTTTGTTTGCCAGCGAATGGTGTTATAATCACACTTGATTCAGTCATTAGCATTTTCTTCCTCTTTTTGCAACATGGCATTAATTTGTAATAAGTGACATGGTAACTTTGTTATTAAGAAAGGAATAGTCTGTCTTGTTGCTGTTTTGTGCTGCATTTGCGTTCTTCTGACATCGGTCACATCTGACCAAATGTTTTTTAAACCATGCTGGTCCCCGTTCCTTTAAGTGTCTTTTTAGACGGGCTGTGAAATCTATTTCACTCTTCCTTCCCTATTTTAACTGCTACACAGATTTTCTTGTTGATCTTGGGGGACCATTTATTGGTCCAGGTGCATTCTGTAAATGCTGGCGGGTGAACGGCAGTGTATAGAGCAATGGGGCATTTTTTGGAGTAGCTGAAGTGGCGGTAACCTTTGTTGGTCTCGTAATGTAACTTGGCATGAGAAATTTATTTATGGTGCCAGTGAAGGAGTCCTGAAGTGGGATAAGGGAATTGTGAGTAGAAAAGATTATATATGAACCAGTGTATGGCCCCTTATTCATGACAGGGAAAATAATTTCTTCCTTCCTTTATCTCTCACTCTCCTTCCCCCCCCCCTCCCAAAAAACTTTCCCCTCCTGCCTTCTCCCATATTGCTCTCCTATCCATTATCAATCCATTTGCCATTATTTTTCACCTTCCTATCCTCTTCACTGGCCCCTTAATGGTGATCCTCTGTACATGTACCCCGCTGTCACCCTTCTCCAATATATGTTTCCCAACCCTTTTACTTGTCCATACTTTGTTTTCCCGTCTCCTAGGATTGGCAGAAAGTAAGATGAATAGGTGTAAGTTTGTACTATTTCTAGCAGAACATTTTGTTTTCCTGAAGTGTAACAGGAATTTTCTATAGAAGTTTTCATTGTTTCCCCCTAAGCATTACATAAATTGGCTGTTACCTGCATTCGTATTTGCCAGTCTAGTTTCCTTGGAGAATGTTGATTCCTGAATGGGAGTCATTGTCTTGGACGCTGTTCTAGCTGTTCTTACAGATTACACAGGAAAGTGACCAGTTAATTAGTATTGGAATGAAAATTCAAGCAATTGGTTGAACGCATTTCACAGGTCAGGAGATAAGGTAAATGTAGAATTTTTATCACCTTGGACATACCTGTGCTTATTCTGCTAAATCACGAGAGACTGCAGTAACACATTGAAACATATGACAGTCACATTTGATAGTGTGCTGTTGATGTTTATACTTATAAAGTATTTACATATTCATGCATTGATATTTGGTTGAACTGAAGATACATAAACTTAGTGACAGTACTGCCATTTTTTTTTTTTTAAAATTGTAAGTTCAGAGTGTGGCATAAAGTGACATGGAGACATGATTGAGGGTAACTGGAGTCGAATCTCAGACTCTTGGTCTGTGTAAGGGGTTGAGGACATCACATTGCTTCCATCATCTCGGATCATTTCAAGTTTCTGTACACATTTATTGGTGACCTGTCTTTAACAGTTAGGTGGGATCTTATGAAGGTAAAAACACTTCACCCATTGTGTAGCTGTTATCCTTCCTGTGAAATGAATATAAACTCGCACATAATTCTGACAGTAATGGAATACATCTGAGATATAATGTTAGTGTAATTCAGTATCTGATACTTAAGAAATATAAGATTAATGTTGGACCGCTTCCATTTTAGTTTATGGTAGCATTTTGTTCAGTTATCTGCTCATTGTTGTTTTTGTTTTTGAATTTAACTTGAGGTTGCCATTTATGCCCCTAGTGCTGTAGAGGGAAGTACAGTTAACTTTTACTTTAATGTGACTGTTACTGTATAATTCATGTGTGTGTTTTTTTTTAATGCATATGCACCTTAAACAGCTGTTGGCTTGAGGTGCAGGATAGTTTGTTAACCATATCTGTCGTGGTATAAATTGAGGTATAATTTTCATTATCGAGCATCCCTTATGATGGGGAATGATGTTTAATGAATTATGTGTTTTGTTGATGAATGTGTGGTTTATAATGTGGTACGAAAAAATTTAATTACTGTGATGATCATCCTAAACAAATTGGATGGTATCCTTTCATTGATGTCAATGTCACTGTCATATTTTTTATCATCATCATTAATCACATGTGGTATAGTATTTCTTTCATACAGCACTGCAGTGGTAGCTGTTCTCATTATTTCTTTAGGAGTAGGTAGTTGACCTTCATTATGTATAAATGTATTCAAGTATTTCTGTGCAGTTGTCATTTGACTGTAGAGAGTCTTAAGTGTTACATGTTTCTGATCAAGGCCTTGGTGTTGAAACTACACTTCATTTTTATTTATGGGATGTTATTTCATCCCATTTGTCGGTGTGAAATAAATATATTTTCACATCTGCAGGGCAGTTTCTTTCATCCCATCTTCTGTCATCCACCATGACATTTCAGAATACGAGCTGTTCGCAAACATGTGACAATCACACCGAAAGCTACCAAGCAGCATTCATAAATGCTAAGCCAAGTGATTGTTGTTTTCTTTTTCAGTGATCATACAAGAAATAATGGCAGATTGTTATGTCAAGATTAATTAAAACTTCAGTATTATACTTGTAGGTATATATATATATATGTATATGTTCCTGCCATGTATTATGTTTTATAGCATTCCAAGATGTGGGGTCAGCTTTTGGTCAAATGACTTATGAAATTTATTGTGAAATGTTCACGTGTGATTCTTCAACAAACTTTAGAGATTGATGTAATGTTGATAAAACATCCTTCCTCTAGCAGTGCTTGCATGGTAGCAGAACACTTCAGTAAGAAGACAGTGCAGTTGTACATACTTTCACTCTAAGCGATAGAGCCTGCACTAAATGTGAACCAAGTTCATGTTTGTGGATTTTTTTATCCAATGTACTTAAGTGTAAATCGTCTTTCCCAGATTTGTCTGCCCACATGTCTTGGCTCTATGGAATGTATGTAACGTTTATTTTGTGTGTTATCACAGAGAAATGAATAACAGGGTAGTGAGTGTTAGTTGATTGTATCCGTACATATACAAGTAGAAATCTTAAATTATGTAATCTTTTTATAGATGGATATGAAATAAATTATATCAACCCAATTTGTCTTATCTTTGATTCTCTCCGAGTCTGTTCTTGTTTTCAGCAGTGGTGTTTGTTTGTTATTGGTTTGCTTCTAAGGCTTTATGTAATCCCAAAAGCACTTCAATTACTGTCTGTGGCTTGCATCAAGGACTTTGTGTATATTGTTGAATGTGAAATTGGTTCCAAGCTTAATTCAGAAATAATATCATCAAAAAATTTGGGGAAGTGGAAGTACAGGTGCATGCATTTTTAGCCATGGCATTGGATGGTGAAAGTGCGTGGCATTTACACCCATGTCAGAACTCTCTGGTGCCCATGCAGTGTGGACCCTGGATGCCTTGTGGAATAGAAAAATGTGCTTCTGTTGGAATTGCTAATTATTAATCGTTGGCTTACATCCAAGGCTTTTATATATGGGGTTAATCATAATTGCCTGACACATTTCACAAAATCAGTTGAGCTGTTTTCATGAAACTTGGTCATGGATGTTATGCCATTGGATTTACCACGTCATAAATATGGTAAATGTTTCCCCCTCCATGCCGTGAAGGCATATAGGGAGAGCAGGCATATAGCTCCATTCTTAATCTCAGCAGTAGGTGGGAGATAAACGGTTAGCTTAACGCCCCGGCTGCTTTACCCCCGGAAAAACCCCCATTAGGAGGCTGAGTACACCCCAGAGCCGGTCCGGTCGTTTTGGAGAAGAGTAAAATCTCTTGCACCTACAGGGATTCGAACCCCGGCCCGTCCAGCCCTCAGCGTAGTCACTAGGCTGCATTTAATATACTACAGTGAGATAATTTATGGTCCTGAAATTGTGGATGGTTATAGATCTTCGGTAAATATGAAACTAATAATTAGGTATATTTTAATAGACTAAATTTTTCCTGAAGCTTTCATTTTG
>Ga0123357_10010754_pt1 | contig 11671 bp, 4 predicted proteins | sample TergutEmb28metaG_FD_89873 | JGI IMG/M metagenome (GOLD analysis project Ga0123357, IMG submission 89873) | Embiratermes neotenicus P4 segment gut microbial communities from Petit-Saut dam, French Guiana - Emb289 P4 | ecosystem: Host-associated > Arthropoda: Insects > Digestive system > Gut ...
GGCATAAGAAGTTCGTGGGATCTCCAAGTACCTTCGGCAGATAATATCCAGGCCTGCGAGCACAAGATGAGGCTTCTCAGAGCCCTGGATCCTAATGTTGTGATCGACTGTCTCTGAGATGTGGAAGGGAACCTCATCAGTAAATTCCACTTGTTTCAGTAATCCATTGTCTTCATTGAGTTGTTCCAAAATTAGTGTGGTGATCACATAATGTAGTGGACAGTCATTAGGCCTGAGAGCCTACACAGTCTTAATTTAGTGTGCTTACAATCTCAAGGGTGGGTGTAGCACATTTGTGCTGTTGAGTGTGGTATGTAGAGTTCACGGCTGCACTTACAGATAAATTTTGCAGATAATGCACCACGATTCTCCAATCCATTCTACATTCTCAGGACTTGTGCTTGCATGCCCAGATTCCCTCTGCCAAAGGACACTTTCAGTTTCCATCAGCTTCTAGTGGCACTCATGCAGCAGTGATTGAGTTGGTGGTGGCCTTCAGTATTGCGATCAAAACTTGCTTTGTGTCTGAAGGTCTCGTTGGGTCTCAGTGAACCATACCACACACTGAGGTTTCTCCTGGAGTGTCAACATTTTCAGGTTTGCTGTATTAAATAAAAATAATAAATAATAATAATAAAATTAAACTTTCTGTGTAACGTTCCTTATGCAAAAAAAAAAAAACTGTTTTGTGTTATGTTACTCCAGTTGGAAGCTGTACTAACTCACAATTGTAAAGGATTTTTTGGTGACACTGTGTATATTTACATATTAGTAATTCATTTACTTTTCTCGTTACCATAATGTAGCCATCAATCCAATCAAGTATCCACTCATTGGTCTTGGGAAAGTGTCATAACCACCAGAAAAATTTGCAAAAACACGATATCCTATTGCACCAATTATATATGTAAACAAGGAATAAAATGCCTATCCAAACAGATAAAGATTAAAATATATGCCTGTTATGTGTATGGGTGTGAAATGTGGTCTGTCATATTGAGGAGGGACATAGGCTGAGGGTGTTCAAGAATAGAGTGCTGAGGAAGGTATTTGTGCCTAAGAGGGATGAGGTAATAGGGAAGTTGAGAATACTGCATAACGAGGAGCTTTATGACCTATACTTCTCAGAAAATTTTAGTAAGGTGATCAAATCAAGAAGAATGAGATGGATGGGCATGTGGTGCATATGAGTGAGAGGAGAGGTGCATATGGGGTTTTGGTTGGGAAACCTGAGGGAAAGAGACCACTTGAGAGACTTAGGTGTAAATGGGAGGATGACATTAAAATGGATCTCAAAGAAGTGGGATGGCAGGGCTTGCACTGGATTGATCTGGCTCAGGGTAGAGGCAGGTGGTGGGCTCTTGTGAATGCAGTAATGAGCCTCCAGGTTTCATAAAATGTGGGAATTTCTTAATTAACTGTACACCTGTTAGCTTCTGAAGAAGTACCCTGCACCAAGGATTTATTTAATTGTTTAGAGTAAAATGCTGTTCTACCCATTGAGCAGGACAAATCTATGACACCAGGTACTACAATCCATTTCTACTGAAGCACATTATATGTGATACGTGAAGGTGCAGGGATTACCATAATGTATTTAGGTGAATTACCCTAAAAAATATTGATCTGTGATTTGGTGCTGAGACTGTGATTTATGGACTGGATTAACACAAGATTCTACTTGTGTTGGGACATAGGACTCTGTTCTGGGACAAATATATTAGGGTCTGGATGTACATGGTGCATGTGGTTCTGAAAGGCATAGCATTTGTGAATTCAGTTTTGCAAATTTTCTAGTGTGTTTTGCTCCTCCAGTGCAGAAAAGATGCACAGTGTACTCTTTCATGCTCTGAGAATGAATCAGGGACAAACTGTCTCGCCTAATGGGTCTCATATGCAGCATTCAGTTTTAATTCCAATACATTTATGTATATTAACAGTAGTTTATAAAACAAATGTTAACAGCTATAAGACATTCAGCCCTGTTTTGTAGTCGTCTTGATGTCTAGTGTAGTGGAAGTGTAGAGTCACTGTGCTATAATTAAGGACATGCCATGAATACAAATTCTTGAACATTGGCACCATTAGAGGCAAGTGATCAACTTTGTGCTCCAGTTGCTTTACTCTTGGGGGATTGGTGGTGGGGGGAGGAAGATGCCTTGATAGGAGTCGGCATGGGTACAAGAGTTAGTTGTAAACAGTGGCAGAGCCTGGTGGGAACTGAACTCTAGTCATCCAGCCTGCAGCCTAGTCACTGTACTGACTCGCAGGCACATACTGTAGTTTCTAGTTGAATTATTGCTCCCATCAACATTTTTTGTATGCCTTTGCTTTTGCAGATCAAATTACAGTTTGAACCTTGGTCTCTTCTACTTGTCACTTGTTGCTCATTTCTAAAATAGTACCACAATGAAGCGTTAATATTTAGTGTATACTGTAATGTACATTTAAGAAAAATGTACAAATGAAAAGCATACCAAAGAATGAAGGATAACATAAACATAATTTATGTGTGCACATGCACACACACACACAGTAAATATGTACACAACATAAATAAGTGCAGCTTTACAATAATACACCAGTTCATGTGCCATGAGATACTTTACTGTACTGTTGTGTGGAAAAGGTTCAAGAATGCTATTCTTGGCTATTACAATATATGCTTTCTGCCCTGTGTCAAGGGAGGAAATATATTCAAGCTTGATATATAGGATGGCATAAAGCATATGTTTCTTTTCCTTGACTGAATCAAATTAGGACCAAAAGGTTTGGTAACAAAAGGAATAACATTTATTAGACGATGCATAATATAACTAATACACTTTTATGCCTAGAAGAATTAAAACTGTCAAATCAAGATCTCTAAGAATTGTCTTTGTTTATGTAGTGTGATATTATTCTAAGTCATTTAAGAACCAAATTTTCCATTTTTCCTATCCAATGTACATAGGAACTGTGGAAGTTTCCCAAACCCATTTTTGTGTTCTGTGCGCCCACACTGTTTAACAGAATTACTTTATCTTCTGTCTTACAAAATGGTAGAATATTCAGAACACTGTGGAATCATAAATGCCAGTTGCCTCTTCTGGATGGATAAAAGAAGAATTACTTGTCTGTTTATGATACGTTCTTATTTTCAAATTTCATACACAGAACAGTGAACATAGACACCTCCTCATATTGTACGAACTCCTAATTGCCTATTCAGACCTGTCATCTAATCAAAAAAACAGAATTCCAGATTTCCTTAGGTCATAACCACATTCTGTGTAAACTATAGTAAGGTGTTACATTATCTTGACTGTAACTACAGCACCATGGCCGGTATATGAAAGGGACTAACTTATAGCTGTAATCCACAGCACTGTTATCGTAATTGCAGGAGTCATATCCAGTCCATGTCTTCCTATCAACATTGTAGTTGGACGGGTGCTCCTGAAATCCTAATTGTCCTGCCAGCTTGTCATTGATGGAGCTCAAAAGATATCCTAGCTCCTGGGGATTTTGTTGAGGCTGCAGTACTTTTAGATTCCCATGATCCCCACTTCCAATTCTAGTTATGTGCTTTCCTGGAATCCCACTTTGACCCTCTGTGAGACCCATTTCTTCAGCTGCCTGAACATCACTCTCTTCTTCCACTGTAGCTGTCCCTCCATGCAGGAGATCTACATGAAGTCCTCTAGCATAAGGAATGTCAGACCATTCACTCTCACTCAGTGCTGATGGCTGGGAAGCCATAGGTATGCCTGTCTCATAAGGAATATTATTGCCATTGCGTATGTTAATATTTATTTTAGTTTTAGATTTGGTATAATTTCCTGATACTTCTTTGATATCACTGGACTTGTTTCCCATGCCATCTAGAAATGAAGTGCTTTCATTATTATTCTCTGTGTTGTAATTTATGTTGGAAGAATCTTTGCCAAAGTATGGTGTTTCATCTTGTTTTTCTTGCTTCAGGTATGTTTCACCTTTAAACAATGAAGACATAATGTTCTGGTCAACTTTAAGTTTGTCACCCAACTGACTGCCTGTTTGTAGTAATGTGGGCTGCTGTAGGGATCCACCAAACTCAAAAGATCCATGACGTTTTGCTGGTGTACTTCTGTGGCCTCCACTTCCAAGATATCCATTCATTCCATGGTAACCATTTCCTATGTGGTGTCCGATTAGATGATACTTGTTTCCATTATATTCACCTCCATGATAACCACCTGTATGGTATCCATTCATTCCATGATAACCACCTGCATGGTATCCATTCATTCCATGATAACCACCCCATGGGTATCCATTTCCATTATAACCACCATCATGTTCACCTTGGTGATATCCATTCATTTCATAATATTCACCACCACTATGATATTTATTTCCATGGTATCCACTTGCTCCATATTTGCCTGTTCCTCCTGTATGCATATCAGTGTGTAGTCCAAAATTATGCATGTTACCTAGTCCTTGATAGCTTTTAGTGACCCCTGCCTGATATCCTACCATTGCATTTTCATGACCAGAAGGTAAAATTCCGTGGGCAACTGGAATGTCCTTATGAGTTTCCATTACAGGAGGGACCGTTACTTGATGACCTACCATTCCTCCATAATAACCTGATATACCTCTGTCAAGAAGACCACCTGTTTTACTTTCTTTTACACCAATGCTGTGAAAACCGTTTGGACCTACTGCTTCACTGTAGCTGCCTAGTCCAACTGTTCCTTGGACACTATTCATTTTATGCAGTGCTGATGGCAGGCCTGCATGAGGTCCTGAAAATCCTCTACTGTCTTGCTGTGGAGTGCCTACCCCATAGTACACTCCCAGCCCCACTCCATGAGTTCCTTCCAATCCCATAGCATTGTCACCTACATCTGAATAGTGCCACTGTGTAGCAGTTGGATGGCCATTTATACCTGTGGCACCGTGCATTGGGTCTGGTTCATAGAACCCATTTGAATGGAAAAAGGGCATGCCCAATTTCTGATCTGTTGGGAGTCTGTGAAGAGCAGGACCACTGATTGGATTCCTCTCTGGATGTGCATTAATTACAAATTTAAGTGGTGGATTGAATTCATTACCACCTGAAACTTCCCTTGCTCCATGCAGAGGTAAGACACTGTGATGTCCACCAAGAAGCCCACTGTAAAATCCCTTGCCACACATGTTACCTAGATCATGACCATTATGCAATACTGGACCTGGATGACCCCCAAGTCCCTGGTGTGCAGTAACTAGACCCCCAAAGCCATGATGGATTCCTGTCAAGCCATGTCCATGGTGCATTAACAATGCTGTATGTGTTCCATGCGTGTATAGTGGTGCTTGTCGAGTGCTTCGAGTTTGTTCAGAGTCCTCTTGGGTGTCTGAAATACCAATTTCTTGAGTTGGTTCAGGAATGTCATCACATCTTCCGCACTGTGTTGTCAGCAGGACCCATATCAGGAGATATGATTTCTGGGGAGAGAGTAAGTAATGTAAGTTAGAAGAAACAAGATTGTTCCTGTCTCCTTATTTAAGTGTTTTATTAAATGTGACACGGATGTAGATAGGAAGATACGGGAAGAAATTCAGTTTAAAAAGGGTGAAGTTGATACAGTTGGCTCAAGAGAGGATCTAGTGGAATAAGTCTGTGTTGAACCTTCAGATTGAGAAAATGATCATCTGAATACCTGCTGAAGACCTCCTATACTGTGAAATCATAGAGTCTGTGGGGTGGCCGATCAGTCACCCAATTTGTGTATTTCAGTTTAGTCCCTCTTACCCTCAGATATACACATAGATCTGTCAGATTGAGGGCAGAACATGGGCTGAGGGTGTTTGAGAATAGGGTGCCTAAGAAGAATGAGGTAACAGAGGAGTGGACCACACAGCATAATGAGTAGCTTCATGATCTTTGCTCTTCAACAAGTATTGTTTGAGTGATTAAATCAAGGAGGATGAGATGGTTGAGGCATGTACACATATGGGGGAGAGGAGAGGTTCAGACGGCTTTGGTGGGGAAACCTGAGGGAAAGAGACCATTTGGAGTACCAGTGCATAGGTGGGAGGAAATACGATAGAGGAGGGCATGGACTGGATTGATCTAGCCAAGGATGGGGACAGCAGCAGGTTCTATGAACACAGTAATGAAATTCAGGGTTCCATAAAATGTGGGGAATTTTTTGCTTAGAGGAACTGTCAGGGTTTCAAGAAGCACCCTGTGCCATGGAGTTGGCTGGTGGTTGGTTGGTTGGCCAGTTGGTTTTACACAACTGCCGATGTCAAACCACTAAAAGGAAAGAAATTGTACAGAACTTCCAAGTATGCCACATTATGTTGAACCAAGTACCATCAAATACAATTCAGAATTATACTTATTCATTATTTGAAGCAGCCCAACATGTTTCAAGCCTATAGACTTAATTTCAAGGGCTTCATAGTTACTCAAGCTATTCATGTTTAACAGAATTTATGGCATATGGTAATTTATCTTGTTTTCCCAAAGATTTGTATAGAATTGGCAAATACTGAAATATTAACACAGACCTGTGTTTTCAACAGATGTACATATAGTATATTAGCAACTCCAATGGTATGAATTCAGCTGCATTGGAGACTAACAACCACCTCTGTGCACAAGTATGTACATTTACCAGAAAACAGTTTTCAGATTTATACACTGTGGAATGAAAGAAAATGAGCTATGAGGTGACAATCCATTCACCAGTTAACTGAAATATGGGTTTTTATACCAGAGATGTAATAACAATACTGTGCAAGTTTTGAGGTTGTTGCAGCAGTGCAGCTGAGGATTCCATTCGTTTAAGTTAGACTCTGTGTTATGGATAAGTGGATCTCGTTTGGAGGCAGTGTAGTGGCCTCATTTCAAGGGTCAGAATGTGCTAGGGCCCTTGAAGAGGGCCGGAATCTGATTACACATTGACACAGCATTCTGTCCCAGAAGAACGGTTTACTCAAGCGATTATACTCGGCACAATCCATGGCCATGTTAAATTTTCAATCAAAAAGGAGTGAGGAGGATTGGTAACAAAACAGGACCAGTACGATATTGGTAATTTACAGTGGCAGTGATTGTTATTGCCTTGATTGTATAATGCCTTCACAGAGAGTTACACGCTTGTAAAAATCGTTTTAGCAAAAGAGTACGTTTTATTTACCTAGTGTGCACATTTTAGGCGCTTTCGTACAATTGCGCAAAGCGATTTTTAGCTTCGTCATGTATGTCTGCCCGTCCGCGTGGAACAACTCTGCTCCCGCTGGACGGATTTACATGAAATTTTATACTTGAATATTCTAATAAAATCTGTCGAGAAAATCCAAGTTTAATTAAAATCTCACAATAGCGGGTACTTTACATGAAGACGTTTGTACATTTATGACAATATCTCGCTGAATTCGTCTTAAAATGAGAAATGTTGCAGACAAAAGTTGTAGAGAAAATCAAAACATATTTCACGTTACTTTTTTATCTAGCCAACCCCACTGGCCGAGCGATCTATGGCGTGGACCTGTGGCCGCTCGCCTGCTGAGATTGTGGTTTCGATTCCCGCCGGGGGATGTTTGTCTGTTGTGTGTTGTCAGGTCTCTGCAACGAGCTGATCACACGAATTCGCACAGAGGAATTCTGCCGTCTGTGGTGTGTCGTTATGTGTGATTAGAAACCTCAATAATGAGGAGGCCAAGGCACGCGTTTAGCCGCAGCTCCCCCCCCCCCCCCCCCAAAAAAAAAAAAATAATAATAATAATAATAAGCTTTGCCGAAAATCGTGCCTTTTATGAGAGAATGTGGAAACATGTGGTACAGCCAGAGAGGCCACAGATGACAATATAATATGGCATATGCACTTTGCATGCCGGAAAACTAAGGCTACAGACACACACTGAGAATATGTAATATTTATTGCTTTTCCACGGTAAAAATGGTTTTGCGAAAGCGCCTGAATATTACGTTGTATGCACATCGCCTCTCTTGTACGGATACAGTATTTCAATATGAAATATTTTAACAAAATCCACAAGATCAATTATCGACGTCATCAGCACTTACTTTACTACCTCAACAGCTGCAAGAGATACGAAGCTCTTACCTGTGAGCCTATAGACTCGAAACATGTCGGGCTAATTGAAAGACTACTAAACAGGATCTAAGGTGTACTTCATGGTACTTGGTTAAGACATTCCAAAATGCAAAGATATGCCTCTGAAAATCACAGTCGTTTTCATTGATCTCATTTATAATCATATTCAATTTAAGCATTAATATTAACGTGTAAGTGATCTGCATTTCATACAAGAATAGCAGTTGAGAATTGCGCTCTTATGGGTAATTACGCAGCGAGTAGTGGTAATTTCTTATTGACGTCTCAGGGCAACATATCGTCCCATCCTCGGGATTCTTGAACTCTGAGGATAGGACCGATAAGTTGTCCCGAAACGTCGGAAAGAAATTACCACTACTCACTGCGTAATAACCCATAAGAGCGCAGTTCTCAGCTACTTTCCTGCGGAAGCCTGAAATCTCGCATGAAGGGCAGTTGTTACCCGTTTTAAAAATCCCCCCATTATTTATTAGGTTGTTAAATAGCAACTTATCAGAATAGTTATTTTGAAACACATTTAAAAAAACAGGACTTTTATAACCCATTTGGGTCTGAACCAGGTAACTGTCAAGAACGTATCAGGAGCAGTATTCAATATTACACGCTATTCAGTGAGACTATTTGGTACAATGATGCTGATTTTCACTGAAGTGCGACAAGTTTTTTTTAGGAAAAGAAATTGTGAGGATATTAGGTGGATGGCAATGGTTAAGGAATTAGCGCAGGGGTAACTTGGCTGATAATATTGGGGGGGGGGGGGGGAAAAATCGACCGTGAATTTTCCTTTGGCTTGAACCAGTCCTTAAAATACACCCACCTCTTTCTCCCAGTCTCACATCAGTGGTTTTAGTTTGCCCTTCTTCAACTCAGTAGCCAAAAAAAACCAACAAACTATTCGTGGGTATAAAAAAATTGTTATGTAAATAGCATACGACGTAGATTTACGTAATAATTTTTTTCTGTGATGTTTTACCAGCCGGATGATAGCTTCTTGTGTATCAGCCGAAACATGCTGCATTACAACAATACAACATACTAAAATAATTTGGTTGTGATTAACAGCTGTTTTCTTCACACCTTTTGTATCTTCATCACAACGGTATGTTCCACGTAAATACACTATATAACATAGACTTAGTTGCAACCGGCACTTTTTCCTGGTGATGCACAACAGTATATGGCATGCTGCCACCATTTTCAGAAGTTATAAACATGGTTTAAAATCTAAGTGAGGATCTGGTGATGAAAGTTCACGTAAAAACTTTTTTTTTTATTTTAATTCCCAGAGAAAAAAGACCCGTTTCCCATTAAATAGAACACCCATTGTCCACTGCATTCAGATTTTTTTCCAAACAACTTTTCCAAAACTTGACATGAACAAATTTCGATCATTCAGATGTAAATGGCGAAAGGTTCCTACTCAGTTGGTAGTTTTTCTGTTCTTATTCCCTCTTGATGAAACTTGATGTCAAGAGAATACCTGTGCTGCTTTGAACTTCTTGCTGTGTCCAGTGATCGAGACTAGCTCTTTCTAACGGACTCAACTCGGTAAGAACATTTCAGTTTAAAAAAATGTGTGTGTACTACGATGGGCTATATCCGAAATAATAGTCATGCTAATTTTTCACTTCACTTTTTCCAAATAAAATCTTACACGCAAGTTTAATTTCACCCATTCATGTCGCATGCTCGTACTTTAACAAAAGAGACAGCGTGAAATTCGCAATATAAAATCTTATCTAAACCCTTTTAGGCGAGGATTCAAGTCTCCTTGGATGTGACGCTGTGTCGTTGGATAAGTGGCTCTCGGCGTTTCGAATGACCGTGGCGCCTTCATCTTTAGGGGTTAAACAGTTTTCGTGGACTGCTACTGGAAGTGCTACGATCCTTGAGAATGTAGGGAATCAATTACTCAACCACACAGCGCCACGTCCAAGGAGATTTTAATCCCAAGCAACACCGCTGTGAGAAACTAAAATATTTTTCCAGTATCTTCGAAAGAGAAATATAAGGACTAGCGGACACATTCTTCCAGGAAAGAACCTATAAAAAACAGGATCCCTCTACGCAGATGACTACACCCGGCCCTTGTTTCCTTTAACGCCCCTTGTCAATATACACAACTCCTTAATTTGCACTCTCTGATTTTCAGTTTAACGCCCTTTTCCTGAATGCGTTATTTGACGCTAACCCCTAAATCAGTTTATATCAGTTCTTGATTTACGCCCACATTTTCAGGAATGCAACTGGGGCGTAAAACAAGGCATGAGTGTACTATGTTAATAAACATGTGTTTTAAAAAACTTACAGTTCGAAGATGCATTGTAGTGGAGAGCGCTGTGGATGGCGTCAGATCAGCTTGAGTATTTCGTTACCAGTAGGGTGTTTCCTTTGGCAACGGAATCCTCAGAATTTAGCGGTATTGAAAATGCTATTTGCTGCGTCACCTAAGCATTGTCTGTCTTCGTGTGAAAGACAATAGGACCGCGCAGTCGAAATTCCAGTCCCTGTCTGCCAGAAAGTGCATTGCTAGCATTGACTGCAGACTGCCTATATGTCAATATCAGATAATTAAAATAAACTTTTTGGTCTCTCACAGGCCTTTGTTGGACGTACTTTCAATAAAATACAGCGCATAACATTCGTATATTTTCCACCAACCGCCGGCAAATACCATTATTTACAGATACTTATTTATTTATTTTCTTTCATGTTGCGGTAACGATTTCTAACAATTTTAAACTATTCGATAAAAATTTTATAACTAAAGTGTAATCACCTAAGTGCCTTAAAATTCTCCTTTCAATTTGGGAACCAATTCAGAAGGGGATGTATTATTATTATTTTTTTTTTTTTAGTAAAGCTGACAGTTTCTTGGCAGAAGACAAACTTTCTCCCATTCCACTGTGCCCACCACAGCTCCCACGTAGGCTGTCCTGGGATCGAACGTCTGTCTTTTTCACTGTATTTATAGTCATGTAACTGCTGCGCATTCCTTTACACCCAAGGAACACATTACGAATTTGAAGGCGTAATTTTATGCGTTGGTAGCGACTCTGGCAGCAGGCAGGGGTGAGTGTTTCTTCAAAGACCATTTATACCCCTATAAAATACCGGGTTTTCTTTTACTTTGAACGTGCATGTTTGTTGCCTGCATTCGACACATATATGCCTTCAGTGTGAAAAATCTCTTCCTCTTTATCATCTGGAACTTCTCGCAGCCTTCATAGTGTTCTTAACAGCCCCACTTTCTGAACAACGCCGCTTTATAAATTCAGTAGTCGCTAGCATGAGAAAGGAGAAACAGTAAAAAAGTAATAACTGATATTTGATATACTACATTAAAAAGTTTTTATTGGGCATTTTGTGTTGGCCATGATCTTATTAGCAGCGCCTTTGTGTCCATGCGAGACTCGGCTTTCTGTGGCCATATCTGTATTCTGTATCCTTATTCACACGGCCAGTGCAATTTCTAAGACAGAGCGCAAAAAAAAAATATAAATAAAAATAAAAAAAAATTCGCGTAACAATAAGATAAAACGAAAAAAAAAAAAAAAAATCCCCCTCCA
>Ga0123357_10010755_pt1 | contig 11671 bp, 6 predicted proteins | sample TergutEmb28metaG_FD_89873 | JGI IMG/M metagenome (GOLD analysis project Ga0123357, IMG submission 89873) | Embiratermes neotenicus P4 segment gut microbial communities from Petit-Saut dam, French Guiana - Emb289 P4 | ecosystem: Host-associated > Arthropoda: Insects > Digestive system > Gut ...
TCGGAGAGCCCCCCGAGCCCCCCCGTCCCGAACCCAAAAAAGGAATAAAAAATCCCCCCCCCCCCCCCCCCAAACATATTTCCACTTGTAACTCGGGTCCTTATTGTGACCACTCCAAGACCTTGACGGGAACGCTCTTACCGTACGCAGAAGCTCCTTGTCACAACCCCATAGAGCGTTGCGTGCGCAGCCACGGAAAAACGTCGCGTAGCAGCATTAACTGCCCTTAAATACTCTTTTATTTGTTTGTTTGTTTGTTTGTTTGTCCGTCGGTTGGACTCGCCATCGTCCTGTGTAGCCATTGAGCAGTGCCACGCCACATTGACGGAACTTGCCTCTGTGGCTGCTTACCGCCAGTACGTTACTTCCACAAGTTGAATATAGCGTACTGTTTGCTACATTTTGTCACACACACACACACGCGCGCGCGCGCACACACACACACACACACACACACACACACACACACACACTGTTGTGGAGTTGGCATTTTAAGGAGGATAGAAGTTTTGAACTTCGCCAGGGATGTTGTATATCACCAACCTTATGTAGAGAAAGCCTTAAATATTTGGAAGAAAAAATGCTCTGGTGTGGGATATAATGCGGTTAATACAACGATACAATTTGCAGACGATCAAGTGGTGATGGCCCAAAGTAAGGAAGATTTGGAGTATATGTGCCAGAAACTCCAAGAAGAATATTCTAAATTAGGCCTTACTGTGAACATTGCTAAAACAAAGTACATGTCCTTGGGTACCGATACAAATCATTTAGAGTTGGACAACGGTGACATCATTACTGGTTGTACCGAATTTAGATAACTGGTATCCATATTTACCAAAGACGGAAGAGACACTAAATATATACGCCACAGAATAACACAAGCACGGAAAAAATAGGTGCATTAAATGGGGTATGGTGGTCAAAGGACGTAACAAAATACCGGAAAAAGATGATCTGTAACAGCATGGTTAGAAGTGTCCTGATGTACGGAGCGAACACTTGGAGTTTATATGAGGATGGCAGGAGGAGAATTAACGGAACTGAGGTGGATACATTAAGACGATCAGCGAGGGTTTCTAAACTAGACAGAAAAATTGAGTGTATTAGAGAAAAAATGAACGCGCCAGATACGATATTGTATGAAATAACCCGAAAACAACTCATTTGGTGTGTTCATGTCGAGAGAATGGACCGAACGGGATTACCAAAAATTATGATTAACTGGAAACCTGAAGGAAGAAAAAAACGAGGCCGTCCCCGAAGAACCTGGAAAAAGAGGATATAGACAGCGATGGGTGAGAGAGAGAGATGGGATATAGACAGCAATGGGTGAGAGAGAGAGATGGGATATAGACAGCAATGGGTGAGAGAGATCTGAGAATGGGCGAATGGAACAATCGGAGGCAATGGAATACGGAAGTTGGAAGGCGTCGCCAGACTTTTTAAAACCGCGCTATATATATATATATATTGAAGTTAAAGTTTACAAATATATTATTTTCAACTTGTTAGGCAGCCAGTCATACTCATAGTGTGTACTCACTTGGCTGCAGGTGAAGTTGTTCCTGTCTTGCACTATGCACCACGTCATGACATCGTAGCGGAGTATATATACAACTACAAGCTGTCTTGATTTCGATAGTAGCTGGAGGTGTGTGGCCGCTTTGACCCGACGTACCGTAGTCGGCATGTACATACATGCTGGGAAACGAACTGTGATACTGCAGCCTGTGTGTCTGTGTGCAGCTGATAATCACTTGACTCTTGAAGCAACAAATTCGTCTGCATAATCTTTAGAAATCTGGTTGCTACGTCACAGAAAACGCACTGCATCTTCATTACAAAGACCGACCAGTTCAGGTTGTGCTTTCATTTTTAGTCTTGTTTTATGATGTTGTATAGCGCAGAATGGCAGGGTATTGGAAAGGATTCGGAAGGAGGCGATCGTGGTCTCATCGAGGTCCTGTGCCAGCATTAGTGTGGAGGGACTGAGTAAGACCATTCGGTGAATAGTTTACAAAAACAGCGGCTGTTTCTATGAGAATTACGCGAAAGTCACTGTGTGTGTGTGTGTGTGTGTGTGTGTGTGTGTGTGTGTGCTGGACTGCTACGCACACCAGCTATCGTGCTTTAAAGAACTAGTACACAACCAGCTTGAAACCACAGTACCACTGAGCGTTCTCAAATGAATTTCGGAGGAAAATAATACGGAAAGAGCTGAATGAGCTTGAGGCGCTCTTCACAGATGTCTTTTAGTTCTTTGAGCACATTTCTTTCTTTTTTGTAAAATTGTACCGTTCCTTGTGGTTCTGCTGTATTTCGGCGAAAAGGTCGTTGGGGAGGGGGGGGGTCTTTTCTACGCAGGTCACATGTTATGACTGTTCCGCAGTCGTGACGGCCATTTTGTTTACGTGTATTTCCGCAGATCGCACAAGAGTCGCAATACCCCATGTCGCGCTACTGCAACTGGACTTCCTCCACAGTTACAGCTTTGTATTGCGTCTGTCGTGTGGCACGTGTGAAGTCACCATATGGGCAAAATGCAGAGTCTTTGAATGTTAACGCATATGGTAAACATAGTAACTACCATGCTTTCAAGGGTTTACCCCGACTTTTAGCGTGACGGCAAGGTTTAAGGTCCCCACACTAGCGTCATTTGGTACCTGAGCTGATCTAATGCTGCTGACAGACCTGTGTCTCCATTTTGATGCGTAGCTGGCTGTGTCGGTAAGCCAGCACTCTGCAAACAACTGAACTTCCTAGTTTATTTCATTTTCCGGACAGCAAACGGCATAGTTATACAATTGATATTGTTTTCTCAGTGCGCAGTACCGAGGCTGCCTTTTTCCTGGGATGTGACCTCCCAGTGTGGTAGACCTCCCCCCTAATGATCAATGTAGCAGGATACTCTGAAACGACGGTACATTGTACCAGACCTCATAGCGCAACATCGCAGTAGAGAGCAGTGTTAATTGTCACCGGTGTGACGAACCGAAACGTCAGTTTGCAGAGTGCTTGTTTACGCCCAGATCCAAAGCATTCATTACTGTGTTCTGTTGCAACGTGTGGTCAATTTGTGTACTTGTTGGCTCACTGACAAAGGAAAGCGTCGAATAAATCTGTTAGAAGGCACACGTCCGGTATACATTTGCTATGTTTACACAGTAAATACTGATTGATGTGCACGGCATAATATTAGGAAATAGTTTATTCCTAACGTCATTAATTTCAAAATTAAAGCGGAAGGAACTGTATTACTGTTATTAACAGTATTACTGTTATTAACATAACATCTAAGTTTCGTTCACATTTTCGAAATTCGGTTGGGAGGAAACTAGAAAGAAAAACAGTGGCAGGGGAGAGAAGTAGTGGAATTGGAGTGACGTATTAGCGGGAGAGAGAAGTAGTGACAAGAGAGGGACCTAGTGGCAGGGGAGAGACCTGTGGCAGGAGAAAGACTAGTGGGAGGGGAGAGACCTAGTGGCATGGAAGAGACGTATTAGCAGGGGAGAGACGTAATGGGAGGAGAGAGATGTAGTGTGAGGGGAGGAACGTAATGGCAAGGGAGAGACATAGTTGCAGGGGAGGGACCTAGTTGCAGGGGTGAGACTTAGTGGCAGGGGAGAGACGTAGTGGAAGGGGAGAGACGTATTAGCGGGAGAGAGACGTAGTGGCAAGGGAGAGGCGTAGTGGCAGGGGATAGACTGAGTTGCAGGGGAGGGACGTAGTGGCAGGGGAGAGACGTAGTGGGAGGAGAGAGACGTAGTGTGAGGGGAGGGACGTAGTGGCAGGGGAGGTACGTAGTGGCAGGAATGAGACTTGAGTGGAAGGGGGAGAGACGTATTAGCAGGGAAGAGACTTATTATCAGGGGAAAGACGAAGTGGCAGGGCAGAGACGTAGTGGCCGGGGAGAGTCGTCCAGACCGACACTGCCACCTACCCACCCTCCTAATCGATGGATACGGGGATAAAGCGGCCGGGGCGTCAATCTGAACACTTGCCTCTGTCTAATGCCAGGGTTAAGAACGTCCACTCCCATACGCCTTAATGGCATCCACTTGTGTCACTGTTGGCAGTATCTGTACAATACGGAATCCCAGTGTCTCGGAGGATTGTCCTAGCAGTCAGTACACTTGTACTAGACTGAACGGTGTCACAGTTCAAAGCAGTCTGAGATCTCACTAATGAAGTGGCTTGGGTCTGTTACTGAAGGTTGGTTGAACATGGGGAGGCGCAGCGTCCTAGGGAAGTGCTGTGCTGTTCAGACGGAGGGCAGGCGTCGATACTGCTTTGTGTATTGCTGTTATTTAGCCATGCTGTTTGTACAGCCTCGAAAGTTAGTTATTAGCGAATACTGCATTGGCAAGCTGTGAAACGAAGCCGTAGATGGTGATTGGAACGTTATCGTTAGATGCATGGCGGCGTGAAGGCTAGTGGCCAGCTTCACTCTCCGACTGCTTTTGTCTCTCGAGAGTCCTCTGTCGGCATCAGGTGGGAGGGGGGAGTGTGTGTGTGTGTGTGTGTCATAGCTGCACTGCATACTGTGCAGAAGAGAAAGATTTCTGCCCCTGTCGGGGTTCGATCTGACATTGTCCGGTCGTTCTTCTCGTGGCCTGACTGAACTGTGCCGAGAGGGAATTGGGCGGCAGCACGTTTGAGGTTCTGTGCGTGTGCCTGAAGTAATTGCAAGAGTGTACAGAAACCTCATATGCCAGAGATTTGACCCAGGAATCTGCTCGGCCTGAAGCAGTTCTGATAGCTTTGTTGTTTGGTTCTGGAGTAACGAGAATTGTAGAAACAGTTATTAGCATGATGTCTCAGGCTAACTGGACGTACATTTCCTCAGACAGGCCTATACGAGACCCGATCCATTCGCCGGCACTGCAGCCGTACACACTGGTCCGTATCTGAGTACTGTCCCACTCCGTCTCCAGTCACACAATCAGGCAGCCTGGTTGTAAGCTCTCCCGCTTCTTATTGGCACTCGGGATGTGTCGCGTTCCAAATCTCGGCCACAACGTCGACTGTCCTATCGGAAATCTTCGACGTTTTGCCTAACCTATCTACATGAATGCCGCGATATTAACTTGAAAACAGTCACCGCGGTTTTCTCGTAACACTTTAACTTTCAGCAAATATTCTCATATTCGACGCAGTGTAACGACTGCAGTTAATACAGCGTTTTTAAATAACGTGTGCTTATCTATTCATGTCCATGATATTAAATTCTATCACATTTATAAATTTGTTATTTTATTGTCTAATTATCTTTATTATTTGGTGGCACCTTGTTTATGTATTTGCAATAAACAGTAGGGTTGTAGGCAGATGTTGCGGATTATATAAATAACTAAGAAGTGTATAAATAATTCTGGCCTGAAAATGCTGTGGGTTAAATTTAATCAGTACTCTGAGTCCAAATGAAAGGCCTAAAGAATTGTCACTGGTACAGGAAACTGGGCAGCCATGTTGATCTGTGCTGTGACGTTGGTGAAAGATATGGCTTTGTTTTCGGTAAGGCAGTGTAAACATAGTAAATGTATGCAAAATGTCGTAGGGCGAGAAATCAAGTGCTAATAATACAGGCATAGTTTAGACACTGTAATTGACTACTGAAACTCTTTACTTTTATGTTTGTGAATTGGCAAATCTTTGGAGTTTCTGAATTGGATGTTTTCACGTTCCCCTGTACTGTTTTATCCTCGAGACAACATAGCGCGAAAATGCGCAGCAGTATGGGACAGCCAACAAATTGGCTCAATTTTTAATCCAATTTTGTTGGCCAGGGAAAGAACACAGAATAATCTAAACTGAGGATTACTGGGCTGCTGGCCTTGCGCACCTTCTGGTATCTTGAGAAGAACAGAACGTTTTGGAGAGCTGTGATTGGATTGAACTGCTTTCAGCACACCCTAATTAATACGTTCTCGTGCAGCTTAACACGTCTGCGAAAGCAGATGCAGTTTTTCAAATGTGTTTTATTCGAAATACCAGAATACGTACAAAGAGCAGAAACCCAGTAACCCTCAATGCAGTAGGCTGTACCAGTGTGACGACACTTTAGAATGTACAGTTGCTGTTGTATCACCTTTCATTGGAGATGCATGACTTAGTGTTTGCTAACTATTCAAGGCAATTAAGTAATGTTCGGTAATGATGCAGTGTCGTAAGACTAGCTTACATTTAGTCTGTTTCGTAGTAGCGTAATGTCAACGTAGTCTGCATAATTTTAAGTTATCTGCTTACAGACCATCGTGCACAAAAATTCCATGTCTCTGTACTGGCTAATATTCAACGAACAGAAAAGTTTTTCTGTGATCAAGCTGTGGGGCCCACGGCGTCCCATTTCCAAATTGTAACTTTGTATTGCACCAAACGCGCAGTTGTTTCGAGGACCTTCCCTTTCCCCGTAGTGTTCAACTGGCCTGTCTCAAACTGCGTGTTAATCCATTTGTATATTTTGCTTGCTTATAATTCAGGAGCTAAAGGCCACCAATGACACCCTTAGAGCACTGCAGGTGCAGTTAGAAAAAGCGTACACTCAAAATTCCAGTGGCCCTTCTAACAGTACTCTGACGGCAATTCTGGAAACAAAGGACGCTCGCATTGCTACTCTGGAGAAGGAGGTGGCCCTTCTGGAGCAGGAGTTGGATAGGATCCGTGAGAGTGCGGGAATGGGAGGGGCAATCCGGGAAACCCTGATGAGGGGTACTTCCCCCATTCCCCTGATGGACATCATGATGATGGATCATTCTGCCGCCACTGCTACATCTAGCTTGCCTAAACATGATTTTAGCTATAAACGACAAGTAAGTTTTTTTTTAAAAAAAATGAACAGTTTGGTTTCATGGGTCGTGACATAAACCAACCATTTGCTTTGTCACACGAACAGTAAAAGCAGATTAAAACGTAAACTGTTTTACATTCGCATTACAAGTGCAGACACAAAACTTCTCCTGTATGTCACTTCTATGAAAATGTAAGAAGGCTGAAGGAAGGGGAACAGAGCCCCACACCTTGCAGTAGTGTGGGGCGTGTTCTCTTTTTTCAGTCAAACGTGATTTGCAAAAAGGGACCAGTCTACAGACAGTCACAATCTCTTGACCAGTAAAATAACATGTGACTGTTTTACTAACATGACCTTGTGGTACACTTGTGGCAGCCTGCAGCTTCTGGCGCTTCTGTGCACAATTTTGAGGTGCATTTACTTACGCTGTGTAGCTGTACTCATACTTACACTTACGTTACACTAGATGCCAGACTAGACTATGACACCAGCTTCTGCAGATCTGTAACTTGCAAATCTTCTAATCCCTTGGTCTCCTCACTCTTCACTGTACGCGCGCATTCTTCCACTTAATTGTCCATTTGTGCGTCCTTTACTTCATTCAAACACTTCATATGTGCCTACAGATTTAGTCACACATTGCACAAACTAACATTTGTACTTTTCAAATTACGATCTGACTGCTAACAACCAGTACAGAGTTTATTAAAATCATTCAAGAATGAAATTTGTACAAGAATGTAATTACTTCTCCTGCTGTATTTTTTTTAGTAGCGCACACGTACTATTTTTTCCTAAATTCTTGGTTAGGTTTCTCCCATCACCCTGATGTTCAGAAGGTATGTTCTCAGAACACATCCATTTACCTTTTTAGGTAAATGGATGTGTCGCAGGATACACAGTGGGAAATGTCGTTGATGTGGTCATTCAAATGTCTGTACCTCCAACATACGAACACTTATGACAATACAGACATTTTCCATTTTGTGAATCTAAAGTCTGTCTGCACGATTTTCTTAACCCATACCTCCTTGCAAAACACTTAGAAGTTCTAAATCTGTTGCAAAACTCTTAATGTTCTACATTTGTGCCTCCATGGTGCTCGAAACTGTATTATGTTCAGAATCTGGTTTGCTTCCAATACTGAATGTCACATTGCACAAATCGTTTTATGTCGATTCAGGTCCAACTCAGCATAATATCCCAGAGAAATTAAATTTTTATTCCCATCAGGAACCTCAACTAATGCATCATTTCCTGTAATTTTGAAAGTTTTTACATTTTTAAAGTTAATTTCTTTTATTTTGAGTCTACCGAGTTTCCTTTGCAGAGGCGAAACCCAATTCAGAAACGAGGTCGTGTGTACATAAAGTGTTCTGATATCTGTTGCATATCTCTGAGTTGTTGATAGATGGTTGTGGAAGACTGCAGGAATGATTACACGTACGAAAGGATCTGTCGCAGCACCATCTTGTCCGCCATAAATACCGTTACCTTGGGATGTTTATGCTATCTTGCCAAGCTGTCAAACTCTTTTCTTACATTTTTGCAAAGCACATTTGTGAGTTACCTTCACGTGAACTACTTAGCAGCCTGCAGGGATATTTTCGTGAAGGTCTAGTTGCCACCGGGTAACAACCCAATTGCAGTTAATAAATATTATTATTATTATTATTACATATTCAGGATTTGGAGGTATTCTACTGCAGTCTTTATTACACAGAAATCTTGAGATGAAAATTAGATTGTAAATTTCTGAAAGGGCCATTTAAATGGGCTTAAAGTGAGGAAAAATGTAAATTAAAAATGAAGGAAATTAAAAAGTGTGTGCTGTGGAAATTATAAAAACAATTCCAGAAACTAGAATTGCTGCCGCATGATACGGTTCTTGCACAACTCTAAGGGATTCTTAAAGCGTTCAGTTCTGTAGCAGTGCAGAGTTTAAAGCATGTTCTATTATTCCGCTCCTTTGGAATTGAAAGAAATCGTATGCTTGTTTTTTGCAAGGTTCATAAGTGGTACAGATTTAGTGCTGCTCTGTTAGGTACTTGATTTTACTAAATGTCCAGTAGTGGGTACATCAAAATGCTAGATACTGTGATGACATTTCAGTTGGGTGTGTCATGAGGCTGTCTGTCCTATCTCTCAGAATCTTTGCAGGTATTCTGAAAGCTACACTATTTGAAAAATTGGGGTCAACCCTCAAGTTTCCAATTAAAAAAAAAAACTTTCAACATTTTTATCCAGATTATTCACAGTTTCTGAATGATCACAAATGCTGGTGCTGCATATTTTCGTGTATCACTCTCCGTTCATTAAAGGTCCACACGTTGTCTCTCACAACATATATACGTATCTCGGCTGTCTGGGTTCCTATTTGCGCATCACTTCACCTTTTTCTGCCACATCAGAATACGGTGGGATCGACACACAGTCCATACATCGCAGTGGGCATAAAGGGCTAACATTTTACCACCTTCATTGCTCTGTCACTCTGCTTCCCTTTCCGCTATGTATTTGTCTCTTTCATTTAGCACAAGCAGCATGTCAGATTGTAACAGACATGTAGACCTTTGTCTTGCGTGCTTAGCATAAACCGTAGCCAATAGCAACATTAGACTAGTTTATAGTAGACTATTTTTAGAAATAAATTTTTCCTAATGAAAGCCACTATGTACATTTTTATACAAATATACATCACGTTGAAGCAGTAGGTTTGCGAATTTGTTTGTATGTGTACTAATTTGGAATGTGTTGTTGCCTATGCATGTATGTATGTATGTATTAACAACACACACATACACACACACACACACACACACACACTGGTTTTTTGTGAACAATAAGTAGGGGCAAGACACACACAACAGTGAGCAAATTGCATGTTTTTATCAATTGTTTGTGTATACAGGAAAAAGTATTATTATTATTATAACATAAACAACCACGTTTTGTAATGAAACTGTAGGGAGTAGCTATAAAATTTTCTCTGCATACACACAAGGATTTACAATATGCAGTGGAACACACACACACACACCTTGCAGTGTGTTCGTGAGCCCACAGCTGTCTCACGGTGCATAGCACCTGGTGCACTGTTTCCTGTTAGTGTACAAATCCGTCCAGTTTGTTCTTCTAATGACCGAATGATAACCTGCAGCAAAATGCAGTGCACTGTGAGTCAGTTCAGCTAATCAGGCACACTAAAGTGGGTAAGTGGTAATTCAGAATACTAATCACTCCGCCATTGGTCCTTCTTGTGTGGTTTGCATTAAGTTACTGCTGTATATGTGTACAGCAAGGCTTTGTGAGTCATAATTGCTTGGCACTACCTGAAATAATGGGTAATTCTATTAACCATTTGAATTATAAGCCGACGGCCATTTTATTTGCCTGTTTCTATCCGTAGTCAGTGAACCTGTAGTAGATGACGTCAGACTGTGGAACTCTTGTTTCTGTATGATTGTTACATTGCATCTGAAGTGTAACTTTCGTCAGTGTAGTTGATGCAAATCAGAGGCAACAGTTACAGTGTGTACAAGACTTCTTTCCACGACTGGAAGCATGAAAGGTTAATTAACATATACCATGCCGTGTCCCGGCCGTGCCGTGCTGCGCTCCTGCCGTGCTCCGACAGTGCCGTGTCTTACGTGAAAGTATGTGTGATCGCCGGAAAGAACCGAACTTCTAGTCCAACAGTTTAGCGGATCCACTTTTGGATTCTGCTGCTACCAGTCATGACAGCCGGCAGCACGGTTTGTTGTGAGGAGCTGGTGATAATTGCATGGGGACCTTATTCTTTCAGAAGGAGGAAAACTAGCAAAAAGAAAATACTTCATTCATAGCGTGTTCTGAGCAAAAGATGAAGAAAGAGAATTTCACACTCTGTTTGGACGTCTGAAAGATAACAGGCAAAAAATTTTCAAATATTTTAAAATGGGTATTTCGAAATTTTAATACTTTAAAGATTTGTTACCCACAGACAGTCAAAAGAAGAGTACATCTGTATAAAACGAAAAGATGCAAGATCACAGTCTGCGTGCACACCAGCTACATATTACGGCTATACCGGCTGAACATGTTGCTTGTTTGCACACAGATACATTTGTGTTTAGACTATAATTTTGCATCTTTTCTTTTCTCCTTCTACACCCCTATATGTATAATTAAAACACAACGGGGATAATGTCTTGCCTAAAAAGCAGAATACAGTGGAGACGTCGCATAGAAGGAGTGGCTTTAACTAAAGGTCAGCTCACGTTCCGTACCTTCTGCTGTCTCCATCTCATCAGGACAATTAAACGTATCGCAAAAGGCAGCAGGTTTCTGGTTAACACTCTTCGTGAATGTCAGCGTAGTAGCTGGAAGAAGCCGAACCTGGGCAGGTTGCCCACTGTCCGTCTCTCGACGGCCCATGTTAATTCACACAGGCTATGCCATGCTATGCTGTGGCCTTGAAATGTCGCCTTCAGAGCGGCGTGTTCGGAGCACGGCATGGGCACGGCATAGTATGTGTGAATCCAACACGACGGCACTGTGTAAATCAAATGGGAAACCGTAGCGACACGGCACGGCGCGGCATGGTGTGTGTGTGTGTGTGTGTGTGTGTGTGTGAATTAACCTTTAGCCTTTAGTGTGTCTTGCTGTCAAATGCTAGTGGCATTGTGTGTACGAAGAACCAAGTCAGTAAGACAGACAAACGTACAATTGTTGACTGCCAAGTCAAATGACACCACACTGTCTCCCATCTATGGGTTTGTACCGCCATGCGATTAGTGGTTTTTTTTTTTTTTTTTTTGGTGGCTTTTTTTTAATTTTAATTCAGTACGAACGTTTTATTTTTTTTCTTTTTTTCTTTACTTTTTTTTCTTCTCCAACGAA
>Ga0123357_10010761_pt1 | contig 11670 bp, 6 predicted proteins | sample TergutEmb28metaG_FD_89873 | JGI IMG/M metagenome (GOLD analysis project Ga0123357, IMG submission 89873) | Embiratermes neotenicus P4 segment gut microbial communities from Petit-Saut dam, French Guiana - Emb289 P4 | ecosystem: Host-associated > Arthropoda: Insects > Digestive system > Gut ...
CACTCCAGGCCTGTAACGGGACTGCTTTACCTTTTTCTACATGTTTCGAGCAACTCTATGCTCATCATCAGGAGGTCAAATTGTATTAGTACAACATCTGGTATAATACTCTCTGTAAGTGACCATCCGGTGTGCAGGTTGAGAGGGAACTGTTCCTTCTCAACCTGCACACCGGACGGTCACTTACAGACAGTACTATACCAGATGCTGTATTAATACAATTCGACCTCCTGTTGATGAGCACAGAGTAGCTCGAAACATGTAGAGGATTATAATAATAAAAGTACTATGTAACGTAATTGTGCATCAAGTTGGCCATTTACTCTGAGCATTCAGTACAGTTTTGTCTGCAGCTTGCGTAGTGTAGTATACGAAAAAATGTTTTTCAAGTAGTTGCGTGCCTTAGAAGGTGCTGCCTATGTATACACTAATGCATTAATAAGTGACTACTTCTACTGCTGCAGTTAGATGAACTGTACTCATCAACCGTATCTTAAACCTGATACGTCCACGTCGGACTTCTGTTTTAATTCCAACACGTTTATGTTTCACTCACTAACTATACTGCCTTTGTTTTGGACATGTATCTGAAGGGCTAAGTCACTCACTGTAATAACTGTGTGAGGGATGGGGAACAGAGTTTGGATGATATCTCTAAGTATGTCCCTCTGTTAATGTTTTTTACAAATTTCAAATTTAGGCAAATCTTCGCACGCCTAATCACGAAATCAAACACTTCTGATATGTTTTTATTCTTCAGAATTTCAGGCCTGTTCCGATCTCACGGAATATTCCATGCTTTTCAGGGTCTTCCTCGTGCTCTATATATACTCATTCTGTTTCCTTAAGGTTCCATCATTCGTTCTTTAGAAGTGACTTATCAAATTGTATCTGTCATTATCTTATTTGTTTTATATTGATTTTTTCTCTGAGTAATTTCCCAATACCATAATTTTTAATATGGTCTGGCTTATTGCAGCCATTAATTGTTTCTAATGGTTTCATATTATTTTCTTTAATTTTAATGTCTTCTTTTAATCGTCAAAAGTTTACTTCCGTTCATCAGAGCTGTAAATGTTACCACTTATAATATTCTAGCAGATTCTTTACTTGTTTTTGGCTTCAGTCTTTAGCTCTTTAACATTTCTTAAACATTTGATTTTGTTATTTTGTTGTTAGTATAAACCAAACAGTAATGTATTGTCGTGATGTTCGATTTTCTGTACACCCAGTAAAGTAGTAAAGTAAAGGTAAAGTTCACCCTAGAACAGGCCATGAAGGCTAAGAGAAGGCGTAGAGGTATAGCTTTTCTCTGTTTTCAACTTCGGCCCTAAATGGGGGTGGGTGGTCAGCGCTACGTCTCGGCCGCTTTACCCCTGGGAAAGACCCGGTACCCTCTGTATAGGAGGCTGGGTGGACCCCAGGGCCGATCGGGACGGGTGCGGACAACCTCGCCGCCAACGGGACTCAATCCCTGGACCGTGAAGCCCGTAGCGAGTCGCTATACCGACTGAGCTATTCCGGTCCGCTCTCCACATTTAGTTTGAAGCTTTAAGTGTTCCCTTTCGATGTATATATTATAGAAATACTATAAAACCATTTCCTTTGCGAATAGAAGCGCTTCTGTCTCAAGAGAAGAATGGTTAGTTGTTCCGAACATGGAAATGAAAAGACAGTAATTTATAGTACATGTTATACATAAAATAGGTACGCCTGTATCCACATTTAAACTATCAAATTGGTATGCAAATGTTACCAATTCCACACTGTAGTCTAGATTTATTAGAAAACAACCTCGCAGTTCGCGGAGTGTGATTTATAACAATGAAAATTTTATTGCACGTATTGAGATGGATATTGCAAATGCCGAGTTTATCATTGTATTATAATTATAATACTCAGCAGCTGGAATGTAAATTGTGCAGTTTTCGCTTGATGAATAAAACATGAACAATCTTAGTACCGTGTAGGAACATGCAGAATAAGGATAGCGTTTTAAAGCCTGTTTCATCACTAATGATGAAGGGAAGAGTGTGACTTTGGAGAAGAATATGATTGTAATAAGATGTGTAATACAGAGGATTGAGTTCTTCTGCGATGTGGCTCCTTGTTCCTGAGTTGGTGTTTACTGTGGTTTCGAGAGCACTGTTCCTTGCGAAACTCCGGGAAACAAAAATCCAACGATATAGAGTCACATCCCACAAGACCTGGATCCTAAACAAAACCGCCGTTATTAAGTAAAGGAACTCTAAGCAGTTCAAGTAATTAAAACAGAGGGGACTAGCAGCGTTACAGCTCGGTGTTAATGGGGGTAGGCGTAGAGGGTAGCGGCGCGGTGCGACCGAAATCCAACCCTGCTGCTTCTCCTCCTCCTCCTATTCTTACTACTACTACTACTAGGATTACTACTACTGCTACTACTAATAATAATGATAATAATAAATTAATAATATTACGACTATTACTACTATTACTACTACTACTACTACTACTACTACTACTATTACTACTACTAATATGACTATGAGTAATAATAGTACGACGACTAATACTAATAGTACAACTGCTACTACTAATAATACGACTACTACTACTACTACTACTGATACTGGTACTAATACGACTATTACTACTACTAATACTATTACTACTACTACAACTACTACTGCTACTGCTACTAATGCGACTATTACTACTACTACTATTACTATTACTACTACGACTACTACTACTACTACTACTACTACTACTACTACTACTACTACTACTACTAATAATAATAATAATACGACTACTGCTACAATTGCTACAATCGAAACCGACGTGGAAGCCTCAAATCTTGCACGTGTAATGCAAGTTCTATTCCGTGGTTCCGGGAAGTGTTTCAAACTGTTCTTTTGCAGGCCTCCGATTGTTGTGAATTTCAGTTACTAACTACCTCACGGTAGGGCTATATAGCTGCAGCATCGATAAATAGCTGAGCGATTTTATGGTCTACGAGCAAGGCCCTGGCTCTTCGTATTGGATTCGATACCAGCTATATACAGTGTCTATTATTTTGTATGCCTTCTGCTTCTCTCACTTCTAAAGAACTGAGAATCCTGTGTGTGTGTGTGTGTGTGTGTGTGTGTGTGTGTGTGTATGTGTTTTGGAATGGTAGATGAAGTGTACCAAGTTCCACCACTTCAACCGTAGTTCGAGCCCAACATATCTCTACGTACCTTCTGCCCACCAACGGAACTTTCGGTATCGTTACTGACCCACGCAAACTTGCAAATTCCAACTGAGTGCGAGAGCTGCAGCCTGCCAGGCAGAAGCTAGGATAGTCGAAGACCGTTAAGATTTTATCGAATTATACTTTACTCCTAAACCGTACATGTAAATTGAATCAATTTGTAGGAACTTCTGCAGGACAATTGCTAATACCGATCGTGAGCTTCTGTCATGTCTGTCTGTCTGTCCGCGTGGAATAGCAGTTGGGCTCTCACTGGACGCATTTTAATGAAGTTATATATGAAGAACTGTTAGTAAAATCTGTTGGCCAGGTTGAGGTTTGGTTGAAATAGGATAAGAGTAATATACACTTTACATGAAAACCTAGGGTACATTTATGATAATTTTTGTCCTGCGGAAAATAAGTACAAGACATACTGCAGATACAGAGACGCCAGAGAAGCAGTGAGTGATCAGAGCATACATAGTGTGATGCCACATAGATGCGATTTTGATGCTGGATAGTTAAGGGAAAATAAAAATAGACACTCATAATATTGAATATTTATTGCTGATGTGTGAGAATATTAAATTTGGTACGTAGATGGATTGGCATATATGTACAAATTTTGTAAGAATTATTGTTTAAATATTTCTACCAGTAGTGGTTGGACCTTATACAGGTTATGACCGATAGATATAACACACGTAAAATACACTTAGGCTTACAAACAATAGCCGATACCGTTTGCCGTGCGGTACATGGCGTAGGTCCGCGGCTGCTCGACTGTTGGGGTCGTGGGTTCGAATTCCACTGTGGGCATTAATATTTTTCTCTTATGTTTATTGTGTATTGTGTAGGTACCGGCCTGTTCTACGAACTGATCACTTGTTCAGGAGAGTCTTAACGGGTGTGTGTCTAATTGTGTGTGATCTAGTAACCTCAAATATGAGGCGGCCTAGGCCTGAGTTGTTGCAACACAAAACGAAATATAAGTTCTTCAAAGAAATATAGTAACTGGCCCTAATGACAGTAATGAGAATCTTTTTGGGGATATGGTAAGGTTAACTGCAGAGGAGAAATGGATTTTCACTCTCCGGGCAAACGACAGGTTCCTCATGCGCCAAATCTCTCGCTACAGCTGCAGTGCTCAGGAATTTGTTGAATGGGGTTCTCAGTATCATTTGTACGACGCTTATCAACACGCAACTTACACAGTAATGATTCATACTTATTTTCTCACCAAATGTTAAGGAAACCGTCACATCATAACACTTAGGCGTAGTAACCCTTATCCTGCTAACGTGGAGAATATGGTGAGCTTCTAATAATGCCAGGAGATGGCAGATGGGATTTAGCTCGGCGTTTAAAGGGTTAATGCTGTCGTGCACGTATCCAGATCTACCGTATATTCTCGAATCTAATCCGCACACTCTTTACAGTTTCAGAAGACTAAAAATCAGATGCGGATTAGAATCGCGTGCGGATTAGATTCGCGGTCGTGAGCTGGATTTTGGAAAAATGATAAAGCTGCTGTACGTGCCGTAAGAACAATACAATACAATAATGTATTATTTTTTATTATTTGTAATATATAATATAATATTTATAATTTATTATTCACCAGACTCGCCGTCATCACTCATAACTGAAGCAGTCTGCCTTGTAGGCAAGGGACGGTTGAAGGAAAAGTGCGGATTAGAACCGCGAAATAACTTTTCTTTTTCGTTTAAGAAATCGGCAAAAAATTAGATTCGGGTGCGGATTAGATTCGAGAATATACGGTATATGGAAGTTATCAAATTTCTACTGGTAGCGTATTCCCATAAGACTGCATCATACACCGACGAAGGCGAAAATACGTAATATTTCTTGAGTGATTTTCACGTTTTTATTCGCCAGGAAACCGTCACTTTCTACGACGGAATATAACACAGTATAGCTTTTAGTAGGGATGTTGAACTTGATGTCGTGACGTCAGAGGTTGCAGGCGTGCTATGGCTTCAAGTTGGTCTTCTGTAGGGATAGTACAAATGTGTGACAGTTTTCTCTGGAAATTCAGCCGAAGAAAATATGGAAGGCATCCAAAGAAATGACCAGTTTGAGTGTGGCACTTCATGGAACTGGTGAGTGTACACAGGTCTTGTATGATTTTCCCATCTCAGCGGGTTTGAATTCAGAGCGTTCTATTATTGCTGTCATCATACATCCTATAAGTTTCTATCACACTGTACAACGATTCGCTCATAATAAATCACTGTCAAACATGCTGTGAGAGAGAATGGGGTTTCCCCAATTTTATGTCGCGTGAAACAGATGGCTGAGCAGAAACACGTTTCAAACCTTAAGCGTTAATCTGTCAAAAATTCACTTCATTGTGTTTTTACGCCTTCAGAGTTTCGGGTAGATAGGCCATTACATAAGGTTATGAAGTTGTGTGTTGTACTCGGCGTACGTAGTATAGGGTTATTCAAAATGATTGTCGGGGTTTTAACAACTTGTCATACACAAAACACTTGAGATAGGGGTATATATATTTTTTTATTTAATAGAACAACACTCCAAGTTTTTGTTACATACCTTACGGGTGCTCTGTGATTGTGATTGTACAAACATCAACACGATAATCGAGTTCCTGCCAAACTGTTTGTAGCATGTCAGTGGTGATCATTGATTATCATGTTAATGTTTGTCGAATCACAGAGGGTGCATATATAGAGCACCTGTAAGTTATGTAACAAAAATTAAATTAAAAAATACATATACTCCTGTCTCAAGTGTATTTTGTATGACAAGCTGTTAAAACCCCGACAATCATTTTGAATAACCCTGTACTTTATGTTAATGGTTCTTATGCTTAAATGTTGCAGGTACATAAGATTATACAGTATTATATTTAAACAGTTATCTTTTAGATAATTTTAGCTGAAATCTCCCTCTTTTGAACAGAGGCATCACGAATCGCTTATAAACGTAATATGATATTAAATATTGTACGTCGGCACAACTACTTTATTACACAAGGTAATTACATAGGCTACATGTTTCGACTTTTAATCAGTCGTCTTCAGGCCTATTTTGACAACTGAGTTACAAGATGCTATGCACACATAGGTATCCCACCGTGTTTACATTCATGGAAATACGTAAAAATTAAATAATTTGTCCCAAACGTGTGACATGAAAATTGTGTTTACATCAGTGAGGAACCTGAAACTGGATCACTTGTCTCGAAAAATGTGTTATACAAATTGTGTGATAAAGGTTAAAATATGTAAAATTTAACACGTTTTAACCTTTTGTTACACAATTTGAATAACACATTTTCGAGATAAGTGTACAATTTTAGGTATCTCACTGATGTAAACACAATTTGCACGTCACACCTTTGAGAAAAATTACTTAATTTTTATGTATTTCCATGAATGTAAACACGGTGGGATACCTATGTGTGCATAGCATCTTGTAACTCAGTTGTCAAAATAGGCCTGAAGATGACTGATTAATAGTCGAAACACGTAGCCTATGTAATTACCTTGTGTAATAAAGCAGTTGTGCCGACGTACATTATTTAATATCATATTATGAAATTTACCTGGTGTAAGGAAATTGTTATTCTTGAAAATGAAACGACTTCAGCAAGTACAAACTTCTGGAAAAGAAAGCTACGAGAATATCATAAAACATTTTGTGAATATGCGACAGCGTAATTTGAAATGAAGTGTAGATTAAAACTTGGAGTTAGACACGTGCCACTTCAAAAGCAAACCGACACGATTCAAGATTACACCTACCCCTTGTAGAACATTGGAATGTTACGATTCGTCAGGCGAATGTTTACAGAAATTACCTAGAAATATTCCCTCTGCATTTGACGATTGACATATTGTATTAGTCAGCAAATTGTAAATATACATATGTAGCAAAATCTTCTGAAAATATTTAGAAACCAAAGTATCTGGAGACAAAAATAGCAATGGAAATGCGGGGTTATGATGAAATAAGGAGAATAAGCTTACCAACGGAAATAGAATGGCCATTTAATTCAGTTAAAAACTCGTATTTTTCTTGCGATTGTCAAAGAACTGAAAGATGAGTCATATATATATATATATACACACACACACACACAGTAACTCCGGGGAGCAGAATTCTTCGTGAGAAGCTAACAGGCCTTCATCTTGTTAAGAAGTTTCTCGCATTTTATGGAAAACGAAGGTTCCCCACCGCATTGTTAAGGGTCCTCCACCTGTCCGTATCCTGAGCCAGATCAATCTAGTGCATGCCCCCACACCACTTCTTGATGATCCATTTTAATTCTGTCCTCCCATCTAAGCCTGGGTCTTCCAAGCGGCCTCTTTCCTTTAGGTCTCACCACCCAAACTCTTTAAGCAACTCTCCTGTCTCCCTTAAGTGCCAAATGACTCTCCCATTAGATTATTCTTGAGGCGATCACCTGAGTAACATTTGGAGAGGGGACTGATCATAAAGCTGCTCGTTATGTAGTCTTCTTCACTCCCCTCTTAACTCGACCCTCTGTGGCCCAAATAACTTGGTCAGCAATAAATTTAACATTCATAGGTCCGTGCATCGCTAATAGTATATTCGCAGAGTGAAAGGTAAAGTGATCCCGTTACAGGCCCGGTGTGGCCCAGAGGGTGGGTAGAGGTATAGCTCTACTCTTCATGACCGCGGCACTAGAAGGGGGTGAGTGGTCAGCAGCACGCCCCGGCCGCACTTTACCCCCAGGAAAGAACCAGTACCCATTTTACAGGAGGCTGGGTGGGCCCCGGGGCCGGTCTGGACGGGCGGGAAATCTCGTCCCCACCGGGATTCGATCCCGGACCGTCCAGCCCGTAATCAGTCGCTATACCGACTGAGTTACCCGGCCCACTAATATATTCGCAGAGTACAACCAAGAAGATGCAGTGTTTCACAATTTATTTATTTCTGCAAGGCACTGTATATGTTTCAGATGGGTTTTCCGTCCATCATCAGGAGCTCAAAACTGCACACACAGCGTTAGGTATTTGTCAGACGAATACTGCTACCTGCTGCTAGCCGGTGCTAGAGCGCCTTAGAAAAATAATTAAATTATGAAACGCTGCATCTTTTTGGTTGTACGCTGCGAATAACTTGGTCAGCCTCTATTCCCGAGCACCCTTCTCTGATGTTTCTCCTTCATTATATGACACATATATTTTTGCATATAATTTTTCCTCGTTTCTTACTTCTAAGGGAAGAGCATAAATTAGAAATACCTGAAAACCTACTGTCGAGGAATATGTCTGGATGAAATGTGTGTACACTTTTTTGATTTTACGTAAAGAACGAACTCACTTATGCAGGTCACTTTTCATCGTTAGGATAGTGAAATCAAGATGTAATGTGGGTTGTTTACGAAGCTGGAATGGGCTTCATAATAAATGCATAAAAATTCGAGATTTGAGGTTTCTGCGACAATGATTGATGATACTGTATTCTGATGGTTTGGTCCCGACGTTTCACAGGAACCTGCTAGTTTCATAATCAGAGTAGAACCCCACGATTTCCGCTAGTAGGGTACGAATCCGCTGCGTCTAATGACACTGGTCAACAAAGATTTTGGCCCACGAGAAAAAACGTATTTTTCTGGTGCTTTTTTGGACGCTGAATTCGAATATGTTTCCAGAATTTCTCTATCACCCACACCTTTCGCTCCAGGTTAAAGGGCTTGAATCTTCTGCCCCAGGACACTAAGGTGTTTTTTACCATGGGCGTCTTAAAGAATTTAAGGTTTTCTTCTCCCAGGAAGATGGTGTAATGTTTTGCAATGATATTTCTTCCGTTACAGAAGTTCTTGGTCACGAATGTAACCCAGATCAGTGGCGCTTGTTCATTGATTCGTCAAAAGTGAGCTTGAGTGTGGTTCTACTCCACAGCGGAAATAAATTCTCCTCCTTTCCTTTGGCTCATGCAGCCAATACGAAGGAAAGTTATGAAAGCATGAAGCTACTGTTGGCAAAGATTAAGTATGACGAATTTAAGTGTACGGTATGTGGTGATCTTAAGGCTGTGGCACTGTTACGCGGAATGCAACTCAGGTACGCAAAATACTGCTATTTCCAATGTGAGTGGGACAGTCGGTACAAGAAGAATCACTATGTAAATAAACTGTGGCTTAAACGAACATCACTGAAGCCAGGGAGAAAAATGTCGTCAGTCCTCCTCTTGTTCTTCCGGAGAAAATTTTTCTGCCCCCTTTGCACATAAAAAAATTGTGAAAGTATGGATAAAACCGGCCGTGGATTCCAATATGTTAGGAGTAATTTCCCAAATGTGAGTGATGCAAAAATCAAGGAAGGTATATTTATAGGACCCCAGATCAGGGAACTGATGCAAGACAAAGAGTTCATTGAAGACCTGAATGAGACTGAAAGAAATGCATGGTTGTCTTTTAAGAGGATTTGCAAAGACTTCTTAGGAAATCACAAAGCAGCGAACTGTCAGGGTATTGTGCAGGACCCGTTGACTTCGTACAAAGCTATGGGATGCAATATGAGTCTGAAAATCCACTTTTTAGAGTCCCACTTTGATTTTTTCCCAGAAAATCTCGGGGAAGTCAGTGACGAACACGGTGAAAGATTTCACCAAGATATTTTGGTTACGGAAAAGCGGTACCAAGGCAAGTGGACCTCAAATATGTTGGCAGACTATTGCTGGACACTGAGGGGGGATGTATCTGAAGCCAATTACCGGCGAAAATCATACGCCTCAACATTGTAGAGGTAAGTTTCTGCCTATTTCATTAGTACGTAAAGTACCATTTTGCACAAATTCAGTCCTCTGTATCTTTGAAACTCTGTCTGATATAAAAATTCTGTGTACATGTCTGAATTGAACATAAAAAGTACTGCTAAGTTCACCTGTTGAAGTTCGTGGGCCGAAAAAAAGTTAAATTTTGTTGTCCAGTGTAATAATTAAAGGTCTGCCCTCATGATGGAAGCTGCAGATTTCTCTGAAATGCCGGTAAATTTCTATCAGTTTTCTTGTCACATCCCAGAATATGGGAATTTTCAGTGTGTGAATAAACTGCCTTGTAGGCTTCATTGAAAGCGACGAAGAGCAGAGAATGTCTTTGGAGTAATTATGTTAGTCTTAGGGATACAGGTTGTGATGATGGGAAGTGGTTCTGATTGGCACAGCATCGTTTACAATAACAGCCATTGGGTTTAGTGGTGCTGAATGTTGTTTTATGCTGAAGTGTAGTTAGATTTAGTGAACCTAATCTAGTTACAGTATTTACGGAGTGGGTAATATATTTTACATTATGTTAAGGGCGTTATACCGGTTTAGATTCCAAATTTTAAAAAAAAAAAAAAAAACCAGCGACATCTAGCCATAATAGCTATGCTAGATTGCCAGTAAGCTTAAGGAAAGTATGCCCTTAAATGTAGGTTACAAGCTTTGCGAGGTCACCCAGCATTATGCCTGTCGGTGAATAGAGGAACAGTTTCATTTTATGGCTTCAAAACTTTTCCAAGCAAATTGACACTACATTATTTAAATTTTTTGTATTTTTAATCCAACACAATAGCTGTGCGTTTCAGATCGCTTTGAAAATAAAAGCCTTCATAAATATTCCAACTACCACACTCTCTCATATGTAGACTAAAGTGTAGAACACGGCGTTAGCCTCCTAAACTACACCAATGCGGCTGTTGAAATCAAGTCATGGCAATCGCAGAGCAGTTTGCGGATACGACCATTGGGAAGCCACGTAAAGAGGTCTGCCTCCACATCTTCCTCTAGTTGTCATAGCTTTCAATCCAGGCGCCCGGCCATATTCACACAAATGGTAATGGCATGTACTTGATACACTTTGGTAGCTGCAACAGATTTAGGCTGGTTTACATTTACCGAAAAGGGATTGATGGATATGCAACATACTGAGAACATTGGGAAACTGAAGCCCTAGCATCCATAACATGCATTGACGTCTTTCTTTGGCTTCAGTATAGTGGACTGCATGACTTTCGTATTTACGTGAGGGAGGATACGAGAAATTACTCTGAATGACATGTGTTCTGCCAGGTGAATAAAGAAGTAAGGTGACATTAGAACAGGTAATGAGATCTCAAATAAACACAGACAGATGCATTCATATATTATTAAGTCGTAACTTTATTAACACTATGAATGACGGCATCACGAAGTGCGTTGATACGTATTATGACAATAATATTGTACGTCAGCACAACTGTTTTTATTACAAAAGGTAATTACATAGGCTACATGTTTCGACTATTGAACAGTCATCTTCAGGCCTATTCTTTACAGGTTAAGTCACAGGATGCACAGCATCCTGTGACTTAACCTGTAAAGAATAGGCCTAAAGATGACTGTTGCATCCTGTGACTTAACCTGTAAAGAATAGGCCTAAAGATGACTGTTGCATCCTGTGACTTAACCTGTAA
>Ga0123357_10010762_pt1 | contig 11669 bp, 11 predicted proteins | sample TergutEmb28metaG_FD_89873 | JGI IMG/M metagenome (GOLD analysis project Ga0123357, IMG submission 89873) | Embiratermes neotenicus P4 segment gut microbial communities from Petit-Saut dam, French Guiana - Emb289 P4 | ecosystem: Host-associated > Arthropoda: Insects > Digestive system > Gut ...
GTAACCGTTCAACTTTGGATATAGGTGTTTTGGGTTATATCGGTATAGTTTGACCTAAGGAACACTCTCCCGAAGTCTGGCACATTCCTCCTGGGACACCCTGCATATATATATATATATGTTTCAGTTTAAAATACATCCATATTAACTGTGTTACCTAACGTTGCGTCTTTTGACATGATTGTGACATTTGCAGGCGTTTTGGCAAATTGCTGACGTTGAATGTATACTGAAGTTAATTATAAACATGATTTTACAGAACTAAAAATTAAAATTAACTTGTTTATGTCTATCGTTTTGAAAATCGTTTAATTTCTCAAAAAATGAGTGTATAAAAGTTATTTCTATTTTAACGCTTTAAAATATTTAAAATTTTGGGGGTTCATATGCAGCAGTGGATAAGTTACTTGCTAAACAACTCCAATGCCAATTACAGACAAGCCGTATGAAATGATTGTCTGATACGTCATACCAGTCACGCACAAATCCTACGTTCCGCAGCTGGTCACCGCTTGGAATGTGGACACTTTCATACTTTAGTAATATATTATTATTATTATTAGTAGTAGTAGTAGTAGTAGTAGTAGTAGTAGTAGTATGTGTACACAATACGGTACAGTGTCAGCTATTTATAGAATCCAAGAAAGCCTATGATTCAGTTAGGAGGGAGGTCTTGTGTAAAATACTCATTGACTTTGGTATCTCCGAAAAATAAGTAAGGTTAATAAAAATGTGTTTAAATGAAACCTAAGTCCGGGTAACAGAATTTGTCTGACACGTTTCCCAATAAGAATGGCTTGAAACAAAGAGATAACTTATCGCCATGGGTTTTCAACTTTGCTTTAGAATACGCCATTAGGAGAGTTAAAGTAAACCAGGAAGGCTTGAAATTAAACGGTACACATCAGCTTTTGGTTTGTGCTGACGATGTTGGTACAGTGGGCGAAAGCACATACTGTAAAGAAAAACACAAAATATTTATTAGTGGCTAGTAAGGAAACTGTACTAGAAGTAAATGCTGATACAACGAAGTACGTGGTGTCTCAAGATTAGAATGCAGGACCGAGTCACAATATAAAAATTGAAAATAGTTCTTTGAAAGGGTAGAAAAGTTAAAATACTGGGGAATACTCCTAACACAGAAAAATTCCATTCATGAAGAAATTGATGTAGATTGAAGTCAAGGAATGCTTGCTATCATTCGGTGCAGAATATTTTGTCTTCCAGTTTGCTATCCAAAAATCGAAAGATATACAAAACTGTAATTTTGCCTGTTGTTTTGTGTGGGGGAGTGACTTGGCCTTAAAAATGGGAAAGGAATGTAGGCTGAGGCTGTTCGATAATAGGGTTCTGAGGAAGATATTTTGGCCTTAGAGGTATTAGGTGGTAGCAGAGTGGCGAAGGCTACATAAAGAGGATCTTTATCATCCGTATTCCTCTCCAAATATTTTAAAGTGATAACTTCAGGAAGAATTTCATAGGGGAACATGGGGTACGTATGGGGAACAGGAGAGGTACATGTAGACTTTTGGTGGACAGACTAGATGAAAAGAAACCACTAGGAATTCCTAGGCGTAGATGGGAGGGTAATATTAAGATGGATCTTCAGGAAGTGGGATGGGGAGTGCCTGGACTGGATTGATCTGGCTCTAGATAGGGGCAGGTGGCGGGCACTTGTAAACGCGGTAATGAACTCTCGAGTTCCATAAAATGCGGGGAATTTCTAGACTAGCTTGAGACTGTTTAGCTTCTCGAGAAGGACTCTTCGTGGAATTGTTGTTGTTGTTATTATTATTATTAGTATTATTATTATTATTATCATCTGCACAACTAACTGGCCAAGGAGCGAAGCCGTTGAAAACTTTCGTATAATTTCTGCATATGATTGCCTTGCGAAACATCAGCATCTCTTTCCCCGTCCTTATTGCACATTCTGTGATCAACGAGAAGAAACTGACCAGCACCATTTGTTGAGATATTGAACTTTATCTTCAATACTTGAAAGCCAAAGATACTCTAATTAGACCGCGGAATTAACGATGCCGTCAGTCTACCTGCCATTTGAACAAATGTCTTTTTACGTTCATAATGTCAGTTATGCTAATATTTTTGCATATCTGAAATATGTAATTATTAGTGCTTATTTTGTTACGTGATAAATAGCAGGAAGTATTTTATAATCATGTCTCTAGTATTTACTTTTTTGAGCGCTTGTATGGATGCGTGGGTGTAGCAGTGTTGCGAGGCTGTGTTATACTGGTACTGCTGGCTGGTATTCTGCTGTACGTTTCCCGTTATAGAGCTTCTGTCTGTATCTGTTATATTCGTGCAACATATCGAATATCGGATTGTAATTTTGTACAAATATATTTTCTCGTTTGGTGTACCGTATACGTGGACTGTATGCGTTGTATCCATATGTACACCCTTCTGTACTATCTGCATTATTTCTAACTTATGTTAATAAGAGCACATTTGTGAACATAGTTCACTCCACATAACATGTAATTTAATTCTTCGTCGATGTTTTAGAAGCCTTGTGTATGTCACAAAAACTGTACGGAAGACCTGCCAGCTTCTCCTGTATATCGAAGTGGGCTTCTCAGTCTACGCGCAGACAACTCACTCTTCCCACTTCGGTTTGCTTTATTTATTTTCCCTTCTGTGTGTCTTCGGCTAGCTTTACCAGTTCTGAACATTTTTCCCATATATGAGTTTTTGCAAATATTTATTACAAAGTGTTGTATTTCTGCGAACAAAATTCTGTTTTTTAATAACGTTTAATTATGAAGCAGGTTCTCGTATAGTATGTGGCTTATTATGTGTTTTCCTTCCGTATCATTTCTTTGTTGGTTGCGAACATTATTTATCACGTAAGATGCAATAAAAGTTTATTGGATTACAGTCTTGTTATTCGTTGGTTTATAGAATACACTGCATTGTCAGTGATTACTTGTTATGTGTGTTGTAATGTACAGAAAATTTCATTTTTAAATTCCTTTTCTAAGGTAGTGTCGCGATTTGAATCAAAGTCTTTGAAGCGTTTGGTCTTCTTAGGCTATCTGTAGCGACGTTTTCTTCGTTGTATATGATTAAAATTTTTCCACTTCTCTGAAACACGCTACGGTTTTGTATTGTGACAATATAAGTCACATCCCATTATGTTGCCAACAGGTAAGAAGATTTGTGCTTAAATTGCACACGTAGATGTTTCCATTGCTAATCATTTGTTCGTCTACGATATCGTATGGAATTTAGGTTCATGCATTGTTTTAGTTAATACTTACGAGATTTCAGGCTTCCGCGCTCGGTGTAGTTACCTTTGCTATTTTGGGATGTTACGCAGCGTTTGATAGTAGTTGTTAACCGACGTTGCGGGGCAGCGCGTCTGATCCATTTCATTGGACAAGCAGTCAAAGAAGAATGCCGGGCGAGACTGGATGTAGACCGCATGGTTTCGGTCCGCGCATCGCAGGAGGAAGAATAGGGAAAAAAGTAGTCTGACATTCTTAACTCAGAGTCCTTCAGATTTCAGGAAGTGGCGTAGAACAGCCTCCAAGTAGGATGTCCGACAATCTCTTTGAACTCCTCGACCCTTCAAGACAGGACCGAGACGCGCTCCCGAATTGTCGACAAACAACATCACCATACGCTGCATAGCATTCAAGAAGAGCGAACACCTAGCTTTATTTCTTCATAATTTACTTCCTTTTGATTTACATAGTCTGAATTGATTATTTTGACAGTATATAATTTCTTTGGTGACATTTTGTATGGACTACATATTGAAAATAGCGAAAGATCCCATTCCAATGCGGTCACTGATAGTGATTTCTCGTAGGCCATACGTGTACTGGATTCCGTACGTTACGAGGGGGTGCTGATAAGTCCTTAGCCCGACCAGGAAGAAAACAAGCTAAGCGACCAAACTCGGGATTTAATCAACATACTCTCCACGAAGCTCAACACACTTCTTAGCCCGTTGCTCTAAATTTTTCAAGCCATCCAAAAAAAAATTCAGAACTTTGTCCTTCCAACCAGGTCTCCGCGGCAGCAATGACCTCCACGTCTGATGAAAAATGGCGAACTTTCAATTTTTTTTCAGTCCAGGGAACAGGTGGTAGACCGACGGGGCCAGATCCGGAGAATAGGGTGGGTGATCAAGACATTGGAAGCCCAGATAGGCCAGTTTCTTCTGGGTTGCAAGTGCCCGGTGAGCCGGAGCATTGTTGTGCAAGTACAAGAACCCCTTGGTGACCTTCCTGCGGCGTTTTTCCTTCAAAATGTCCTTCAATTGCACCAGCAGAGATGAGTAATACTCCGCTTTCATATTTTGGCCTTTTGGAAGATAATCAATGAGGAGGATGCAATCTTGATCCCAAAAAGTCGAGGCGAGAAGGTTTCAAGCGGATTTTTGCACTTGAATTTTTTTGGGGGCGGGCGAGGTGAGCCGCTATGCCGCCACTCCATTGATTTTTGCGTTGTCTCCGGGTCATAGTGATATAACCCGATTTCGTTCATGGTCACAAATCGCGACAGGAAGTCAATCGGATCGCGCCGAAAAAATTCCAAAGTTGCTCAGGCGACTGGCACAGCTGACGTTTTTGATCCGCGTTCAGGCATTTCGGGACCCACTTCGCGGAGAGCTTCCGCATGTCCAAATCTTCATGAATGATGGACCTTACCCACTCAGTGAGATGCCCAGTTGCTCAGCTACTGATTTTGCCGAAATCCGGCGGTCTTCCAAGATTAGCTCGTGAATTTGATCAATAATCTCCGGGGTGGTCACTGTTTTGGGTAGTCCAGGACAAGGCGCAACACAGGTGGAAAAATCACCATGTTTAAACAGGGCCACCCAGTTTTTACGGTGGCCTTCGATGGTGCATGTTTCCCTAATGTTTCTCTCAGAATGACGTGAATTTCCTTCGACGCCTTGCCTTGCAGGAATAAAAATTTGATGACAACTCGCGTCTCCATGTTGTTTAAATCGCGCGCGTCGCCTGACATGCTTCCTTTCAGTCTCTGTAACAAGAAAAGACTTGCAATTCGGCACATGAACAGACCCCTCTTTCCAACGACACAATTGATTCCGTCCTACGACATCGGGAAGTAGGTCGGGCTAAGGACTTATCAGCACCCCCTTGTGCATGCATGCGGTAAGTGTATCTTCCGTTATAGAGGGTAGCCTCGAGGTTATCACTTTTACCGCCTGTAAATAGTCGATCTCATATTTACTGGTTATTTGTGAACGTACTTTTCAAAAATATAGGCAACTTGACAGATTGTGATAATATTAATGTTACTGATAATTAAATGCTAATAATGTGGGAAACAAACGGTTATTGTACTCACATTACAACAATAAACGGCTTTGAAGTAAACAATATAAACTTTCCTGCATCCTTGAGATTACTCTAGACGACCACACCGATGTTTGTGTTTGTGTGTGTGTATGTTTGTGTGTATGTGTTTGTGTTTGTATGTGTGTGCGTGCGTGTGTGTTTGTGTGTGTTGGTGTGTGTATATGTGTGTATGTGTGTGTGTTTGTGTGTATGTGTGTGTGTTTGTGTGTGTATGCGTATGTGTGTGTGTGTGTGCATGTGTGTGTGTGTATGCGTATGTGTGTGTGTGTATGTGTGTGTGTATGTGTGTGTGTGTTTGCATGTGTGTGTTTGTGTGTATGTGTTTGTGTTTGTATGTGTGTGTGCGTGCGTGTGTGTCTTTGTGTGTGTATGTGTGTGTGTATGTGTGTGTGTGTTTGTGTGTGTGTGCGTATGTGTGTGTGTGTTTGTGTGTGTATGCGTATGTGTGTGTGTGTATGTCTGTCTGTCCGTCTGCTAACATTTGTCACAATTCCAGTTAAGTTCGTGTAAAAATAACAGACCCTACTACCATACTATTTCTTTTTCAGCTGCTACTTCATGCAACAGAAGAGAGCAATGCGACTCTGAGTGGAAAGCCCCATTGATCTAACAATATTCAACGACCGTCAGAAGCAGAAGAACCAAGACAGGTTGGTCTTACAGGCATACTGTTGGCGTACGCATTATACACATATTGCTGGTGATGTAAAATCCAGATACAGCGAAATGTAGCGACATTAAAAATAGCTTGTTTACTATGCGTGATTTCAGACTCCCACAGCGAAGTAGTGGCTATTACACAGCGCGTAGTCGTGATGCCCTACTAACGTTTCGGGACAACATATCTGTCCCATTTTCAAAGGTCATTTGAAGATGGTACTGATGTGTTGTCCGGAAATGTCGCTAAGGAATTACCGCTACTCCCTGCACAATAGAAAACCGCAGTTCTAACCTTGAATACTATTACAAACTGTTAAATTCAGTACCGAATTCCACTATAAATGCTTACTGAAAATGTGTAAAGAAAGAGAATCCTAAGTTCCCCTCGTCACCTAAATAAGGATACCACTACTTATTCCTTAAAGTTAGGATTCTACTGTATACGCAGGTTATGAACATGAAGAAATGTTTTGAAAACTCAGCTATATTTAAACTGAAATATTGCGTGAAAATTGTGTTCCTCAAATGAAACTTGTTACCAAATCACTTCGCGTCACATTCTGGAATATTACAACGTTAATATGCACCTCTTTTAAACCTTAGACCTCAGTCCATGGATCAGTCTCCTACTTTGCATGCGGTTCACATCGAATGTAGACCGGTTAATCTTCGAAAACCCAAGTCAGGCTTACACATCAGCAGCAGCTGTCCGTAGGTGGGACAGTGTTATCGGTGGGCGAGCGAAGAGCTTAATGCACCAGACAGGTGTTCAAACATTCAACAAAAGAAGCGAAGTGTTGCATAGCGCCGTATCCAAACAGATGTTACCTGGACTATAAGAATTAGTTGATAAATTATAGGATTATAGATTTGTCAGTAACACTGCTCGATGAATTTAATATCCATAATCAAAGGCAAGCCATGGCATCAGTGAGCGTTAAACGAGTGTAGAGGAAACAACTGTGGGCTATTTCAGACTACAAATTGGGCATTTCCCTTGATTTACTAAGTAAAATTAAAGGCAGTTGTGTCCTAGACAATGGTTTCTCACATTGTGGAATGCGTAACATTACTATTACGCCAAACATTGTGTACTAATAAGTAACTTTAAAAAATCGCAAAAATGTTATAGGAATTTGTAAAAATAATATAACATAAGCCGCATATATCTGCTAGTAAGTGGCTTTGCTGGCAACATGGTACAACTCAACTCCGCTGCCACCCACTCTTTCCGAATTTACCTTTTTTTAACTACAAAAATTGGCGATACATAGAAACTGTAAAATTTTATTTTGTGTTTTATTTTCATGGCTGTACAGCCCTCGTGGGCCTAGGTCTCCTTATTGTTGAGGTTTCGAGATCACACTCTGACACCGCACGCAGTAGGACTCCTATGGACTAGTGATCGGCCCGGCTCACAAACTTCTACCTGCACAACACACACCAATCACAATAGACAGACGTCCATGCCACAGGTGGGATTCGAACCCACCATCCCAGAAAGCGAGCCGCCGCAGACCCACGCCTTAGACAGCATGACCACCGGGATCGACTTCTTTTAGTGGTGAGCCAGGGTAAAATTTTGAGAACTGTTCTAGCCCGAACTTCGATACCGACATTACAGTCAGACTCTCTTCCCCTTGAGACTGTCTTGTCAGAAATAAGAACACAAAAATATTGTATTACATCGCTTCTGCTAGACAACACAAATGTTGCGGAACCTGAATGAAGATAATAAAGTCACTGCTGAAAGCAGCAACAGCAGCAGCAGCAGGGTATAAACCCTCCAAACCTGTTCCATCTTCATGGACGTTGGTCTCTCCGTGTTTTCTTTCGTCTAATTACACTTCTTCTGCCGGTTGCAATGCATTCACATGCTAACTTGCGAACGTGTGTGTTGTTCATTCCTAATACTGCTTGTGTTCTTTTGCATCCATAATCCACGATATGTATTTAATTATTCTCTGATTTATTCATTTCTTTTATGGTTATGTAACTTGAATCCTGCAGCTGACCTCAAAAAAAAATTTCACCTCTAGTGTCCCAAATCTTCGTTCACGTTGTTTAATGATTGACGTCCAATTCTCCCACCCCTAGTGGAGTGTTTTTATCACCATTTCATTGCAGAACTTCCCAAATGTTGACTTGTTTCTTGTTAAATTTCCGTCAGTTGTTTCACATACGTACACGCGTGCACACGCACATACAAGCGCGCACACACACACACACGTACACACACACACGCAAGCGCGCGCACACACACACACACATAGGCCCTATATTGAAGGAAATGTAGCTTAATGTGTTAGTCTTCATTATTTATATACGCTACATTATCTCCCAAGTAGTGAAATTACTTAATTGTACGTGCTTCACTGTGAATCTTTCCCATACATGCCACGAAGGCACAGATGGGAAAGAAGAGGTAGCTCCACTCTGTCTTATTCTCGGCACTGGACGTGAATGGTCAAAGTAACATTCCGGCTACTTTTTTTCCGAAAAAAAGAAAACCGTTACTGGTTTAAGGAGAGGCTAATGGTCCCCAGAGTCGGTTTTGCCGTCTCTCGAGATGAGAATATCTCCGACCGGGATTTGAACTACGGTCCGTCAGACCCACCCGGTACGCTACCTCGTGTCACCTGCTTAAGAGTGCTAGATAAAAATAGCTAATAAAATCGTGAAAGAACTGACTGTTTCATCTAGCAGTTACATTTCCGCCTCCACCGTACGTCACCATATTTTCCTCCAGTCATATAACCATCCCACTCACACGACTTTTTAGTGGTAAACACACAACAGTGTTGCTAGCTACAGGCGCTTTGGGCTGGTTCATATAAACATCATAGAAGAGTAGGCAGAGATTGTGAGGCCTGAAGGACCATTGTCACGAACCTTGGGACTTCTTTCCATGGACTTACTGTACACTTATGTCTGTTGCACACACCGATCTAAAGCATTTGATTTGAAAGTGCCTTTGTAATGTCGTATACAGAAAACTGACAAGACTGGTTGTTATTGTCACGAGAAAAGATAGGTCATCGGCACTTGACGGCTACATTTGTTGTTTGTGGTACTTAACACGATGCTCCTGTCTCTTTAACGACAATTCTCCGAATTGCAGTTCACGTCGCATTCCTGTAATTCATCACAGTCATGCCGCTGATATCACCAATGACAGAATCGTTGGAGACGGGATGTGTTTGTTAAGTGATACAGGATCTCAAAGGAAGAATGACCTTTGTCGGATGATGTCTGATATGCCCAAGGAGCAGTCAGAGGAGTTAAGAAAGTCAAGTGAATGATCGAGGTTCAATTCCCGACAAAGGTACGGAATTTTATAAACGTCATTACCTAAACCGACTGCGGGATTTACCCAGGCTTGTATCAAGATTGGTTTGTTGTGTGATATTTGAGCTTCTCACTTCCGTGACTACGAAAGTTATTACATATTTGGAACTAACGTCGTGCAATCTGTTACAAACTTATATATGTTTCGGAGGAATATACTGACTTCACCTTCAGAGGAGGGAATTTCCAAAGATGGAGGCAAAAGATTCTTCCGAAACGTCGAATATTTCTGCCGTTCTACACGGCTTTAAACCGCAAAATACATACTCATCAGCCAATTCTTGCTATTTCAACACAAAATAGTTTTTAAATAGCTAGTTATTTACCTAGTTACTTGCTTGCTTACTTACTTCTTTAGCTAATTAGTTCTTTGGTTCTTTTGGTTGCTTGCTTGGTTAACTAGTTAATGAGTCAGTAAGTTTATCAGTCAGTCGTAAGTAGTCGTCGAATTTGACACGCAGTTCGCCAACACCAATAGGACACCAAAATAACTGGTAGAGGCTTTGCCGAAACTAGAGCGGCAGTGCGAGAGGAAAATGTTAGCGGTGTACCAGCAGATATCGATATCAATTACGTATTAACTCGCTGAAACAATGATGTTTGTTGGGAAGCGATACAACGAATGTAGAGTGAGCAATGAAAAAGGAAGGTTCATGGAATGGCCAAATTAACTCTCATCTCAGAAACTGCCCCACGCAGGACTTACCATAGAGTGTTAGTGATTTTTGTTCATTTTCAGAAATTTACATCACTGTAATGAAGTCATAAAATAATGCAGAGCGCACGATAAGTTTGTATAGTGTTTCGGTGTTATGTGAGCTTAACAAGACTGCAAAGGTGTATTCTGTAATGCAGAACACAAAATTTACTGAGCAATGCCTTAGAGGTTTACGGTATACAAATAAGCAATTTTAGTTACGTCCCTCAGAAAAGTACAGCCTTTACCACGCCGATTTTCACGAAGCTCACAAACACTCAGCAGTATTATGTGCATGTATCTTAGAACAGTTTTACACAAACCGGGCGATAAACGCCGATGAAAATTAATTTATGTCCTAGGTGGTTTTCACTGAGCAATTTTTCACAGAACTCCTAATCGATAAGGAAATTGTTGCGAATATGCTTACCGGATTTCGTTCAAATTGGATAAAATTTTTAAAAACGCCAAATCTCATGTTACGCCTTAATTGTAGTGCGGTTTTCATTGAGTCGATTTTGTCGAAAGTCAGAAATACTGAATGATATTGCATGGAAACAGCTATTCTATAATGAATTTCACCCACATCGGTGCAGGCATATGAGAAGTGCAAGTAGACATTCATTAATGCCACAGTGTAAAGCTAAGCTGTCACTGAGCTGATCCTCACAAATATTACACATTATCTGAACTCTATTTAAAATGGAACTCCTATACGAATTTTGTTTTGTCTCTGATACTTATGCAGGCAGAAGAAATGACGGACGTTGTCTTAACAAGATTACTGGTATTATCTTTCACTTTGTAAAAAAAGAAAAAAAAACCTAAAGGTCTAAAATAAAGCGCACCGCCTCAGTAACTTCCGCCTGAGCTGCACAAATTGGACATCATTTTGCCTCGGACCAAAAACGAAATTTCTGGAAATGTAGTTTTTACTGCTGTCCATTCGTGCATTCCAATGTTGCAACATTTTCTCCATATCTAAAAAAAAAAAACGCAAGTTTAAGTATCACAGAAGTGAAATTTAAGGACCGATAAATCGATAGGCCAAAATACGGCTGTCCTAAACACGGGAATACGTACAACCCCCCCCCCCAAAGGGGTTTCATAGCTTTCATGGTGTAGTGACTGGTTAAGCAGAGCGACAATTTTACTTCTATACCGCGCTGAGTTGCAGGGTAGATATATTAGTGTATTTAAAGGTATAATTAAGGGGAGGGCCAGAGAAGCAACCATGAATCGTGTTGTGTGAGATGTGATGATGTGTAATATGCAACGCCTGACGAAACGTTGTAGGGGCCTACTGGATAATCCTCAGTTGTGAAGATTTTTCAACTTAGTGTGAGTCTTGTCAGACAGTACTTTACAGTGACTGCTGTGAAAAATTCAGGCACTGCATGCAGAAAGCCTGTCGTTGTAGCGAAATGTACCATCCGAACCCGACGCAGAAACAAAGACAACTGTTGAATTCTGTAATTGCACTACGGGTCATGAATTAATGTAGTGTGGCGACACGCTGCCAGCAGGAGCATAGCCGACGTACATAAAACAGGAAGGGGGGGGGGGCAGATTTGTCTACATTCCTCTAGTTCCTCTCTCCA
>Ga0123357_10010764_pt1 | contig 11669 bp, 6 predicted proteins | sample TergutEmb28metaG_FD_89873 | JGI IMG/M metagenome (GOLD analysis project Ga0123357, IMG submission 89873) | Embiratermes neotenicus P4 segment gut microbial communities from Petit-Saut dam, French Guiana - Emb289 P4 | ecosystem: Host-associated > Arthropoda: Insects > Digestive system > Gut ...
ACATAATTTACGACCCTTCTTATAACAAAAATGTAATATCATCATTTCCACTCCGATTATCTGGATGTGAATCCCTCCAAATTTAATTGTGTAAGTGAACATTCTTCCCCAGTCCTTGATCTACATTTCCAAAACTTTTTATGTGTAACTATTAGAGTGAACTTAATTATTGAAGTTTCATTATCAGTATCCGGAATTCAGATATCTTTCTCAAAATATAAAATATGCGTATTAATGCACACAAGAACTTCCTAAACCTGATAATGTAACAAATTATGTCTGTGACCGATATGCACACTGTTTGAATTAAAGTGTTACTTTGATGAATATCCATTACTGTGCTGTACGATTGTCAAGTTCCAACCCCTGGAGTTTCAGACTTACAATATTCTTAAATTTATCGTTCCGTCCTTCGACATTCAAACAAAACACCATATTTTTATACACGTTTTGATGCCACTCGTTTTGACTGTTACACTCTTCACGTATTGAAGACAGCATTGCTTGATGTGTTTGATATGTAAGATGCCTGTTCGTAATTGGTAATTACTTGGAAGTGGAATTAGTTCAAAAAAGCATTATTTCGTTTATAACTTACTATTTATAAAATTATATTTCGCGGTACCTGCAATTGTTCCCCCAGTAGATGCACACAGTTCAGCACTCTGCTCTGACATCGCTGGTCCAGCGAGTGATTCAGTCGCTCCATAAATACATGAAACAACAACAGAACCTATGTTAATGCTATCTATTTCCATAACAATATCTCCAGATGCCATTTTTATCAACACACAACAACACTCCTATGTGAGATCTAAGATTCTGTCAGTAATGAAAATGAATTAACTCTCCTTCAGAATTTGATACCAAGTAGTTTGGTAGGTAGGCGTGTAGGTAGATAGGTAGGTAGGTAGGTAGGTAGGTAGGTAGCTAGGTAGGTAGGTAGGTAGGTAGCTAGGTAGGTAGTTACTGAAGTAATAAGCAAGAACATTGCTGTTGAGTATGTTTTTGTAGTCAATTTAATGACTCCAGTAACTGAGGATTATTTAACGATGGGTAACGGATAACAGTGAGTGGTGACATTGGGAGGTCACTGTCAGTTCTGGTACTGACATGATTCAATATTTAATCTAAGCAGTTCTTTGTGGAACCACGGAAAAGCGGGAAAACTCTCAGATATTTTTGTTGGCATTTTAGAAGCGATTGAATTTTTCCATTTTATTAACAACTTCAATGAATTTTTTTTTTAAAGTGTGGTTCACACCAGGAATAAAAATATCCATTTTCATGTCACACTACTGCTGACTTCAGATTGTTTTAGCATGACGTAAGAGAGAATGGAAACAACATATAATGACATATCCTAACTTATTTTTACGAAGTGACGAATGTAAATGTTTCTTCACCATTACTAGTTTTAGCAACTCTAAGTCAAACAGTCTGTTCAAATATGGAAGCTACAGAGATAGACCCACTCATTATATTGAGAAATGTGCATATGAATATATCAGAGGTTTATAATGATTGATATTTTGTGAAATGGTTGAGATATTCTAGTGGATTGCTGCATTGATGCAACAGGTTTCACACAGTTCATGGAAGATAAAGTATAAACAACTATTACACATTATATTCATTACGAACAAGACAAACATGCTACAGTGTAAATTATTATTGTCAACAGACAATATTAATTTGGAGATAAAGAAGGTAGAATTGGAAGGTGCGAACTGGATTTATGTAGCTCAGGATAGAGACCAATTTTTGCTTGTATGGGTAAGAAAATTAAACTTTTGGTTGGATAAAACGTGTCTGAGGAATTATCAGCAACACTAGAAGTAATCTGATGCGTGCCATTAGACAGGAACTGCCCAAATAAAAGCGTTAAGCAAGACGTGTGATATTATGTTCACACTTTGATGTGGAACAACGCTGGAGGCATCTGATGGATCCTAAGTTAACTAGACAAGCTTTCATTCTCATCCTTATCAGATTTGGAGGAAGACTGTGTTTGCCATATCTTTATCCGTCAGGAAAGTAACTGTTTGCTGGTGTTCACAGAGCGGGAATTTCGTGATGTTCCATTCGGGAAACTTAAGAAATATTCTGGAATCTTTGTCTGGGTAGCTGACGCGGATATACTCTATATTTCGCGAAATGTGTATTTAACTTCAGGATGCTACTGAAGGGAAATTCCCTTAATCCGACCCACTGTGAAAGGAAATGTTGCCGAATTATCGGATATTCCTGATTATCAGACCGTACCTATATTCGCCTAACTTCTTACGTGAAATTCTTTGTTACTGCTGTAATTATATATGCTGGTTTTGTCTCTGTCGCACTTAAACGACATCAAATCTATGTTCGTAGAAAACACTTATCCAAATCTGTATGGTACAAATCTACATCAGTGATGAATGGGATTTTTGACTAAAACATATTTTGGCAGAAATCTTCGTGAGGTAAAAATAGATAGATCATTCTTAACAAATCTGACACACACAGAGCCGGAGATTAAAGTACAAATTTAACTTTTGTAAACGGATGGACTTTTCCTTTGCCCTAAATTTTAAAACCAATCTCTCCGTGTTTTAACTGTTCAATTAAATAAACCATCTCCCAATTAACTGGCCCACCCCCGTTTGGCAGATGAGTTACATCTACCGAGAGGAGCTGAATTGATACAAACGGTGAGGGAAGGAGAAATGATTTGTATGGTGAGACATCTGTTGGCCAATTAAAAAAACACATTTCCTTCCACACATCTTCATAAAATTACGTGCACTTTTCTTGTTTTGCAGCTAACAATAAACGACTCACACTTTTCATTAAGAACAAACGTGCTTTTTTGAGTGAGTTTTGGTGCGAAATAACTGTAAAACAGAAAAGTTCAATGTAACACTAATGCGTTAGTTTGCACTGCTTCTACTGATACACATGTTACTGTGTAACGTAACACCAAGAGCTATACACATCAGTCACGTCTGCAGATTAGTGTGTCAGTAACTGGATTAGCTGCCAGTTAGGTCAAACACCAAAATCAACTGATAGAAAATAATCACACTTATAACCGTTTTAGTTAAAGTGTTACGAGGTGTTAAATTTATAAGGTTGAAATTTTGGATGGATTTGTATAAGTTAGTACTTTAGTTTGGGTGGAATGGCGAACGTAACGGTTTTGTATAGCAGGTTAGTGGGATCAGAGGGGTAGAGAGAGTGAGAGGTTGACAGACAGAGAGAGACAATTCCAGAAGGACACGAGGAGATTATGCTAGTACGATACGGGAACAGCGTTACGGAAGTGAACCAAAAGAAATAAAGTATTTCAAATTTTGACTGTTGATTCTATTAGGGAGTAGTGGGATTTAGACAGATAGCCAGTTGGGAAGAGTAAGAATATTTAAGGGGGGAAGGATTTGAACTGTGCGAATTTGAAACCTTAACGTAAGCAGATAGTCTGTCTCCTACCTAGGATTTAATGAGTTGTGTACGTGATACCGAGACTAATAGTGCATAGATTGTTCAACCGCGCCAACATTCACGCAAACAACTGTAAACTTTAATAACCTTGTGAAATAATACGTTGAATATATTACGGAGTAAAGTTATTTATTCCCATTTTGCTATTTCAAATTAGTGTGTCAGCAGTGCACTTACCTGTAACTTAGTTTTGTTTGTGAAAATTCCCTAGGCTGCAGTCTGTTGTTTGTAATAACTGACAGAATGTAAGTTTATGTAGGCAGCTACAGCCAGTTATCGGAATAGTGGATTATCATCAGGATGAAAGATAGCTGCAGATAAACAGTTCTCACGTCCGTGGAAGGTGGGGGTGGGACGCGGAAAGGTGTCGTAAAATGGTGCACGAAGGAAAGAAAGAAGGCAAAATAGAATTAGAATACGCGAAAAAGCGGAGGACTAGTACGATCAGTTCGGACGTGATGATACATGTGACCTGCTCCGGTATCAGATGTACTGTCCATTGTCAGACATTGTGAGAGGTGACGTCACGTACAGTGTGAAGGTCAAACACACCCACCCACCCATACATAGACACACACACACTAACACAAACCAACCCACACACACACCCACACACACACACCCACACACACACACACACACACACACACACACACACAGACAAGCACACATTTCTGTTATTTCTGTAAATCTTGCTCATGACGATCCGTACGCAGTCTTGTAGGTAGAAAATTGATTATGGTACTCACTTTTCTACCTGATGTATGTAAAACAACCTCTACCATGCCTGTTTGTACAACCGTCTTCCTGAAGATGAAACCTCGGGTTCGAAACATGTAGAAGACATCAAAAATTAAAAATTAAGAAACCTGGCAGCAGTAACGGACAGATAACATGACGACCTACAGGTGTCTCTGCTTGCATCTGCACGGTAGCTGGCAAAGGGTTTGTCAAAGGGAAATTGTAAAGAACATAGTGTGAATGTTTAAGTTATGGCTGCTACAGTTCTTAATTTTTTGTAACTCTAAATGTCCTGCCAACAGCTGCATACATTAAAAGACGGTCCAAGTTATATAATGCACTGCGCTGGTTAATTAGTGTGAGCATGATTTGTGCAAACAGATACTTAAGTGTTCTGCTGTCAAATAATGTAATTTGTAGTGACTTTTTGCTTATTCTGTGCTGGTAGCATTCGTGAAAATTGAACGACTTAAGCAGATTGTTTCCGTGTACTTTGTGATCTTTAATGGTCAGAGGACGCGAGTTCGACTCCCAATGAGGTCATTGGAAGTTTTCATTTTACTTAATACTTCCGGCCTCGCTATGGCCCTGCGGTCGAATGGGGCAACTATACTTCCTCTAGGTAAAGGCGACCGGGGAATAAGGCTGACAACCCTAACAATTTATGTGCCGATTGTCTGGAAATCTGGCATCCTCACCCTCCTGGAGCACTGGGGGCCTTTCCAGGCCTGTAATGCAATAGCTATACCATTTGAAATGTCGTCAAATAACTGAATCAATTACACGTAGCCTTTCTATTTCTCCTAATTTCATTTATTGAGGTATTTTTATCCTACTTTGTGTACATGAACAAGCAACAGGAAAATCTGGATGTGGGATCAGCCTGTAGCGATATGTGTGATTTTGAACAAAGAGAACGACGAGCATTCATGCTCGAAACATTATTCGAACCCTCGACCCCAAATCCATATTCCTGTCTGAACATTTAATAATGTGTACGGTTGCATTAATGTTCTGTGGTTCAATCAACATGTCCAATCCACTCAAGCACACAGATGAGCCATGATCATTGCAGGCAAGGACAGACAACCACAAATCGTACACTCATGACGTCATAGTAACAGCCAGTAATTGGGAGTTAATTGGCTCACTGAAGCGAGGTGAGGGATAAAGCTTTTGTGGACATAAATATGGTACTTACAGTGGAGAATGGAGGTGGGAAGATGGGAGAGACGAAGAAGTAGACAAAAGAGGGAAAGGCAGAAAGCTATAAGTTAAGTGTCAGATATGGAAAGAAAAGGAGACCGATTTTGCGAGGCTTCAGTTTCTCACAGCGGCGCTGATGAAGAAACAATTCTTCTGGGATTTTAAAGATATCAAACAACGTAACATTTCAGAAGACTTGCGTTTGATCAGTGCCATGCATGACTCAGACAATAGACCTTCTGCATGTTACTGCAGTGTCCCAGTTTCTATAACAGGCCGTTTCGCATTTAATTGGTGGTGTCAAGTAGCAATGAGAGAGGTTTCTGTACGAGGACTTGTGATATTCCTTGCCATTATCACCCGTCACTGCTGCATCTTTATTCATGTATCAATCAAAGACGCTATCTAATCTTAGTGTCCTTCAACAGCACAGTCGACGTTGCCTGATTTGAAGCTTTAAGGCTGAAATTGTTCATTTATGCTTTTTAAATGAAGCTGTGTTTTGTCATATTTTGTAGAATGGAATGAAACGATAATTGGTAAAAGCGAAATGAAATTGACGTCGAAAGAAGCGTTCGTTATGCGAGTTTTTTTGACAGGACGTTCCTGAGTTACCTGAACAGTGCCAAAGAGAAACTTATGGACATATGAAATATTTGTCGAAAATCGACACGTGCAAATTCTGAGTGCAATTCAGAAGAAATACCAATCGGGCAAACTTGCTAGGTACGGAAAGGAATAATGACAAACTTATAGCAATTGAAGTACCTACATTTCGTAAACGGTGGCTGGGAGCGAGTGGAATTGCAGGCTACATTATCAGTCTTATTAAGTTCTTATCATTAGGCGACGATTATTCCTTGAATAGATAAATGTTTTGGAGCTTGCACTGTGCGTCGTGGCATACATGCGACCCATTTACTATTCACTGGGCAGAATATACTTGCTTTCCACAGAACACGAGGAGGACGTGCACGAAAGATGGTCGCGTGGCCCTACGTTGAGCAAATTCTGCTCTGTTGTTCTTCCAAATACCATCGTGAGAATGTCGGATTCTGTAGTAAGTGTGAACAGAACAGCTGAGGGGAGCGCGGTGATTGCTGGTTCGAAGCTCGTATGACGCAAATACAAAGTTTGCATTGTTTGTAGCACTAGTAATATGACAGACAGCAATTTGCTTCTGCTGCCTGTGCTAACAGTCGTACCCACTTATATATTATTAATATTACTATCCGTATCACAACATTGCTCTTTCTACTATCTGTATCAAATCAGTGCCCTCGCACGAGAGGTACCACAAAAACATGACTGCTTCCACTGCTTGTTTTGCAATTTATATTTTTAATTCCGTGCATTATCGGTAACCAATTAACAACACTAATGTAACAAAATCCAAAAACGTTATCCTTAGATATTTATAGTACGATATCACAATGAACATCACTACATATTTCGGTCCTCAAGGGACCGTCAACAAGGAGTCAAAGTAATGCAGCATAAAACCAAATTAGCCACTTTTTTACACAGTGGATATGGCGGAAAAGAGAAAATAGGCTTCAGATAATTCTTTGCAGCATAGTTCTATAAATGTGCTGGATGATGGTACACAGTACCTTGAAAGCATACTACGTACTTAACGTAACCCCCTGTCTGTGTTCGCGAAAGACTAAATGTTCATCCTACGCTGATCCAGCTGAATTCTATGATATCGGGGTTGACGTTTTTTTGGCTGCTCCTTGTCACGCCGATATTCTGGATGGACCATTTGGACCCAAGGCCACGCCCCCTCTCCATTACCGGTAATGTCCACGGATATACTACTGAAAGAATGTTGATTAGCTAAAAACGTCTCTAGTAACAATTCTAGTTGACGACTGTGTGCAAATTAATCAAACAAGAAATGAAAGCTGTATATATATACATATATATATATGTCAGACCTACAACACAGCTGTAGCTGTAGTTATAGGTTACAGAGTTAATTATCCTATATTATTCAGGTTAAACTGGACAAACAGCATATCCCAGTGCCTAACTGCTGGAAGCATGAAACGTATTTCACTGGTAAAGAATGTTAAAACCTCAATGCTTCATAGACTTTTATTTTCCCAAGCACCGAACACAATGTTTGATTTATTATTTTAAAATTTCATCCAAAATAATCTAATCTGCTCTAACCTTAAATGTTAACCGCACTGAGTATGGATCTTCTCTTGATTTCACTACTGGATGAGTGTAAATTTTGAGATATTGAAGTGACTCCAGTTCCGTCGGTCAAACTCATTGTTGTATGTTCAGTGCAATGTTAGTGATTTAGTAACATAAAGTGTTTATGACGTCATACAGGCACTTAAACTCCATTCACTGCAACTGACAGAATAACAGCTGTACCATTTCAGCCATGAAACATGTATGGCTGCTGCCACATTTGTAACTTGGGGGCGGAAAACGGGGAAGGCGGCAAGTACCTCTATCCACCATGTTTTTCTACCTAAGAATGTTTTTTGTTTACTGAGTTGAAGAGGTGCAAATAATAAAATTGGGGTGACCCTGAAGGAAAGAGGTTTATGTATATTAAGAACACCTTAAAACCAATTTTCTCCATTTTTTCAACTTGATTCCCAACACCCATGTTCGGATTGACCCCATCCTAATTGCTATTAGCCGAGTTACGCCCCTGGGTATTGCAGACTGTCATGCCACTGCTGAGAGAGGAAGAGTCACTTCTCAAGTACAGTTACAAGTGAATATGGTACTGACTTTCTCCCCTACTAAGTCCTTCTTCAAAATCATTCGTCTTGATTACACGCAAACAATCATGAATAAACAGTGACTGACATTATCAACATTTCTAAACCTCTACACGTGCCAAATACATGATCTTTTTTTATTATACCATAATTAGCAATCAGAGACAGTCTTACATAATCTCTATGAGCTAATGTGATGTGAAGTTGGCGGTGAGCTAGGCGACGTCCAACGACGCTGCCTTAGGGGTTGTCATCTGTTGTCCATCTACGTTTTAGTCGCCTTCTGCTTGGTGGGATGAGGATCGTTGTGATGAGTGGGTTTGAGTGTTTTTGCAATCTTGTGCGATGAGTTTCGGTGTGTTCTTGGAAGACCTGTTTTACTGATGAGACGCGCAAGTCCTTGTGCAGGGTATGGTTAGTTACATACCATGGGGCATTTACGATTTTCTGGAGGGTCTTCGCTTAATACATGATCTGAAAACAAAACAATTGTGGGCAGCACATCATTTAAGAAAGACACAGTTAAACACATCGTTTGAAATTACACACATCATCAAGAATATTTCATACTGTTGATAACAAAAATGAAAAGTTTTATGGGTTACAATTTTCGAGTATTGAAATTCGCTTCACGGTTCTGGTTTTGTTGGCGTTCGTTGCACGTCAGCAACCAATAACAGCAAACATCTTTGATCCTTTCTCCAGCACGTGGCAAAAATAATTCTGCTACAAGTGGACAGATCGTAATAGGTTATTTTAAACCAGTTTCCTATTATGATAGTGTCCTTTTCTTGCAGAATGTAACATATGCTATCATATGGTAACGAACAGAACGTACTTGTTGTAAAACGCCTTGAACCCACTTATGAAGTGTAGCAAATTTCGAAGTAATGAACTTTAGGTTTCCATAAAATGCAGGAAATTTCTCGGTTAGCGGAAAACCGGTTAGTTTGCCAAAAAGTACTGTACCGTGGAGTAAGTAAGCAAGCAAGCAAATTTCAGAGAAATTTGTTCCGCCCGTTACGAGACTATAGAAAGAAACTGCACTGTGCACGTTAATTTTAATGTGCCCACTTTTATTTTATTTTATTTTATCGCATTTCTGTTTCAGTATATGCATCTTTTCGTATATTTTTTTAAATATTTAGTATTTTACATTGTTTCCACTAATCATACGCATTTTAGCGAAGTTTTATACATCATTGTAAAGGAAGAGGCCTCTCTCGCTCTCTAAGATTTATAAATAATTTGTAAATTTTTTTCATGGTTTCTGGGACGCAGGTCTGATGATGGACCGGAAAAACAATCGAAACTAGTTACCTTTGTAATAACGTGTGTTGAGCATGACTGAACTCATTTCGATACGTTTATTAAATTTTATTTTAGCTTAATACTATAACAGCTACTGCAAACAGGGCCGTCCTAGGAAACCGGATACAAATGGGAGGCATATATGTAAGTCGTTTAAATGCAGTAAATTATAAGGCTTGAAGAGGAACAGAGAAAATTCCAAACAGGATGTCGTATCAGCCACACACCACTTTCACTAATTGTAAGTGCAACAAAAATATATTAAACGATGGTCACAATTTATAGCTTATTCTTCAGCTATCATCAGGCCAACGGACAGAGTATGGAGAAGTACTGAAACATGTTTTGTGTACGAAAGGAGAAGCGTGAGATGTCAGTAATTCTTTGTAAATGTCCAAATATGTTCACACCTCATACATGTCTATGATGTGGAATTTGGTTTCACTATAAAGTGCTTCATCATGCTCCTTAGAAGTATTTATTTTGAATTCCGTAGTTCATAAAAATGATTTGTTTAAATTGTGGTCATGAATAGTGCTGATTATCTCCCTCATTATGGGGTCATTATATTACCTTGCAACCATTATTCTAATTTCAGATATTTGGGAAATATTTGTGGTAATTTGGTGTGTCAGAATGCCCAAGGATTACAGATATAGTAAGGCACGGAGCATATGGGAAAACAAAATGTGTACAGTTTTTGCAAATTATGATCCCTCAAATCAAAATAATTGAATATCCTTCAGCTCCAGCTTTTTTCCACTTTCATGCACATATAAAGAGAAAACATTAAAATGGAGATTAAGGGAACAGACTGCGAGTCTGTGGACATGACGTATGTGCGCAGAACAGAGACCAAAGTTTAGCTTTTATGAGCATGGAAATGAAACTTTAGGTTGTATGAAATGCAGGGAGCTTCTCAACTAACAGTGTCGGTAGAAAGGCTCTACCGCATTTAGCCACTTACTTAATTCTACATATGAAATATTTTCCAGTTATAAGTATTGGAAATTAAATTCGTGACTGTAATGTAGCCATGTTATTAGTTTGTTATATTGTATAATAATCACCAGGAACTTCACACTTAAAAGCACTAAGCAAGGAAATGTGAAATCTTTTAATGTTACACGATTTAAGACGTAGACAGCAAATAACAGTGTCTAGTCATCCTCATCCTCAGAGTCGGAGGACAGAGTGTTGTCAGCTAAATAGGAACCTCCGATTGATCCTACCACTGCTCCAATCGCTGCACCAACCGCTGCCCCATACTCACAAAAAATCCGTCTAATTTTCTCACCAATTTTAGAACAAACCATAGCTCCTGTCCGGCTGGCAGCCACCGACGTTGTTGCTCTTAATGTGCGCTTTCCTGAAAGGTTATTGTTTGTTTCTGTACAGTCGGTATAATTTATTTACCGACATCGAATGCATCTTCTGCAACTCCTGCCGCAAATGTAACTTTACGCATTCCTCTTGCGGCTCGCGCAACATTTCCTTGAGTTAACCTGGAACAGCCGATTGCTCTACCAGTATAATCGTCAGTTGCCATTTCTGTCAATAAACAATAAGGTTCTTATGTGAGATGTGGTGATTCTTACAATAATAAATATGAAACGTATGGTCCTCTGGAATGTGATGACAAGTATTATATCTTGTTGTATTGTGTTGTATTTATTGATAATTCAAGCAGCCATTGCCGGTAATGCAACCATGGGATACAGAACGTGTCAAAAAACTATATCGTTCTAAAGATTACATGTAGAAAAATCACAAGTTTAACCTTTTAAAGCCTAGCGGTTAATGTACGTACGATTAGTCTTAACGTTAAGAAATCCCACTTTCTGCCCACAGAGTATTTATATGTTCTATATGTATCTAAAAAAAATAAGTTTTCCTTATACAGCATAAACTGATTGATTTTTATAACTAAGGCGACAAATGTTTACTACGCGGTACGAACTGGGTCTTTAGATAGTATGGAATAGATTTGGTTCTTAAATGGTTAAATCAACAATACATAATTGTCTTATACAGGGTGTCCCAGGAGGAATGTGCGAGACTTCGGGAGAGTGTTCCTTATGTTAAACTATACCGATATAACCCAAAACACCTATGTCAAAAGTTGAACGGTTACGGAGATAATGGCCAGAGAAAAGTGTGGGCTTCATTGGTGTCGACGTA
>Ga0123357_10010765_pt1 | contig 11669 bp, 6 predicted proteins | sample TergutEmb28metaG_FD_89873 | JGI IMG/M metagenome (GOLD analysis project Ga0123357, IMG submission 89873) | Embiratermes neotenicus P4 segment gut microbial communities from Petit-Saut dam, French Guiana - Emb289 P4 | ecosystem: Host-associated > Arthropoda: Insects > Digestive system > Gut ...
ATTTCATTGAATTAATTATTACTCAGATACATATTTGTTTATTTCAAAATATGCTTGCGGATTGAATGATCTATGTTCCCCATGATGAACATATCCTAACTGATTGCATAGCATTTTTGTGCCATTGATGTCTATTTTTGGCATATTGCGGTGGGAATGTCCGTAAATCCAATAATCTATCCTGCTATCGTAAATGAAATCGTGCAACTCAGCCACAAATGCGCCATTGATACGGCTGTTCCTAAATTCTTCCGCTATACACAAAGCTGTCGGAACATGATGACTGACGACAATCCGTTTATGAGCGCTTTTTACTTTTACCGCTTTTTTTAGAAATGCAACAGATTCTTGATGCGCTTGATTGAAAGTGTTGGCAGTAAGTAATTTTCCATTGTAAGCAATTCTGTAAAAATCGGATACATTTTGCTGCGTAATAAAAGCATTTTCAATCGGAATATTTGCCCATAAAGTACACATTATGAAATCAATGTCATCAACAGTTACGACAGTATTATAATAACATTTGACATTAGAACGGATTTTGGCAATGCAACCATTTTGAATTGTTCCAACATCCCCGCTCTTGTAAAATTCATGATTACCCGGAATAACCAATGTTTGTCGAAAATTATCCGAAGCCCAATCCCAAAATGGGTGTATGCTATAATTGTCGTCGTCCAAATAACCTATATCGCCTGCTAGTAGAAGAATATCTCCGACAGGAATCATTGGATTATCGCGCAAATAACGAGCATTGTCTCGAAACTCCAAGTGCAAATCAGAAGCGTATTGTATTTTCATTGCTTACTCTGTTTTAACTTGAAACGAAAAATATCATTCTTGTGTTTTCGAATATTCTTTTCGTCTATCGTTTCACCTTTTGTTTGACAATGTGCAAAGATACAATATTAAGGAAAGCAACAAGGCTTTTTCAACTTTTGTGTTTATAAGCAACAGTATATAAAACTCCACCTACATTTATAGATACATTATGTAATCTAACATCCTTTTTATTATTTTCTTCCCATTTAGTGTATTTATCAGCATAATCAACAACCCACCCATTTTCAAAGCCACCATCCGGTCTAATAATAAATTCAAACGTATTATTCTCGATTTTTAATTCTCGATAATGCGGGAGTTTGCCGGATTTTAGTAGATTTGGGAATAATGAAAAATGATTTGCATACTTCGTGATGTAATCATCTCTTTGGTCAGTATCGTAAAAATCATCTTCTCTTCCCATTTTCACTTCAGCCAAGAATAAATCGAAGTTGTTTACTTTCAATTTTGCTTTATTAACAAAACAAGTTACAATATCAATTAGCAAACGACATGATAAAGGTGATTTTAGATAAATGTCTGTATAACTTATATTCACTTTTGAATCTGTTATCTTGCTAAATATTACATTCCATTTGTCCGGTTCAAAACTTATAATTTTTTCTGCCAATGTCCGTGAAGTGGCATTTGATTTTATTTTAAAATCAAACATGATATGTCTATCATTATCTCTTGTAAACGAAATATTTGGATTCCACTCTGAGAAATTGAATTTGATATTCTCATCGGCAACCTTGTAAATGTATGAATTACCTTTTGTCCAAGTTTCATTATATTTATCCGATATTTTACCTGTTTCTGCAAAAAAGAAAACAGGTTTTCTTGCTTCTGAAAATTCAGCAATAAACAAATTTAAAATACCATTTTCCGGGGCAGAATAAATCTGTAATTTAAATGACATTCTCATTTCGGCTAATACAGATAACTGACTTGCGGAAAGACTCGTTAAATCGGTTGTTGGTTGATTAAATGCAAAGCAAACCGAAATGCCTTTTTGTCGCAATTTTTTCGCAATGTCATAAAAATCCCAATTTTCCGGTTTCCAACTTTCAATACTGTTATCAATAAAAAATGTAACTTTTGACAAATCAGGATTTATTAACACTTTATTAAGTTCTGCTGAAAAATTTGCCGTAAGAGAGTACACATTGTTTAAAAAATTATTCTTTATATTTTTTGGTACTTGATTTCGACTGTTAATTTCTAATTCTAACCATTTTAATGCTTTTTGCCTGTTTAATTTATCCAGAGACCATTGAGAATCTCTATTAATTAGACATTTATCACATGCCCTTTCGCATTTACAATTTGATAAAGTTCCTTTTGACATGTCAATTACATTCTCTTTCAATTCATTAAATCGAATGGAATAACCTGCTCCCCCTTTTGCCGTATCATAAATAAATATTGAAGAATAGTTTTGATATTGTTTAACTCCGAAATTAATTTCCTGTGAGTTAATCCCAATCTTTTCTGCTAATTTTTGTGTTAGAATTACCCCCAAACTGAAAACAGTTTCTTCGTCATTTATTAAATTGCCTTTTTCATCTCTGAAACGAATTTCAACAAAATCAGTTTGAAAACGACCGCCTAATAATACGTTTCTTTTGATATTATTATTGTTACAAAGTTCCTTGTCGCCAGCTTTTTTACCGCCAATAACCGGAGTGTGGTCGTATAGATGCAATTTTTTTATTGCTTCTGTGTGATTATCTTCATCGATATCAGATACTGTTCTTCCACATTCAAGGCAAACAGCATATCCATACCCGTTACCAATATTGTAATACAGAATTTCAGCATTATTTTGATTACTGTATCTCATTTCAAGTTTTGCAGCCGATAATTCATCTTTTTCGTCCCAAGGCGGCATATTCAATAATTCAGGTTGAGTATAATTTTTTACTCTACGATTGTTGATTGTTCTGGTCGGTTCTTCAGAAAAATCAACTCTAAATCCTGCCGGCTCAATAAGTGGAGTGTAGTTTGAAATGCAATTTTTTATCCCTTTTAGATTTGAGTTGCCACAATGAGGGCATTTACTCAATATTTCGCCCTCTTTACTAATGGCATAGCCACACACAGGACAATATTGAAAAATAACCCGCCTTGCACTGTCCCACTGTGATTTCATGACAATTCCTTTTACAACATAGCACGCTTCGTTTAGAACAATTTGATTGCCCGGTGCATATTCGCTAATTGCCTGTGTTAATAGCATAGAAGGATTTGCTTTTTGATAACCAAAATGATATTCGTCACCTTCTCCATCTTTGGTTATCTGTTTTCTCCTATCATTCTTATAATCTGTAATGTTGTATTTATCGAAATCAACTATTCCGGTCGGAATACCTGCACTTGGAATGAAATTATGTTCTGCAAAATAACCAAGAATATTCTGACGCAATATTTGACCAAGTTGAGAGTTTATCGCCTTTGTTGCAGGAGAATCTTCTTCGTAATGGGCTGTTCTTAATTGCTGAATTTTTTCTTCCAGCATTTTCTTTTTTTCCTCTAATTGACCAAAGATTGACTCTAAACTTGCCCTACAAGCAGAAGCAGAATCCTCAAAAAGGATTGATTGCTTACATGTGTTTTGCACCAATGCCTGGTATCTCTTGCATAAGTCATCATTCCCGTCTATAATTATTTTGTTTAAATATGTTCGAAAAGAGTCGTAATGGTTAATACAATCTTTTTCAGGATAGAAAAAATTCTTTACTGAAGAACTAACCGTGAGATTATTTTCACCATCTGTAGCAATATAAGAAGATAATAGGAATGAGTTTATATGTCTTTGCACCAATATACTACTATCAAAAGAAACCATAGGAATAGCTGTTTTATGAGTCATAGCCCATTTCTGGTCGTTGAATAAATTTGAACCAATGGGATTGGGAGCACAAAATGTCAGAGCCATTGCTTTTGTTTCACCACCGCGACCTGCACGCCCAGCTCTTTGCAAATAATTTGCCGGTTTGGGAGGTACATTATTCATCACCACTTCTGAAATACCACTAATATCTACACCCATTTCCATTGTAGTTGAACAGGATAAAACATTTAATTTGTGGTGTTCAAAATCACTTTCAATTTTTCTTAATTCATCCTTACTTTGCTGTGCTGTGTGTTCCGCCGAAAGATACACAGGATTATATAACAAAATGCGTTCGTGTAGATTAGACCATAAACCTGCTTGTCGTACACTTTTTATATTGTTGTTTATCCGGTCTAATATATTATCATCTGAAATCCGTTCATCGTTTTCGTTATTATGATAAGCATAAGGAAAAAAGGGATATTCAACAGGCGCCTCAGTAATCTTATATTTTTCCAAGTTTGAACTTATGCGCGAAGTCAGTAACGGACTGTAACCTCTAAAAATAGTGTCTAATGGTACCTGATTAACAGGGCATATCCATGCTTTGTCTATTATTTGATATGCGACTTTATCATCTAAAATATCCAATTTGTATCCACGTTCTTCTTCTGCATTTGGATTTAAAACATTTGTTCTTAAAAAATTCCAAGTTGCAGAAAGAATAGTGTTAATATATGTCTCCTGTGATACGGTTATTTCTTCTTCTTTTTTTATTCCCATTGCTAATAATAGTAAAACAACAAGACGATTCGGATTCTTAACTGTTTCGTTCTTTTTTAAATTCAAAATGGGAAATTTATTTTTTTGCTTACTTTCCGACGGATAAACATCACTATTTACAAATGCTAATGTCCTAAATCGCTTAGTATCATTCGGTACTTCAATATGTCTGTTTTCTCTGAAAAAGTAATCAAGTGATATTTTTAGAAAATCTTTCCAATCTTGTTCTGCCCATCCCAAATCATTAAAAATACTTTCGATTGCAATAGGCATTCGGGTATTTTCAATGGAAGGATATAAAATTCGTACTAATCCCATTGTTTCAGGATTATTTATGCCTGCTTTTCGAGGTCGCCGCCCGAATTGGTCTATCATCAGCTGTTGCAGGTAGGCAATTGGGTCTCTACCGTTCTTAAATGAATCAGGCAAGTGTTCAAACAGTTTTTTTAATTCTCTATTTTCTATAATAGCATTTGCAAATTCTTTATACGTCTTAATTGGATTTGCAGGAACAGTATTCCCATTTTGTTTTTTCTCAAGTTCAATTATTCTATTTTGATTAAGGTTGTACTGTTTTAATAAAGATAATTCTTTTTTTTCCTCTTCTGTTAGGGGTATTCCTATTTTTAAAGTTCTTCTTCGTTCATCTGACAGATAATGATAAATTGCTGTTCTTATCCAATTTCGTTCTACTTCAATATTCTGTTGGAAAGTGGATTTTGCTGTACCTTGACGGTTATCAGTAAACGAAATATATTTTCGTCCCTGCCACAGTGCATTTTCATCGTATGTTTCAGGAGCAGTTTGTTCTAACAGAGTTGGAGCTAATAATCTACTGAATAAATTACCGGAATACATCGGTTGTAATTTGTCTGTTCTTTCACCGCAATGAGGACAAATAAGAGTACCATTATTTTTATGACATTCAACAAAATCACTTTCACCTGATTTTATTTTACCTTCCTTTGCATCTATAACATACGGAATCAAGGACGAATTGCTTATCGGATTTTCTCTAACTCCTTTTGCTAATACGAAAGGAACTGTCTCATCAAAATTGTTTTCATTTTCATCATCTTGGCTATCATCATTATTTTCAATCTCAAACAAACTTTGATTTTCACGCCTTGTAAAGTCATAAAAATCATTCTGTGCTTTTTGCCCGACTAACAGCAAGTTTCCACAGGAATTACAACGATTTACTTCGATCAGTTTTGAATGACATTCACTGCACTCAGTTTGAGCGTTAGTTGTTAATGCTCCCAAATCAATACGAATATCTTTATGTTTTTTACAATCAGGATTGATACAAGCATACAATCCTCCCATATTGCGGATAAAGAAATGGGCGCGAGTAGGTAGTAGAGCGCCGCGTTTGTCAATGTCAGATAATAAATCTGCATTTTTTTCACTCAATCTGTCAATTAAGCGTAAACTATCTTCAATGGAAATATTATTGTCAGTCGTAAATTTACAAACTATTTCTCTTGCACTTAATGTATCTTTCTTTAATTCTTTGCGTAATGCAGTTATTTTTTCAGCAGTAAGTAAAAATTTGCCGGCAAAATCTCTGTTTATATTAGCAATAATAGCATTTAATTTTGAGATTTCAATGCTTGGTAGAATTTGATTTCCATGAATTACAACTATATCGTTTTGTTTTTTACCTGTAACAGAAGATAGAAAACTTTTGTATTCTTCATCTACTCCTGAGCCTAAAGTAGCCGAAGTGGCAGCAAACCGGACTTCATCAATGGTAACACCAAAAGCATCTAATATTCTACGAATTTGCAATGCTAATTCGGCTGCAGCCGAACCGCTGTATGTATGAGCTTCATCTAATACAATCCATCTCAAGGATTTTTTTCGTTTTGAAATATCCAATATTTGCTTGTCTTGTTTACGTACAAGCATATATTCCAGCATTGTGGGATTTGTAAACAGGATTTGAGGAGGTGTTTTCCTTATTTGTTCCCTTGATTTCAATTCCGGTAATTCATCAAGCATTATCCTCTTACAATTTTCCTCTGTATCGCCTTTGTACATAGCAAAAGTGACTTGTGGACTTACAGATTTACACCATATCGACATTCGTTTTTGCTGACTGCTCATCAATGCATTCAAAGGATATAGGAAAATTGCCTGTACACCTCCATTTTTATCTTTTCCATATTCAGCTTTCTGCTGTTGAACCGAGTCCTGAATAATGGGGAGCATGAAGCACTCCGTTTTGCCTGAACCTGTTCCACTTGTAACTACAATAGATTTTTTTCCTCTATCAATTGCTGCCAACTTTTTACTTGGTGAATATATGGCTTTCTGCCTTTTGGAAAACGAAATTTTTCATCTTCAACTCCCGATAATGAATTGATAAAAGCACTGTCAAACAGATTTGTAAGTTCTCCAAAATTATGAGTATCTGACTCCCACGGAAACATACTTTGAAAAACCGGTTCGGCAAGTATAGGTTCGTCTTCGAAGATTTTCTCAAGATACTGCTGGGTTTCTTTTTTGCCTGCTGCCCACATTGAAAGCAGGGCTTCTGTTGTGCGACGTTTTGAATTTATGTAAAAATCGGTATAATTCATTGCATTATCTGTTATGATTTAATCTGTAATTTATTTTCTTAACCATTTCACTAAACAGTTCAGTATAGGCTTCGGGATTTAATTTCCAATAATAGAATATGATTCTGCGTTGGGTTTCATTTTCAGGCATCCAAAGTAGTTTATTTCCTTGTTCATCGGTGTCTTTGCCCATTACTGACAGAGCCGCTTTTGCCGGTCCCCAAAGAAAAGTTTTAATTGAATAACCATAATCTTTCGTAAACAAATTTTGCCACCTCTGTTTTAATTTTGGAAAAATAACCCTATCTTCTTCGTCTTTTATCAACCAATCTTCTGATTGAATATCAACATACTGCATGTAGTTTTGTATAAATCTTTGTTCGTCAATATGATTGTCATCAGCAATTATTTTTGTTGTAACTAAATGATACAAATGTTGTATTTTTTCTAAATTATTGAGTAAACTGCCTGTCAATATGCTTTGTATGTAATATTCTGCAATATCATCATATTTTCCTTTGCACCATTCAAGGGCTTGCATCCAAGATTCATTATCTATCCAATGCCAAGCTGTCGCAAATTCATTCTCAAACATTAAGAGTCCTTTTGTTCTTTCTTCGGGCGTTATATTCTTCTGGTGGTCTAATAGAACCAAAGCAAATTTAGCCATTGACAATGGAGTTTCCGATATTATTCTGAAAAAGTCAATTGTTTTTAGAGGCAAATTATTGCTTAATAATAATCTAAAATACATTACAGTTTTATCCCAAATTTCATCAATAAACCTTGAATTTGAAAATTCCGCTCTAATGCTGTTATGCCTTTCTTCCACTGAAATTTGACCTTGTGAATTATTCAAAAAAGTTGGTCGTATTCTATCCGTTGAACTATCATTATCAGAAAAAACAATTAAACCATTTGGTTCTTCGCTGACTTCAGGAACTACAAAACAATTATCATCTTTCTTTTTGAGTTCTATGATGTCTATTTCATCAGCATAATCACAATCTACTTTCATCGCAAATAAATTGTTAATATTAGAAGCATTTTCAAGTTTAATTAACTTTCGCTCTTCCCATTCGTTTCTATTTATATTAACATTAAAAGGTCTTATATAAATTGAATAGTCAGCGTCAAATTTGATAGTAATAAAAGAATCGTAATTTGTATGGTCAGTACCAAATAAAATGAACAAATTATTAATTGATTCTTCAAAATCAGACAAAGGAATTTCTCGTTTTTTCTCTAATCTGTATGAGAAGCATCTTTGGTTTTGTCTGTTGCTATTATGAAAAATGGTAATACTTATTTGATTTTCTCCGAAAGCAAGACATTTATACATCCACAACGAATGTAAAGCAATTGAAGAATTTTTATCAACCATGTTGCCGAAAAAATCAGTAACCACTATTCCTTTAAATGGGGAAGCAATAAATATATCGGCAAAACTAACTTGTTGTAGGTCATTAATTTTGAATTGCAAATCAGATGAATAATATCTGCATTTATTATTTCTGTAAAATTTCCACTTTGTATCTGCAAGTTCTTCAAATTTTTCGATTCCATTTTGTTCGTTGCATGGTTGAATATGACCGTTCCAATTATCAATATGAATGACTCCGCTATTAGCCATTTGTTCCGAATAATTTACAGATAAAGCGCCAATATTGAAAAAATTTACATACTCTGTTTTATTATCCGGATAATAAAATCTAAAATAAAGGAGTCCAGTAGGTAAACAACTTGAATTTGAGTATTCTATCCAAGTACCCATCTTGGTTCGGAAAGAAATTTCATATCCTTTGCTAATGACTTCATCATCAATTGAATATATGATACGAAATTTTATTTTATTGTTGATTAGCTTTCTATTTTTTGATTTAATATCTGGGAGTTGGTATATTTCGTACCGGTATAGAAAGGGCGAGTTGTCAAATTCAATATTATCATTGGAATTGTTATTGTGAAGTTTAATGATTTCTTCTGATTCTGCCCAAAAAGCGACTTGGTCATGGAACTTTACAGATTCAATATTACCATACTCAGTAAAACTCCATTCTGAATCCTTTAATAATAGTACAGCATTCTTGAATCCATCTTGTCTTTGTTTTCTTATACTCCAAATAGAATCGCAGCCTGTCAATAATATTGGTTCTGAAAAATCAGGGACATGATAATTCATTTCGTAAAAAGAACCATTGCTCGATAATCTGATAATAATATCTGTATTTAGTGAATATTTATCTGATAATTCGTTCTTCCCTCTACTTTTTACAAAAAATACATCCCCATTATTATCAGGTAAGGAACGGTTATATTTAGCTATTTCTCTGTTGTCTAAATAAACTGAAAATTCATATTGATTATTCAAAGTATCCGGTATGTTTTCTCGTTTAATTTTTTTTGGAATGTTAAGTGTGTAAAATAGTGCAATTTTTGTTTCAATCTTTCTTAAATTCCATTCAACTGAAAATAATCTCGTTTCGTTAATTTTTCTTTCTTTTTTCTCGCTTAATAATTTTTTAATTCGTTGAACTTTTTCTTGCTCATCGTCTCTGTCGAAAATAGCAGAAATCAATTCCCAATATTCACTTTGTTCCCCTTTGTCTCTGAAGTCTTCAATAATGAGCAAATTTAACTCATAAAAATCAGGCGTTTGAAAAGACGGTGCAAGTCGATTTTTACAGGGCAAGTAATCAATGAATGTAATATCTTCGTAATCGACATTAACTTCATTTGTATATTTTATAAGCCCCTCAAAGAATGCGCCATAATTTGATTTGTTATTGCCTTCTTTAATGGACTTTATAGGAAGTCCGCCTTGCAGTAATAATGTGCGGAAATAATGTGTCCGCCCATTTCTGAAAATTGGTGATATTCTTAATTGACTTAATCCTCGTTTTGCCCATAAAAATAATTCATCACTCTGGTTTGAATTTATTCCTAAACTTGCAGCAATTTTTTCTTTGGAAGGTGTACTATCACGATTTCCACCCATATATTCTTTACTCCACCAATTGGCATAGTAAAGAGTCGCTTCTTTTGCAATGCGAAATAATTGATTCCCCTTTGCAAAAGCATCTCTCAATTCCTGTTTTAATCTATTATATTCTTCATTACTTAATTTGATTTTCCAAAGGGGATATGGTGGTTCAGATAAATAATGATTTGTAAGGATTTCATTAAATTTCATAAGTATGTGTTATTTTGTAAAAAATTACTATATCTTTCATTGTTTTTTCTGTTTTCTTTCTTGTTTTTATATTGTTATTTTCCGCTTTGCTATTTGTAAGGATTTTAACGACTTGCTAATACAATTGTAAAGATACAATTATTTTGGGAAAAATAACGAAAAGTAATGAAGAAAAAAGAAAATGTAGTAATTTTGCAACGAGTTAATACTTTATGGCAACTTCCTAATTTTATATGAATTTTGATTTTAATGATTTTCAAAGGTATTTATTTGTATCCGGTCTTGCAAACGAAGACTATTGTTTACCAATTTGTATTCGGATATTATAAAGCTTCTGATTGATTTTCTGCGCTTCGAGACTTTTACCTGCAGCACGGTTTGCGCCAATATCCCAAAGTTCCGGTTTGATGTTCAGCTTACAGCTAAACTGTGCCACATCCCCATTTACGGTGATTCGTCCCATGACAGGAGATTTACCGTCAGGATTTAAACTGTTCTTTTTCAGGTAGAACAAAACTTTAAATGTACTTCGCATAACTCTAATTTTTAATGTTACAAATTTAGTTTATTTAGAGTTATCCGGCACTATGCAAAACTGCGCAAACAAATGAATAAAAGCGCTTTACGAAAGAATGAGAAACAAGCTCAGGTAACGATTTGGTAACTGAAATCACCGCTAACTTTGCTTTTTTTTTGCTTTTATCCCCACCATATCAAAAGAACAGCCTTTATAATGAGCTGATTATGTTCTTATTACCTCTTTTTTCTTATCTCTCATAAATGCCGACTATTCATATTTAGTCACTCTTTATTACTCACTTTCTCTACCTGCCAGAACTATGGTTGCGTAAGATATATATACATACTTATTAAGTGAATATTCGTAAGTTATAGGGGTAATAACTTTACCTTCAAATTCTATACGGTTGCATTTGGCGTATACAGACCCATCACCGCTCTTGGTCTTTGGAATATCCCAATAGGTAACAATCTCATGCACCGCTTCATCGCCAAATACATAAGGGCATTTCAACTTGTAAGTGAGCATTTTCTGTTCGGGGCAATCGCTTTTAAAAAAGCAAACTCATTCTTCAAATAATAATAACCATTTTAATCCTGTGAATTTCTCTTTAATATCTTACTAAAAGCATTATTTTCATAATGTTATGAAGTGCTAAACATTTGTAAATTTTACCCAATCCCCGACGCAGTTAAAAAATCTTGCACCGCTTTGTTATAGGCGTTTTGGCGCGCTTTACATTTGCTTTTGTACATTTGCTTTAATACCGGATCGTTCATCACTTTTTTAGCATATTCATTCGCTTCCCTGAATCGCTGTTTGCTTCTTTCGTATGCTTCACTTTTTATTAAGCTGCGGTTCGCGACAGGGGCTTTGGCTATAATTGTTGTTCCCTTCCACTGACGGAAAACGATTTGTTTTCCCAACATACCGCTTAATCCGGCG
>Ga0123357_10010766_pt1 | contig 11669 bp, 5 predicted proteins | sample TergutEmb28metaG_FD_89873 | JGI IMG/M metagenome (GOLD analysis project Ga0123357, IMG submission 89873) | Embiratermes neotenicus P4 segment gut microbial communities from Petit-Saut dam, French Guiana - Emb289 P4 | ecosystem: Host-associated > Arthropoda: Insects > Digestive system > Gut ...
AAACGGCACGATTTTCGAAAGAAAGTTATTGAACGTAAAATGTCTGTTTTGATTTTATCTACAGCTTTTGTCTGAATCATTTTTCTTTCTAAGAAGAATTTAGCGAGATATGATCAAAAATGGTATAATGATCTGCATGTAAAGTACCCGTTTTTCTAATTCTTGTCAGGTGTTAATGAAACTTGAACATTCTCGACACTTTTCGAAAATTATTCAAATATCAAAATTTCATGATAATCTGTCCATTGGGAGCCGAGTTCCATGCGGACAGACATGACGAAGCTAACAGTCGCTCTTCGCAATTTTTGCGAACGCGCTTAAAAATCAGTTTACGTGGGACATGTGACATTGCATATGCAGATGTGATGAATTCCCTCGCCTTATATTACAGAAAACTTTTAAAACAAGTAAAGCAGGTCTTAAGTGCATTTATACTTTATTCTGTGCGTAAATATTTCGTACATCGAGCTGTTTTTGAAAACTTTCATAAGTTCATGTGAATTTCATGTGAAGTAGATGTTATAGTGAACCGATACGTACCAAAATGAAATTCCTTCGACGACTTTTAGTGTGTACCTCCCACACGATCTTTTATCGAAATCCGTTAAATGGTTTGTGAGAGGAACTATGTGAACCGACAGACATAAAGGACCCCCGTTATGTGTTCGCTTTATGCTGCTGGTGTTTTAAATATTACATTGTCAGTACTGGCCGCAAATAAAAATACACATGAAACACCCTTTGTAACGGCTTACAAACAAAGGAGTAAATTCAGGAACTTTGCTTATGATGCAGTTCGAAGGCTGTCATTATTCCTGTAATTTTCTAAATGCTGAAAAATTGTCCTTCTCAGATCGCAACCATTTTTTATATTCCATTGTAAAAGATAGATCAGCTGTAATTTTGTTTTGTATAAGAGTACTCAGCTTTTCATATTTACCTGCTGCCGTTCCTGATCGCTACTTAAACGTGCTTGGCGTTAATAACATTTGGAATATTTTAATGACAGTCTACAGCGAATGGACTAAGAGCGGGGACATGTTTATATTTGTGTATAGGTAATCCATTATTCGTAATATTCCTATACGAAAAGGTCTGCAAATATTCCAAATTACCTTATTTTATTTAAATGGTGTGTAGGAGTGTAAGGATGGAGAATATAAATTAATATACAATTATTTTACTTAATTTCTCAGTACCTTTGCGCTGATATTGTTGCACAGTACCTTGAAATTGTCGGATTTAACCTCATAGTTTCGTACTATAGTAAACTCTATATGTTTAATATGTAAAATTTTTCAATGGAAAGTTCTTTGTGTTTACCCTTATGGCCGTATAAAATTTCACGTTACTGTTTGTAATAATGCATCGGAAGACGCTCTGATATGCATTGCAAATATATTTCTTGTTGCAGCGATTTTAGTTTGCGTTATGAAGGAAATTAGCTTTGCAAATTGTTACACATTCTTTAAGGGTATACTACTTCAAGTAAATTTAAGTGGTTCTGCTACCGCTCCCATGTAAGATAATCATAAGGCAGTCGTACTTGTATTGGTGGTTGGAAAAGTAACGGTAAAGGTAAAACAGTCCCCATACAGGCCTGGACAGGCCCTTTGGGCCTTAGGAGGTTGAGGCTCCCAGAATTTCTGGATAGTCGACAAATGAAAGTGGCAAGGTTGTTAGCCCTCCTCCCCGACCGTCTTTACCACTTAGGAGATATCCCTGGTACTCATTGCTGTTAGAGGGTTAGTGGACCCCAGGGCGATAGTACTGCCGGATGGATTAAGTCAATGAAAAATCCCAATGATCTCATTGTTTGGAGAAGTAGGAAGTAAGGAGTTGGAAGTAGCCTTCAGTGATGTGAATTGAAGCCTACCTGAATGGAATTCTGGCAGATCAATCCTAGTTTTCCGAGTGTCAGACACGAAAAGAGACACAAAACATAACTGCCATTTTGGGTAAAGCTGTCATGATGCACCGTATTTATGCTACAGCTCTGTCACTTGGCCACAAAATAACGGATGTGTTACACAACGAATTAAAGAGTTCTCCAAAAAATGATCCCATTGTTTCACGACATATGGTAGTTTTACCCTACATCGAGGTTATATAGACTAATAGTGCGACATGTGAGAACTAGCAATATTGACCAATATACGAATAAAAACAGATTTGAAAACAGCAAAAGAAAAAGCGTGAAATCATTAATGCTGCCAGTAAGATGCAACCTCGTAATCCCTGTGTGACTGACGTAGCACCGTCTTCGATGTAGGCTGCCTCCGTCTCAATCGGCAGTAACTAGTAGTTACTGAGGTGAACTTGTATGCTTCTTCAGTACACTCTTGTAATACCCTGCTGTCCCATAGAAGTGTAGGTATAGGTAATTGCTCTGACCTTTTGTGGGCCTCCGAAGAGTTTCATGGCTGTTTGTACAAATATTCCGCTACTGAATACGACTGTAAAAACAGAATTCACTCAACATTTGCACATCCTGTGCATTTAGATCTATGAATATTTTAAAACTTTACGTTTTACATCTAGATCTCCAACATGGTGTCGTCATTCGTAGTTTTCTGATCAAACTTTTGTATGTATTTTTCACCTCCCTTATTCCTGACACATGGGGACCGCGGTAGCACGGTGGTTAAGGTGCTGGGCTACAAATCGGAAGGTCGCTGGTTCGATTCCAGATGGTGTCGTTGGAATTTTTCATTGACATAATCCTTCCGATCGCACTATGGCCCTGGGGTCGACTCAACCTCTAACAGAAATGAGTACCAGGGTCATTTCCTGGGAGTAAAGGCGACCGGTGCGTAAGGCTGACAACCTTACCACAATCCTGTGACGTCATGTAATCTGGGAACCCTAACTTCCTGGAACCCTCTGGGCCACTCCAAGCCTGTAACGGGACTGCTGTACCTTTTACCTTTATTCCTGTCACATGCACATCTCGTTGCTTTCTCTTGGATGTGATCAAACTAGAAATATATTATGAAGCGTACTAATTATGATGCTTCATTATAAGTAATTTCCTGTATCCCCTTGCTACTACTCCCATTCCGTTAAGTGTATGGTTAATTTTTTCAGGAACAAATCCAGGTGTGTGTATGTGTTTGTGTGTGTGTGTGTGTGTGTGTGTGTGTGTGTGTGTGGGCGACAGTGAGATAGAACGCCCTACCCACCCTCTTTACAGGTAGTACATTAGCATGTATGTGTTTGTTTGGCAGGTTTCACTGTCCGACGCCCGGAATGTGACGCTGCTGGATGTGCAGAAGCAACTTACTGGGTTCTACAAGTGTGAGGTGTCCGCAGACGCCCCGCTATTTCACACACAAATAAAGTCTGCTTCTATGACTGTGGTCGGTAAGTAACATCCAAACGCTAATGGTTTCTATTTACGTTTGACGTATGTTGCGCTTGTGGCGCCGTCTGGATTCGATTGCCTGACAAAGGTCTTTTTACGAATACACCTACGACTTCAATCAGAACAGTGAACTTTCACCCTTCTCCTTCAGGTTCAAATAATTGTGTTCTTTGACGTTCTTCGATTTTGAATAAAATCCGAAACTTCAAAGCCTTAGACATTAACTACGAGACATGTAATAGGCACAGCCGTACATAGGTGCACAGAATTGTAGTTGGAAGACCTGAAAGGACATCAATTCCGAGATTTGTGCATAGACTGGACTAAGCTGGCTCGGGATAGTGTCTAGAAGCGGGCTGTTTTGAGTACAATTACGAACCTTCTGGTTACATAAGACACTTTGAATCTCTTGACTAAATGAGCAACTTGTCTTCCCAAGAGGACGCTTCTCCATGGGCTGGAGTTTAGGTAACCGTATAAAGCCCATTTCCATGTTGTGTTTACGGCCAGCAGTATCCACACTGAATATTCACTTTCAAGTAGCAATCGATTGTTGCTGAACTAATTACTTGTCATGGAAAAGCGTGATAATTACGAAGGCAGCTTTCGAAATCGGAAGCCTCATAAACTAAAGTGTGTTGTGTAATTTATTATGCTGTTGTAAATATTACCATAGAGCACCTTAGCCTTACGTTAATTCCATCCGAATATTTCCATGTCCGCGGATTAAGTTTCTGCACGCATACTTTCAGCAAATGGACCGTTAGCTAACTGTCTTGCCAACCATTTGCACCAGATATGGCCGATAAAACTAATGGAACATCAATAACGTGAAATGGAAGTAGATAAAATTTAGTGCTGAAGATGCTTTACTGAGACTGTACTCCGAGTAAGCGCTCAGTCGCATCTAGCCCATAAGCTTATGACCCAAGATTGGTCTTCCGGAGGAGGTATTAGAGGAACAAGTAAAATATCTGGTATAGGCAGCAAGCCTCCCCCAAGGGTTGAACGTTAATCTGCGGAGATACGATAGCAAATTCTGCACCCAATAGCTCCCTTAGCTTTCGGGGATTAAATAGGTATTCAATTCGACAATCTTACACGTAAAATATTACACAGCGTACGTGTAAGCCATGTTATAGGTTGGGCATATGGCTTATATGATGCTATATAGGCTTTTACTGAAGCCTGAGCGCGGAAAACATTTCAAAGGGATGAAAAATATCGTGTTGAGGTCTAAAGAGTGTGTAATGAAACTGATGAGGATTTTCAAAAGCGGAGTAGTGCTACCTTCAAAGCACATGAGTTTATCAGAAAAGTGACGTAAGACCCCTTAGTTCAGGCGCCGTACTTTGAAATTTCCAGTTTATTTCTGGATATGGTTTACTGTTACTTTTCAACTGCACAGATTAGTTCAACAGTATAACTTTGAATGAGAAGCGAGATGCTCATTAAGGAAAAGTAACATCGTGGTCTATTTCAAGGTAAAGGTAAAGTGATCCCGTTACAGGCCCGGTGTGGCCCAGAAGGGTGGGTAGAGGTATAGCTCTACTCTTCCATGACCGCGGCACTAGAAGGGGGTGAGTGGTCAGCAGCACGCCCCGGCCGCACTTTACCCTCGGGAAAGATCCTGTACCAATTTTACAGGAGGCTGGGTGGGCCCCTGGGCCGGTCTGGACGGGCGGAAAATCTCGTCCCCACCGGGATTCGATCCCGGACTGTCCAGTCCGTAGTCAGTCACTATACCAACTGATCTACCCGGCCCACCTATTTCTAGGCACATTCAGACATACCAACATCCCTTTCTCTTGCCCAGGATCCTTTGTGGGGCCGTAAAAGGCTACTGGCACGTAACAGGAAATGTTGCCTCCATTTTCTTCCCATTCTCTTTGTTCGTACCTGAAGAGATAGAAGACAACGACGAGAACCATCGGTTCAGAATGTGTGATCGGGATTCGAAGCGGCTGCCACCTGAATGGACGACAGGGGCATTACCACTACACAACATTGCTACTACTGACAACCGAGACATGTATGGTGAATCGAAATGATGTAGAAAGAACCGGTGCTCGCTGGTTGTGTGCTTAAAGCCCTGAAGCTCAACTGCAGACTTGTCGGCATTGTCAATCCGACCGGGATTACAATGGTGCATTTCTTGAATACGAAGTAGTTTGTTTGTTGTAGCTTGATTTTAGTGGCTACGTGTGGATATTAACTCACGACAAGAAATATGTAGGGTGTTGTGTATGTCTTTATGCCCGCAGTCAGTGTAAGGGTCTTTTCGTATTCTTACGAATCCTGTTAGGGAACAAGTGCCAATGAATGAGTCACATTCTGAAAGACACCTTGGGCTGAGTATCTGCCTTTCGAAGGCTTTAGCCTGCAGAGTGTAGTGTTATGTGTCTTAGTCGTGACTAACATAATTTGTAAATATATTTATAAAATAATCTTTATTTTTTATTTTGATTGGTAATACCGGATAATTTATCGCAGCTTGCTGTTTATTTAAGCAATCTACGAAGTATGTTATTCTGGTCTGATTATTTAAGCCGAAATAACTACACAGAACATCCTCACCCTCACATGACTATACCTCTAACTCACTGAGTGAAGCTACTTTTTTTTTCGCTGGCAAGAAACTTTATATTGACGCAGTGAACAAGCTGCAGGCCCCGAGCGGCAACGCAACGTGTGGTCCGTATCCTCATATAAAGAAACAGACAAGCTGACGTACTTGAATAAAGTTTTAATTTAAGCTCAAGTGTTTTAAACAACATCGGCTGGACGGTCTTTATAAATTTACTGTCAAGATGAAGCTTCACCGAAGCTTACACTTAACAGCTTGTTTCAACGACAGACTGAGGGTTTGAATGTGGATCTTGGTATTATATCTACTGCTCTTACGAAGACTACCGAGACGATATGCCCTGTACTTTTTTTTTATTGTCTGCTTAATTCTTCTTCAGATAATGCGTCTTTGGTACTCAAGTTCACAAACACACACACACACACACACATCTTTCACGCCATGCGTAGTGAATATTTCGTCATGAGTAGATAGCCAGTCTTCGTTTGAAAAATAGATGGAACCACTTAAATGTGATGCTGGATTTAGTTAGAATTTAAAATGTTGAAGGTACAACTCATTATATCGGGTACATAGATGTGTCAGCCCTTTATCCGAGTATTTGATTTATCTACCAAAATAATTAGAGGTCTGACTTTTGAATGGATGCATCACGATGTGCTTATGAACGTAATATAATACTAAAAAGTGTACGTCAGCACAACTACTTTATTACTCAAGGTAATTATACAGGCTACATGTTTCGACTATAGATTAGTCATCTTCAGGCCTATTTTTGTCATTTGAGTCACAAGATGCTATGCACACTTTTGGATCCCATCGTGTTTACATCCACGGAATACATAAAATTAATCGTTTGTAACGAATGGTGTGCTTGTTTGAGACATTGTTGATTAAAATAAATGTTAGTACAGCATCTCTGGACTTTTGTTCGTAAGTTCTTATATAGGCAGATGCATTTGACTTGACTAGCCGCAAATTTGAATGGAAGCATCACATGTGCTTGTAACGTAATATAATACTAAAAAGTGTACGTCAGCACAACTACTTTATTACTCAAGGTAATTTTACAGGCTACATGTTTCGAGACAAATGATTAAGTTTATGTATTCCATGGATGTAAACACAATGGGATCCCAAAGTGTGCATTGCATCTTGTGATTCAAATGACAAAAATAGGCCTGAAGATGACTTATCTATAGTCGAAACATGTAGCCTGTCTAATTACCTTGAGAAATAAAGTAGTTTTGCTGTCGTACACTTTTTACTATTATATTGAGGTCTGACGATTTAAAACTTCTCTGTGTGGGCATGTCTGTGACCATATTGCCGATGGAAGTGCCAACACTTTATTTTATTAGTGTATCTCAAACCTTGTGCCTTTCGTTACCTTTCAAATTGTCACACCTTTTTCCTAAAACATTATGTAAAATACATTTTAAATATTTATGTGTTGATATTGAACTTGCTCCAAGAAGCCGGCTGTCCCAGTCTGCACTGACATCTTTGCAGATTGGGACGTGGGGTTGAGCTTTTTCTCCAGCTGAAACTTTATCCTTTTTAAATGTGAAACGAATGTAGCAATTTTACAAAGAGAAGGAAATACCACGTCAAGGCACAAAATAATATCATACTGCTGGTCTCCAGGCTGCCTGTATTAGGTGAAGTTCGCAAACTCATTTTGAGGCCAGATCAACTTTAAATTTCAGGAGCTTTTGGCAAGGCGTGATTTTACTGTATATTTTCAAGTAGTAGAAAGTTAGTGAAGGAGTGTGGCGTACCTTACTTAACGGCAGTACAACATCATAGGGAACTTATTCTTACTTTCAATATCAGACCCAGTTTGCCACCAGTATTTTAAAACAATCTACTTTTCAAGGCTATCTGGGAGTCTGTATTCACCGTCGTTGTTGTTCAGTTTTTGATGTGATTCTGTCGAAAGGTCCTTAGTTCGAGCTCGAAAGTAAAAAAACAAACAAATCAATAAATATATCGAACACTGCTTTGTGACTGAATTCACTTACACACCTCTACAACACAAAGAGAGGACTATAACCTGAAACAGGTTTGGAAAATGCACAGATACAACACACATGCGTGAGTTATTTATCCCTACTATAGTACTGTCATTTTGTGTTTCAGATAATTTGCAATGAATTAGATCAACTGTGTTCTATTATGGAAATACTTGATCGGTTAATGTAATTATGCTGTACTTAAACGACTTCACCTGATTGACTAATTAAATTCTAGAACTGCTTCACAGGCATAATATGATCAAATAATTCACATATTAACTTACCTGTATGTTCGATTAAGAAAATTATAGAGTAGTAAACAGATGTCATCGAGTCTAGTAATTTAACTGTGATCTATTCAATGCCCGTTATCCGATGTACTAATATACTTGAAACATACGTACTATCGAGATCAAGCTGGAAGTTTAACACAGTTTTGTAAAAAATTACACATTAATCTGGTTAATTAATGCAGCCGGGACCCGGTAGAGACAGGAATTAATTACAAGGGCAAAATATCGAGGAGATGATGTCTGATTTATTTGTTAATGTAACACACTAACTCCCCCCGAGCGACAAATTCAGCTGTGGTTTGCCGGATTGAACATGTGGCAGTTTGTTTCATAGATGTTACCAAGAAGGAAATGTCAGCGCTAATCTTATTGGCGTGTGTCGCAAATATATGTTGAATTGTAAAAATCTCGATGACTTAGCAGTGATACAATTTTGAGCAAAGGATTTGTTTCAGTTATCAGACAGCACTGTTACCTCTGTGGTCGTCTGATAAATTACAGCCCTTTTGTACTAGAATGTCCAACTGTAGTTATTCGTAAGATAACGTAGATATGAAGGAAGTGAGTGCCTCTGTTTTGTGGAGCTCTGACAAAATGTGCCTGGTTTCATCGTGTCAAGTACAAAGGGCGCAGTCCTTTCAACCCTTTTAAATTTCACAGCGCTACATAAAATGTTTCTTGTGGTTGTTTAACCTTTTAAAGCCTACTGGTTACGTGATGCACCAACAGGTTTAACATTCAACAATTGTACGCTCTCTCCACACTGTATTTATCTCAGAATATACAGCGACTTGTTCCGCTTACACCGTAAATTAATATGTTTTAAAACAGAGATGAAAAGGGTTTACTGCGCGGTACGGACCAGGTCTTTAAATAAAGCAGTCTGCGCTTCGTCTTTAAAGGGTTTACGACGGTAGATTGACGTTGCCGAAGCTGACTGAATTATATATAAAATAAATGTATATATCACAGAGGTGCAAAATATTTGTTCTGAAAATATCACTAGACACTCCTAATCGCAATTTTTTACCTTTTCTCCTCGCATTATTATTCTGAGAGTTTTCTTGCCTTTTAAGTCAGAAGAGCAGAATGGATTATGAAAACGAACGATTGGCCCTGTGTTCTTCATATGAGGGCCAAAATTAAACGTCTCAGCCACTGAAAACTTGTAATATGAAAGCAGCCCTTGTACCTGTGACGTGTTGTCAGTTTCGTAAATGCAGTTTTCTTGTTACACTCTAAGTAAAAGGCTGCAGAGATCTACAGTATCGATTTTGGCTTGCCGACCCAAACTCATTACAACATACAATACTGCACTTAATACCAAAGTCCTTGAAGCACTGAGCACTCATTAGCGTAAAACTCTGAAAATACTGCTTTCTTGTTTACATATCAGGCGTTGCTTTCTCAAAATGTAGGATATGCACGCGAGCAGGAGAGGCCATATTCACACTGTCACATTTTAAATTACTCGGCTGATTTCGATGGAATTTGGTACTTGAAGCTGTCACTGAAAGTTGCCGGCTGCATTTAATTTTTCTTATGAAATGTAACATGTCTTCTACTCTTCATGGCATTCAAATTGAAATTACTGATTTTAAATGGTTCGCGAAGAGACTGAGGAAATGAATAGACTCCATTATTACGATAAGGATTATGACTTCTAGTTGAAACGATTTTTAGGCCCGTTCGCATGCAAAATGCGCCCGATAGCTTTAGTATATCCGTCTGTGAGCGTGTATCAGGGTTACTGTCTGGGGACGGACTTTTGTGAAATTTTGTTTGGGTTTTTTACTAATTTTTTTTTCGACACATTCCGCTTTTGGTTAAACTCGGACAAAAATAAGGGACACTTTACACGGTTAACTACGTGCTGTACATGTACCGTATTATCTCTCCGTCTACGACACAAGCACAAGAACTGCGTTACTTTGATGGACATAAAACAACTCCCACGCGAAAAAGAAAACGTTGTGATAGCCTGCAAATTCATCGCTAGGATACAGAGAAAACACCACCCACGCAACAAACAAGGAAAGACCTGTAAATGTTGCTGAGATGCAGGGAGGACACGTTGTATGTCTTAGGTGAAAGGTGAAAGTAATGCAAGTAAACAAGAGTGAAAGTAACAATTATTTGTATATTTTCCATTCCTCGTGGATATTTACAGTTCTGAGAACCGGATTCTGATAATAAATTACTCTTTCTTACACAATCTGTGGTGCTTTCTTGTCTAATAAATGAACTTTATGAAGAACTTCTTGTAGCTCGTCAGATTTATTAAATTTACCTTAATGTCGACTTTCATTAGTTACAGCTCTTACTGAAACGAGAAAATGGTGTAAATAAATGTTTGCTCTTCTACGTGTACCAACATTTTGTGCAAATGTAGGTACCTTCTGGTTCACAGTTACGTAATTCACGAGGAACTTTCCACCCCTTGCATACCATCTAACTGTATTAATGATTTGTTCTTTTAATTTACATACATCTGAATGTTATTACTGTCAAAACTGTAGTACAAGTAACTCTGAAATCTTTTTAACTCTTGATCATTGTCACTGGATTTATTTACTCCATAAGCACATAAGTACGAAAAATTATGACGCTTTTAAAGGAAAGCTTGTGATTTCTGTTTCGGACCCACTGTATACGACAGGCCGATACTTGCGGTCGCGCCGTCTAAGGCTTAGGTCTGCTTCCGCTCGCTTGCTGGGATTACGGGTTCGAATTTCGCCGGGAGCATGGGTGTCTGTCTGTTGTGACTGTTGTGTGTTATGCCGGTAGAGGTCTCTGCGACGGGCCTAGCCCTCATCGAGAGGAGTCCTAATTAGCGTGATGTTTGTCATTGAGTGTAATCAGGTGCGATAATATTCCCTAGATCTACAGTGAGTAGGCAGAGGAGGTCCGGTTGAGAAGGAAGATTACAGAACATTACCTGCCATATATCCCGTATATTAGTTCTAAAGTTTCTGATATTTTAATGTACACGTTTTGCACATTCCTTAATATAAATCTGTGTTTACCAGTGCTATACATCTTGTATTGCCTCAGTTTATGTGTCTTGTACAAACACGCTTGTGAAGTTTACGAGTAGATGGGTTAGCCATTTGTGTAACGAAGTCACCCGTTCTTTCTCCAAAGAATCACGAAACATTGAGAAAGAGATGCTTTAATTTTGCTTTACCATCCACTGAAGAGGTTAGCTGGCATCTTGAATTGACATTTATGGCTGATTTCTTTAATACTCTCTTCAAGTTTGAGGTACGCCATTTGCCATCCAGTTCGGTTGACGTTGCATTTAATAACGGTATTTTGGTATGAATGCATGTCAAGGCATCTGCAATACAGGAAATCGCAAAGTCAATATTCGATCAATATGTGTAATCCCATATTGTATTTGAGGG
>Ga0123357_10010767_pt1 | contig 11669 bp, 6 predicted proteins | sample TergutEmb28metaG_FD_89873 | JGI IMG/M metagenome (GOLD analysis project Ga0123357, IMG submission 89873) | Embiratermes neotenicus P4 segment gut microbial communities from Petit-Saut dam, French Guiana - Emb289 P4 | ecosystem: Host-associated > Arthropoda: Insects > Digestive system > Gut ...
GGCTTACCTCTGAAGGATGATTCTGAGCCACATATTGGTGATGCTGTGCAAGGTATAGATAGTAAAGACAGAATGGCAAACATAACTGTGTCTGGTTTAAGTGGTGTGCAGGAACTTGATAAGAATGACGTTCTAAAAGACACTAGTTCTATCAAAGTAGGTGAAATGCTTCAGACTGTGGAAATTGTTGGCTTACCTCTGAAGGATAATTCTGAGCCACATATTGGTGATGCTGTGCAAGGTATAGATAGTAAAGACAGAATGGCAAACATAACTGTGTCTGGTTTAAGTGGTGTGCAGGAACTTGATAAGAATAACATTCTAAAAGACACAAGTTCCATCAAAGTTTTAGAAGCTGGTGATTTTCAGACCAGTTCAGCCTCCTCAAAAAGTGCAACTGCAAGGAAGAACAGTGATTGTACATATCCCAGTGAGCTCAATCCATTTGGAGATGATGATGGTGATACGGAACAGACAAATAAAGAAAGTGTTGTTTATAAACCATCTGAAAGAAAAGTGGCAAAAGAAATGAATCCATTTGGATCCACGAATGATGAAGCGGAGATGCAGATTATGGTGGAATCTCCTACACCACTTGTTCCTGTCACCAGAGACAGAATGAAGAAGGTACTGGAAGCACCAAAAGTAAATCTTAACCCTTTCTGGAGTGATGAAGAAGAACCAAGCAGTGGGGATGAGAATGCTGATTCCTCATGCAGCAAGTCTGAGAAACTTCCTGTACCCCGGCCCAGGACTGTCATGTAAGTTATCATGTTGAACCATTATAACACTGTACGTACCTCAGTGTAAGTGTTTCTGTGCCTCAGAACTTAACTGACTAACATTAGTCCAAGGTGCAGGGTGTTCCTGCAAAAGTTGACAGTTATTCAGCTGGGTAATAAATTCTCTATTTATGGAACCGATAGGTTTATGAGCATGCTGTCAGACTCTGCTACTGGAACCGATCGGTGAAACAGTTGAATTCAGTGTACGTCTTCACATCCATTTCATCTGAGACCCATTTTAATATTCTTCTCTCTTTGCATGCCTAGGAATTCCATGTGGTCCCTTCCCATTAGGTTCCATAACTTAAATTTTATAAAGGGTTTTTTTTTGGGGGGGGGTCAGTGCTCTCAGCCTCATGCTGTGATGTATATGATTCTTCCATCTAATGTGTGTGTGTGTGTGTGTGTGTGTATTTGTGTGTGAGTGAGACAGAGAATGATATGGAGTAAGTAATAAGAGACTGTAAAAAATTGAATAATGAGGAGCTTCGTGATTTGTACTCCTCACCAAATAGTATTTGGGTTACAGAATGTACAAGGACAATATGAGCAGCATGTATGGTGACAAAGACAAATGTGTACAGGGTTTTGATGTGGAAACCTAAAAGAGAGAGGCCTAATGGAAGACCTAGGCTTAGATGGGAGGATAATATTTATATGCATATTACAAGAATGTTTACTGGATTCATGTAGCTCCGGGCAGGGACAATTGTTCGGCTCTTAAACATAATAATGAACTCTAAGGTTCCATAAAATTCAGGTAATTTTTTGACTAACTGAGGTACTGTTAGCTTCTCATGATGGACTCTGCTGCTTGGCATAGAAATAATTATATCAGCTTTCTATGGAGATATCAGCTATTGACATCTTGTTAAGGAATAATGGAAATACTTTACAAGCCTTCATATCTGGAATGGTGCAAACATCAGTTTCCTGCATTTATGCTGTCTTGTACTAGAGCCACACAAATATATAACTGCTTTCTCATCATGTTCATACTTAGAAGTGTGTATATATGGATTACTTTCATAAAGTCCTTGGTGTTAGGCCCATGGAATGTCAGGAGCCCTATGCTGACATCATGGGAGTCAAGGGCTGGGGAAGTTTTGTGCATGTAGATCAGAGTATTTCTGCAATCAGAAAGGTGGGGTTGTCAGCATAGAATGTTGCTTCTGAGATATAAACACTAGTCTCTTGACTGAGGTAGGATGACCATTATGTCAAGTTACACTACTATAAATATGAAAGACTCTTTTGCTTGGACCTCTACTGAAATGAGAAAAACCATTGTTCATTTGGCACATGCAATTTGCCCTGTTGAGACTAGTTATGAAGGTTGTCATGCAAACTAACAGGGACTTTATTGAAGTAAGCTATCTGTGTCTTGCAATTCAATAAAAGGTTTTGTAAAGACTTCAGAAACTTGAAAACATTTGAAGATCACCTTGTTCTGGGATGTGACACCATATGGATTGGTAAAAATTTACTGACATTTTGGAGGAACTTTTGTATCTACTTTCTCTTCTTTCTACTTTGAAGATGAAGGCAGTGTGTTCTTCTGAATGATTACTAGATTTCTATCAGGCAGCATGATGTTGCATTTGAAAGAAATGGTATTTGTCATGGTAACTGCCTTGAGATTCACAGGTCTTAGAGAGGTTTGATGTTATGCATGTGTAGCAGTGTCAGTCCTGAGCCACGTCCATTTCCCCGCAAATCGTTGATGACAAACAGCAGTGACAAGTTTGGATCAGCTTCATCACTTTCAAGCCTCAGTTCAGCTGGTGGATCATCAGGCCGCAAGAAAAAGAAGCCTGCACCAGCTCCACCAAGGGCCCAGGACCTGTTTCCAGAAACACTCACTGCCCCATCTGATAACTCATCTGAAGCTTCATCTCCATGCCCCAGCTTGGTGGGTTGGCAGCGTTTTTATATGCACAGGTGGACCCCTGTATTCACAGATTCAGTTTCAGTTATCCGTGGTTTACTGCGGCCCAAAAAAATTTGGAAAATTAAAGAAATAAATGGTTCATAGGTTTCAAAACGTGTGCCAAGTGAGAACAGGCCATAATATGGTGAAATCCAGTGGCCCAAACACCCCCAGTACTTGACTCATCTTCCTTTGTCCCAGTACCCACGCTTCCCTGCAAACTTGCCACCATTCTGCTTCAGCATTCTTGCTGTTCGAATTAGTTGCTGCACTATCGCAGTGTTTGTGTTCGGAAAGCAACCAGAAGAATAGAGAAGTCAGTGAATGCCCACAATAGGCTAAGATATTTTTTTTTTTAACCAATAACATTTTCTTATTACAGGTTATGTAAAGGGACGTACATATGATTTTCATTGTAAAATGTGTAACAATAACACGTTTTATCATTGCTTATACAGTACTTTGATGGAAAAGTATGATTTTTATTGTTCTGTCATCCCTTGAAACTGTACATGATACTGTACAGTACATGTACTGTATTTTTTTCATTGCTCTATCGTCTCTTGAGGATTAGGCTAAAAGTCAGAATCCCTCACTTTCATATGTTGAGCGAGAGAGAGAGAATACACCGTAAATGCACAATGTAGTGTACAGCACACTTTATTATTACATTATTTAATGCTGATAATGTCTTACTGTGCGTAATTTATCAATTAAACTTTACCATATTTATGTATGTTTTATGAATATCACGTTATATCACATTACATATAGCGTTTGGTATTATCTCCGGTTTCACGTAACCGCGGAAGGTCTTAGAACGTATTACCCACAGATACAGGGGTCCGCCTGTACATTCATTTACCTACTTACTGCGGTCTTGATTTTGACTATATTTAAGCCTCTTCTGGCTCCATTTATATGGTGAAATATTTTCTGTTTGGCGCTTATTGCTACGACGTAGTGCATAACATTCCCCTTTCCTATATGGGAGGTGTCAGGTATGTCCTGTCCTAAAGATGGGGTAAACAACCTCTCCCAACATTGACATTATTTTATTGTCCAGATATGCAGCTTAAGAGTATTAAGATAATAGTGAGTTCATGAATTTAATTTCAGTAAAATAAAATGAATATTCATAAATTATAAAATTACTTATATTTGCATTGGTGTTGTCCATTACATTTTGATGAAAATTCATGTACCTTATAATTTATTAAAACATTATGTTGCAGGGATATTCACTTTCTCCACTTGCTACTTCTCGGCATCGCAAGTCTCGACCAGCGCCTCCTCCACCCACAGCAATGCAAGGAACTGCTGCATTGTCATTTTCTGAAGCTAAGCTGGTGGTTGAAAAGTATGAAGATTCACATTTTCATATATCAGAGGGGGAAGATGAAAAAAATAAAAAAGACGTGACAAATCGCAACCGACAGAGTCAGACTTCAAACGACGTCAATTTTGGTAAGTTTAAAGGTCAATACATAGTTTAACATTATACATCTTCTGTGCAACTATATTACATTCACAAATTTCAATACCAACTTGTTGCACTATACTTTTTATCGTTGGTTTGTTCTCCAACATGTTTTGGCCTGACTTAATAGACCATCCTCAGGGAGTCCTCTATGACATATGCAGTGTTCACTTCAACTTACGTATTAGAGTTCTCACATATGACTGAAATTGATGTTGTAGTAAATTATGGGTAAACACAATTAAGTTACATTTAGTACAGTATATAATACATATAAAATTATAAAACTATAAAATTATGTGTTGTGTCCAAAAATCTACATTTCACTCTTCCATCATATGTAGCAAGTTTTGAAATAAGATATTTTGTGTGTAGTGTATATGCTACGAGCTCATAGCATAAGATGTTTGGTGTGTAGTGTATATACTGTAAGTTCATAGCATATCTGCTACACACCAAATATCTGATTTCAGAACTTTGCTACATACAAAGGAAGACTGAAATGTAGATGTTTGGACACAATATATAATTTTATAATTTCGTACTGTATCATATACTGTGGTAACTGGTAACTTGACTGTATTTAAATGTTATTTACTACAACTTCCGTTTCAATCACATATGAGAGCTAATATATAAGTTGAAGTGAACACTGCATATGTCATAGAGGACTCCCTGAGGATGGCCTATTAAGTTAGGCTGAAACATATCGGAGAACTGACCAACAGTTTATAGTATAGGGCAACAAGTTGATATAGAATTTTGTGAATGTTAATGCAAAGTGTTTGTGTGAAAACACCTTGCAGTGCATATGACTGAATATTACTTAGTCTGTTAGAATGCACCTTTTGAGGTACCAAGAATTTTAATTCCCCTGATCTCTCACTCTTGCATCCTGTGTAAACTACCATTCCTAGTAGTACATAATTTGTACATTATGCAGTGTACCTTTGTGTGTGTTTGTATTCTGCATATTGAATTATTATTCATACTACTTACTAGTCATATAAATTTATTTACCCTTCATCATCACACTTCGTTACTATTCTGTCATGTTTCTGTTTGTGTTAATCATGTACATTCATATATGCTACCACTGTTCTTTATTCCTGAATCCTTTACCTATTTCTTTATTTGTGGTCCATAGGAGGAATGAAGGTACAGCTACATGGTTTATAGACCATTACTGTAGATAGATGTGAATGGTCAGTCAGATGCTTGGATCTTTTACCTTTACTGAAAGAATCCCTAGTATTCAATGGATTCAGCCAGGCTGGACCCTGAACCCGCTGTTTATAGAAGGGATCTAGGTAGCTGTGAATGGTGAGCTTTACCCTCTGGCTGTTTTACCCGTAATGTCCCATGAATAGGGTGTTGGTAGGGCCCCAGAGCCATTCTGGACATTGTACATTTCATTCCTGAGTGTTCCATGATATGCAAGACAATGAGCTGTGCTACAGAATTTTCTTTTAATATTGATAATTGTGCACCTTGTCAATAAATTTATTGTTAACCCGTTGGTGGCAGAATTAAATGCAGGGTGTACTCTGGAAAAGCTAAGAATTTGCTTACTTTGCATTGCTGTTGGGGATACATAACTGCAGGCATTTTAGCTGCACACTGCACTTTTGACTGCTGTTAACTGTCATTCTTTAATGTGGAATAGGAAATTTCATAATATGTTGCACTAATGTCCACCACTTATTCTCTGTTGGGCCAGATGAGTTCACATGTTTACAACTAATTTCCATGAAATCCAGTTTAATGTCATCCTGTCTTGTTAATACTATACTTTCTAGGTCTCCCAAGATGTGTCTTTCTTTGACTTTACAACCAAAATTTTGTAAATTATGTGTCATCCGTTTATGTTGTGTTTATCACTTACCTCATCATTCTTAAATGAACACCTTTGCCAAGGCTTCAAAAATATCGCTTGAATCTGCTAGCCACTTTGCAATATGCATTTGCATGCAGCCTCACAGCATGCTTCTTGCATGCATGTTTTTATAGAAACTCATCATTAAATGTTGAGAACAGTGAACATGAGCCTCGTATTATTTAATATGGATTCTTCTTGTTATGTAGGTTAATAAATAACTTGTTTATAAGATGTTTAATACGTTTAGATAGAGATCAGTCTTGGTTGATTTATCTGTGGCACTTGGGCAATCATATGGACTGTATTTTTGAAGCTGTCCTTTGTGGCATGACAGAACAGGTCCTGTAGTAGTTAATTTTGTTGAGAAGGTCCCATATCACCAGGTGAACAGCAGCAGATCCTGGGGCCAAACAAGAGTACCTTTGGTCAGTGGAAGAGAAAGAAAGGGCCAGCACCACCACGGCCTGTGCCACAGCGCAGACAGATAAAACCTATTCCAATGAAGGAAGTGAAGAGAGAGCTGGATGATATTGAAGTGCAGCAGCAGGAGCTGGAGCGACAGGGAGTCACACTTGAGAAAGCAATCCGTGACAAGTTTGATCAGGCTGCAAACGTGAATGATGGTGAGCATGAAAGTTGGAAAAAATAATCATTCTTGTAAGTTCCATCAGGCTACAGATGTCATTGATGGTGATCCTAAATTGTCCGGTTGTTGAAACCTATAGTTATGACTGAGTCTTGCACAAGTGCATGTGATTCATAGGTTGCTTTTTTCATCAACATACCAATATACATTCAAACAGAAACCATATGAGAAAGTTCATGATACAATAATAATAATAGACCTAAAACTGGGAATTCTAACTTTTGACCATCTGGTGATAGGACTTGAAGATTCAACATGAATAATACCAAGTCTGCCCTTGGATCTTGATCGACTTCCTTTTCAATCCTGCCCTCAACCTATTCCCATCTTCATATTATCCTCTCTTGAGGTTTCCATTTTTCTGGGATGTGGAAACCACAATTACCCTCTGCAAAAACCTAAGAACTTATCCTCTTGTCAATTTCTCAGGTTACTGCTTTCAAAGAGGTTTTCTCACAAATTTTCAAATGAATTTCTTGTCAGGCTCATTGTAGCATCCTAGATTTCACCATTGCATTAGTAATGTTGAGTTCACTAATGCAATTAAAGCAGAAGTTATAACATATTAAAGTGCATCTCCTGTCTAACAGCAGAGTTGTCTTACATTCATACCCTGTCCTTTGTGCTCATCATACACAGGAGAGTAATGTTTAAGCAAATTGTTTTGACAGTTTTAATGTTGAGGTATATGTAAGACCTATATATATTTATCTTATGTAAATAAGACATTTTTATTTTTCTGTGTTGTTATTCTTCTGTGTTTCACAGAAACCAGCATGCCTCCTGATGTCGAAGATTTAGTGTTGCAACTTTTTGAATTGGTGAATGAAAAGAATGAATTATTTCGGCGGCAGGCAGAACTGATGTACTTGTAAGTCTAGATGAGTTTTTCATATCTCAAACAGTATTGTGGGGGTTGTCAATACCAGATTTATAATTGATAGTGCTTTTGGGTACATTTCTGTTTATCTAGCTGACTGATATTTTTAATACATGTCATTGTCTTGGTAGGGTATACTGTATTCAGCCAAGAAATGTTATATGCAACAACAAAATGTAGAGGTTGGATTTTCACAGCACTCTCCACTTAGTCTTACTAGACTTCAGCATTTGTTTCCTTTATCATTGACAGGGCTAAGGAATATTCTTGGCTTTTTAATTTTCTCTGTGTGTAATGTGCACAGTATGAAAGTCTTATTCTGCATGTATTCATATCGTGGGCTTGTAATTATGGTTAGTGGTTTTTTTTTAGCATGTTTGAACCCAGAAGTGTCCTATAGAATGAAAAATTTGGAAGGTATCTTTCGGGCCTATTGTTAAAGTTACAGTGTTTTAACTGACATATTTCCTATAACAGAAAAGGTCCTATGTGGAATAGCAGTACATACTACATATAATGGATTCCAAGATGGACTGAACATTTTTCTTTTTGAGACAGATTTCTGTTGAACATGTGTATCTACTTTTAGATGAGCCTCAGCCATACTGTTCAGACTGTTGTCTGCTCATAGTCTGCATTATTATGTATCCGTTATTAGGAGTGGCTTTACAGTTGTTCTCTATCTCAGGATGAGAGAACTTCCCGTGAAAGAGATGTGTGTCTTTAATCCAGTTTGTATTTTAAAGAGGTCAAGACTGTCCCATTTCTCACATTTTGCAGTTCTGCATTCACAGTCTTCTTGTTACTTGATGCCATAAAAATCTTGGAGTTGATAATGTTTAATTAAATGTAACATAAAGTAACAAAAAATGGATGTCTTATTGCTGTACATGCCAGGCGTCGCCAGCAGCGCTTGGAAGAGGAGCATGCAGATTTGGAATACCAGATCCGTTGCCTTATGGATGTGCCAGAACACACTAAGACAGATTCTGATAAAGCTCGTGAAGAGGAGTTGATCCAGCGCTTAGTGGAGATAGTTGAACGTCGTAATGAAATTGTGGAATGTCTTGAGATGGACAGAATACGTGAGGCAGAAGAGGATCGTAGCATCCGTTCACGGCTTGGAATGCTTTGTGAGTAGTTTTAAATTAATTTATTAAGGTACAGTCAGCTCCGATGTATGTTCCTACATTTAGTTAAATCCCATACTTGGTGAATATTTTTCTAGTACTAGTAGAATTCAAATATAAACAATGTATTATTTTCTTGTATTCAATGAATTTAATGTAGTAAGTAACTTCCATGTTATGTAAGAAATTTTTAACATTCCAGATCTTGTAACTAAATTTTAGTTCATTGTGGTTCAAACAACAATTGATATTCATGTGTTCTTTATGCCAGAAATCATTACTGCATAGTGATAATCTTTGGTGAGTGATGCCATGTAGGCCCATTGAACATGCGTGGAAAGCATGCCGCTTGCAGCATCATAGTTGCGTTGGTTCTTGACTGAGATTCTTTCATTGTTTAGTACTTGTTATTAATAGCTGGGATAACACAAGTATTATCTTGACTAGGCTATGCACTGAGTCAGGGGTTTCAATCCTGGTAGGGGCAAAAGGTCACTTTTCCAAAATGTCAAAACCAGCTCTTGTGCCCACCCATCTTCCTGTTCAGTTGGTACTGGGGCTGTTTCTCTGGGGGTAGAACGGCCAGGGCGTGAGGCTCCACACCTCTTACATGCCTTTGTGGCTTATATAGGGACAACTTTGCCTTTACCTTCAGCATTTTAGAGTGAATTTTGTGTTCCCAGTGATGCGATATATTTATTTATGTTGAACCACATCCATTAGCTACTTATGGAAGGAAATTATTTTATAATTGTGTACAATATGTATGTATATATTTTATTATATAAACAGTTTCTTAACATTATTTTGTTTACCTCCCATTTAGTGAAAACCTCAGTTTAGTTTATGAAGAGCATTCAAAGTTTTGGTAGGTAAATCTGCAAGAGGGAGTCCATATGCAAAACAAAGCCATAAATTGGAGAATAATATTAAAATTTATTTTAGAGAAATAGGATGGGAGGGTGTGGACCGGCTTCATCTCGCTCAAGATTAGGACCAGTTTCAGGCAGGTGTGATCATGGTTTGGAACCTCTGGGTTCCAGAAAATGTAGCAAATTTATTGCCTAGCCACGCAGCAGACTCTTTCTCGAGAGGGACTGTCCATGTGGTTAGTTAGTCAGTTTCAAGTCATTCTCCCCAACATACCTCAATATTGATTTCTCTGTAGTGACTCTAAGACCATTTGCAAGATTTAAATTGTGGGTTTCTGTTGTTATAGCATCATGTAATGTGATAGATGGTTACCAGTGGTTTGAAAGAACCCTTTGCCTCTATCTTCATAACCATGAAGACAGAGGTAAGATTGTTATAAACTGCTTTTGGAAACAAAATTACATTCTTGCATTAGGGCATAGAGGGTAAGAAGATGTAAAATCTGAGTCATAATACCAAATTAGATTAGTAATATATGAAGCTTTCAGGGCAAATAAATGTACTAGGATCTTCCTGGGTGTTTAGTTGCACTGGAGTGAGATTAGAAACCAACATTTTGGAGACATGCTATGTCTCCATAATTGTGGTCATTTTAGTTTTACCTGTGTCAGGAAACATATTGCCACCATTTTCATGTATGCTACTGTTAAGGAACACATTGACATTGTTCAGTGTTTGTAACATGTTTAAAACACATGATATTTTATAGGTTTATTCTGCTGTTGTCTTTGCGTGATTTGCTATTATGTTGTCCCTTTTCTCCATTTTAATGAGTGGAGGATTACTAGTGCGCCTGTTAGGATTGAAGCAGGAACCCTTTGAAAATTAACCTGGAATGCTAGCTAGCCATTAGTCTTCATTAGTTCAATCTGGAATTCTGCCACCAATGCCACTATTAATGGTGATATCTTAGTAAAATAACAAACAGATTATCTGGAGGTGCAAGTAGATCCAGTTGCCAAAATATTGTATGTACCAAAAGAATCATATTTGGATACTTTGTTACCAGCCTGCTGTGTTACCAGCCTGCACTAGCCAGCTACTTTGTAACTTGGTAACTGTAATCCATATTCATGAAAGTACCTTAAAATACAGAATGCATGGTAGATTTTGTTCATGCTTGTAGTTGGCGATTATTTTGCAGTTTTGTCTGATAATGTTAGAGAGATTTATGTCTTGTGAAACACTCATTTTTGTAACTTGCTGTTAACTTATTTTAACTCATCATATTGTTTTGGGGTTTTCACAACATGTGGCAGTGGGCTGTGTTACTGACATGTAGCAGGAACCTACTGCCTCTGTCTTCAGTGCCAGATGAAGTAAAGAGTGCAGGGTGCAGATTATGTAGGCAGGTAATCCCTTAACCACTGGAAGTGGCAAAGGTACTAGGACCTCTCTGGGTCAGTAAGAACAGTAAATGGATAACTGTGACAAAAACTGCCATTTTCAGGACCACATTATTTACTGAAAGTCATTGGTACATGACACAAAAAGTTTTCTTGTGCAGTTATTTATACAGGGTGCGGCAGAAAGAACGCCCCGATTTGGGAGGGTCATAGCTTCAGGTGGGGAGCGCATACAGTGGTGGGGAGCGCGTTGTCGAACAGTGGTGTACGTGCCGTTTTCAGTGTACACCATGGCGTGGTTGGGAGAACATCGAGCCTTTATTGTTGAGGAGTTTATAAAAAGTGGCGGGTCGCTGGTAGCAACACAGCGTGCATTTCGCATCCGCTTTGCGCTTGGTCGACGGGAGTCTTTTCCTGATAAGAAAATGATTTACCGTTGGGTATCAAACTTTAGACAAACAGGACAAACTTTGAAAGCTCTGAAGGAGGCAATACGACAGGAAGTTGCTGCCATTACACCTGAAATGATTCTCAAGTTCATGGACAACTACCGAGAGGCTACATCAGTGTATCAATATTCAAGGCCGCCACTTGAGTGATGATTTGTTCAAAACACGTTGATGTAAAACGGCATTCTGTGTGCTTTCCAGAAATAGAAAA
>Ga0123357_10010768_pt1 | contig 11668 bp, 8 predicted proteins | sample TergutEmb28metaG_FD_89873 | JGI IMG/M metagenome (GOLD analysis project Ga0123357, IMG submission 89873) | Embiratermes neotenicus P4 segment gut microbial communities from Petit-Saut dam, French Guiana - Emb289 P4 | ecosystem: Host-associated > Arthropoda: Insects > Digestive system > Gut ...
GCCAGCATCATCAATATCCCGATGAACGGATTGATGAAAGTTTTGATAAACGCAACCAAGCCTGCATCCTGTCTTTTGCGGGCGATTTCGTTGGCGCCGTACTTGTCCTTAAATTCTTCTACCTGTTCGCCGGTCAAACCTCCACGAGAAGTTTCAAAGCGGGTATATAATGAATCAACAGATTGATTCGCAGCCAAAAACACTTTTTCGCTGTTATAGCGTAACGTTTTATTATTTTTTTTCACGACCGTAATTATTAACTGTTTGGAATATATGATAAATACACTCACGAGGGAACTGCCTCCCGGATTCCCTGATCGGATTCCAAAAGTTACGTAAATGCGGAGATGTGATCGTGAATAAGTTTGAGTTTAAGCTGTCGCTTTGCGCTGATCAAAACCATAACCAAAATGTTTTTTGAGGCATCCCTCACATTGGCAGATCAGCTTGATAACAGAATCTTAGAATGTGAACAAATGTCTTGAGTTAATAAATAATTGTAACGGGACAGGGTCCATAATTTGTTCTTTTTTATTTCGGGCGCAAAGGTAGAAAATATTTTTTTATACACAAAAATATTTTCAATTAAATATTTCTGAAAAAATGATTGTCTATTTAATAAATACCATTACCTTTGTGTCAATTTAATTCTAAAAAAAAGTAATATGTCAAATTCACATGTAAAATTCTATTCCGGAGAAACTATTCCCTTGGAACTTCACAAGACTCGTATCGTTCAAAAATTAAATTTAGTCCCAATTGAACGACGGTTGGAAGCGCTCTATGAAGCAGGCTTCAACACTTTCGGTTTGAATACGACCGATATTTTTCTGGACATGCTAACCGATAGTGGTACAAATGCCATGAGTGATAATCAGTTAGCTGCAATGATGAGAGCAGACGACGCTTATGCCGGCTCGCAAAGTTTTACGAGATTGCATCAAGCAGTTAAAGATGTCTTGAATGCTCAATATTTTTTACCTGCGCATCAAGGTCGTGCAGCAGAAAACATTTTAGCGTGCGCTTACGTACGCAAAGGCAGTCTTGTTCCTATGAACTATCACTTTACAACCGCACTGGCGCATATTACCGAAAAAGGCGGTCAAATTGTTGAACTGCTTTATCCTGAGTCTTATAAAATTAAATCTTCACATCCTTTTAAAGGAAACATGAATCTTGAGGCTTTGGAAGCGTATATTCAGAAACATGGTAAAGAAAAAATTCCTTTCATTCGTATGGAAGCTTCAACCAATCTTATTGGCGGACAGCCGTTCTCGATAGAAAATTTTCGCGCCGTTCGCGCTATTGCAAACAAGTATGATATGCGTATCGTGTTGGATGCAAGTCTGCTTGGCGAAAATGCCTACTTGGTAAAACAGCGTGAAGAAGAATTTAAAGATATGCCGCTTGCCGACATTATTAAACTTATGACCGGTCTTGCCGACATTATTTACTTCTCCGCCCGCAAATTAAGTTCTTCCCGCGGTGGAGGTATTTGCACCAATAGCGAAGCTATTTACAAAGAATTGGAAGCGCTTGTCCCGCTTTATGAAGGGTTCTTGACTTACGGAGGTATCTCTATCCGTGAAATAGAAGCTATGGCGGTAGGGTTATATGAAACGCAGGACGAAACCGTTATTTCACAAAGTCCTTCATTCATTGCTTATTTTGTGAACGAAGCAGAGAAAAAAGGCGTTTCGATGGTGACTCCTCCGGGCGTATTAGGCGCGCATGTCAACGCAATGGAAGTCTGTTCGCACATACCGCAAACGCAATATCCGGCGGGAGCGCTGGCGGCTGCATTTTTCTTGATTTCGGGAATCAGAGGTATGGAACGCGGTTCTATTTCCAACCAGCGCGACGAAAATGGTAACGAAACGTATGCCGATATGGAATTATTGCGTTTAGCCGTGCCGCGCAGGGTATTTACCTTGTCGCAAATCATGTATGCAATCGACCGTTTGACATGGTTAAAAGATAATCGCGAATTGATTGGCGGATTGAAGTTTGTGTATGAACCTCCCGTATTACGTTTCTTTATGGGAAGGCTTGCTCCGGTATCCGACTGGCCTGAAAAACTGATGGCTAAGTTTCGTAAAGATTTTGGGGATAGCTTATAATGATTTTAATATTTTGAGGAGGCTTGCAACGCAACCTCCTCAAAATTACAATGTAATTAATGCAAAATGCACTATGAAACTATTTGAAGAATATTCTATCAAAAATCTTCTGTTAAGGAACAGAATCGTCATGCCGCCCATGTGTATGTGGCAGGCAGAGAATAATGGTCTTGTCAATCAAAAACATTTTGTCCATTATGTGACGCGGGCAGTAGGCGGCGTCGGTTTAATCATTGTCGAAGCAACGGCTGTCAGTCCCGAAGGACGTATCGAACCCAAAGACTTGGGTATCTGGAACGAAGAGCAAAAAAACAGTTTTAAGGCATTAGTGGACGAATGTCATCAATACGGGGCAAAAATGGCTTTACAGATTGCTCATGCCGGTCGTAAAGGCTTTGACGACGTCAATATCGTTGCGCCGAGCGCTTTGGCTTTCAGCAGCGAATACGGCGTTCCGCATGAGCTGACAAAACAAGAGATTCTTCAAAAAGTTGATGATTTCAAAACAGCGGCTCTACGGGCAGTCGAAGCCGGATTTGACATGATAGAAGTCCATGCGGCTCATGGTTATTTGGTTCATGAGTTTTTATCGCCGCTGACAAACAAACGGGCGGATGAATTTGGCGGCTCGCTGGAGAATCGCGTCCGGTTCTTGAAATTGATTCTTGAGGAAATCCGGAAAGCCATTCCTGCAAATGTTCCGTTGGAAATGCGCGTTTCGGCATCGGATTACCAAGCCGGCGGCATTGACATCAATGAAATGGTCAACATAGTTAATCAGGTAAAAAATTATCTTGACCTCGTGCATGTTAGTTCAGGCGGATTGACGGAAAATCCGGTAAAATCATACCCCGGTTATCAAGTGGAATTTTCGAGAATAATCAAAGAAAAATGCGGCATACCGACTATTGCGGTTGGTTTAATTGACAATTCCGATCTTGCCGAAGAAATCGTTGAAAACGGGCGGGCAGACTTGGTTGCGCTTGGTCGCGCCTTATTGAGAAATCCTTATTGGGCATTGAATGCCGCTTATGCAAACAAATCGGATGCGTTTATTCCGGAGATGTATAAGCGGGGATTCAGGGTGTAAAGCGTTTCCCTCACATCCGCTTTTTTTACTGCTTTTTTTTATTATGCCTAAAATCCCAAGGCGCCAGGGGATTTTTGTCTGCCCACAGTCCGATACGGGATTTTCGGGCATTCGTTTCATACCGTGCATATTCCGGTGAAGAATCGTATCTTTTATAATGCCAAGCCATACCGGCTTTTAACATTTCGGCAGAAACATCTTTACCGGCAGGGGTATAAACCCAAACGACAGGTCTTCCGTATCTGTCGCGTCTGCTTTGTACTTTAATGACGACTGTCTTGCCAAAAATCAGATCCGAAAGATACTGCTTTGATCTGGTTCCAAAAGCCTGTTTTTTTTCGGGAGCGTCGATGCCATATATTCTGAACCTGATTTCTTGTTTTTCGTTTGTCAAACCTTTGAATGTATCGCCATCGGTGATGCCGACTACTCTCACCGACAACTTCGCGCCTTTTTTGATTTGAGAAGGGAGTTCTATGGTTTGTTTTTTGGCAGGTTTATATCTTCTTGTTTGCGCGGTTGAGTTGCAAGGGAAAGTTGAAAACAAGCATAAAACAAGAATAATTTGATAAGTGAAATAATTTTTCATCATTCTATTTAGAGTTTGAATTAACAATTCCTGTTTTTGGAATGATATGTATCACAAAGCGTTGGTTGGCTTTATTTCCTGCTATGTCGGGCTTTTCGCGAAATGGACTTGCCTGACCGCTGCCGGAAATAATTACCTCGCAATAATTATTATTGAAATAAACGCCTTTTGCCGACCAAAATTTGACTAATGCCAAAGCTCGCTCGTAGCTTAACTCGTAGTTACGATTATAGTTGTCTTTCGACGATTGTCCTTCTACGATAAGTAAGTATTTAATATCGGGAATACTATCTACAGCTTTTTGCATAAATTTTTGAATTACAAGCCCGACATTATATAATTTATTTAAATCCATTTGTGGAATATCATAGATATTAGAGCTTCCAGTTTTAAAAGAAACGCTAATATTTTTCAAGGTATGGCGTTTGTATTGGACATCATATTCAAAATATGTCGTATCTATTTTTGCCAAAGACTGTTCTGCTTTTTCAAGATACTTATATTTCTCGATGGGAACAGTTTTGTAGTTATCCAATTTAATTTCTTGTTGAGTTATTTTATTGTGCAATAATACAATTACCAAAATAAACAGGACTAACATCACAAAAAACAAACTGGTCATTAAATCGGAATAGCTGGTCCAAAAGAAAGATTCTTTTTTATTTTTGTTCATATTCAATCATTTAAAAATAGTATTAATGATTATTCCCGTCATAATTATTCGTCAGTTGCCGTGTTTACAATCAAGTCTTCTATTTTTCTTTTTTACAACTGGGACATTCTTTTGCCATATTTTTTCGTTTTAATTATTCAAAAGTTATTTCATTATGGTTATAATCTATTGATATTTTCCCGAATTTTGATAATGCCGATTGACCTAATAATAGAGGCGCTTCCATATTATCAACAATGGATGCTCTGACATTCGTGAGTTTGCGATTACCTATTTCTACGGAACTCAATTGTACTACCGAACCATCGTGTATGCTTCCGTCCGCAATTTGATACTGTTGCGTGCCTATAATGTCGTCTTGACTTAATTTGCCTTGTTTATAGAGAAACATTGCTTCTGTTGCCGACATTGTTATATCGGAAGCGCCTGTATCAAAAATAAAACGCATTTCCGTGCCGTTGATTTTACAGGGAACGTAATATACTCCATTGTCGTTTTGCATTTTAACAACGGTTTTTCCGCCTCGCGTTGAAGTGACTTCTTCTGTTTGAGCGCGATTGATATGTGTTCTTATCCTGCGGCTGCGACTGCAAGAAAACAAAACAGAGGATATTATTAAAACTGTGATTAGATATTTGCGTAACATAATTATATAACTCTAAATTCTAAAAAAACCGATCAAACCATTATATATATTTTCCCAATTGGCGATGAGAAACGCCAATAATAGCAATCCGCCAATAATCGATCCGCCCCAAATAAACGTCTTTTGCCAAACAGGTATTTTGGGTTTTCCAAAATCAATATCATTTATATTTTTTGATTCTATTAACTCTTGGATGAAATGCGCCAAATTATCAAGTTTACCATTTTGCGCTCGCATTGCCTGTTCAAACCGGGAGATGCTGTCTTTTATCGCCGTCAGATTTTGTAACTCTCCAACAATCGTATTTATTTCTTCCGTTTTTTGCTTCAACAGATTTTGCTGCTTGATTGTGGATTTTTGTAATTCAAGGAATAGGTTATCTGCATTATCTTTTAGTTTTTCCAGCGCCTGTTTCAAATAGTCGTCAACTTTTCCAACGGCTAAACTTATTGCCTGTTTGCGTTGTTCAATTTCCCCTACTTCAGATTTGAAAAATACGCACATTTCTTCAATAGCGCGCGTCCGGCTTTCCTGCGTGTCGAGTTTTTCGTTCAAAGCGCGAACATTATCGAGATATTCATTTGTATTGTTCAAGTATCCAGCTAAAGTCTGAATTTCTTTCGCGCTGTTTTTCAGTGTATTATAAAGATTAAAATTTTGAATGGAAATGTCCTTATCGGCAATTTGTTTAACTGCGTCAAAAAGTTGTTTTTGCAAAACGTACGATTGGTTTACTTCAGCAAGCGTCGTTCCTAATTCTTTCGTATTGCTTGAGAAAGTATCGTTGAAAGTTGACAAGTTGTTGGTCATGCGTTCAAGCGTATCAACAATATTATTCGATAAAGCAGGTAACAGTTTTGCCTGAATCCATGACAGAAAAATATGCTTATCGCTTTCGACAATCGATTTTGCAGTCTTGAATTTATTGGATCCCCATGTGGTCAGTATAATACCCCAAATACTGGAAATCATTGCCAAAGCTACACCGCCAAGCAACGCTTCAACTCCCGTCCCTGAATTTGTATCGCCACCCGCATTGAGTAAATTACCAATACCGCCGCTCAACCACAGATAGAGAATCCCAATCAAAATCCCGGCCATCGTACCAACCAAACCCATATAGAGCGGAATAGGGATCTGCGTATTAATTTCTTCTTCCTTCGCATCGCAGTTCCTATCTACAATATCTTTCATCAAGTGAAAATCATTGACGGATTTGTTGTTTTTCAGGTAAATATTGATTGAGTCAACTATTGTTTTAAGTATTGAATTGCTGTGATTAACAGAGATACCTGTTCCATTACCCAATTTCTCTATTAAATCTTTTTCTGCTTTTATTCTGAAAAAAAAAGGGGTTGTATTTTTTGCGGCAGAAGTTTGCGTATTATAGTAATCTTTTGGGTTAAGTCCTGCTCCAACAAGCATTTTTTCAATGTCGTCATCTCTAATATCTTTTATTTTTTCAGCCAATGACTCGCGGCTGAATTTGTACTTATCGCTTTCGTCAGGAAAAATCCGTAAAAAAATCTTGATTTTTCTGTATGTGTCGAAAAAAGTAAATGATTGAAAAGATACAATAACGACAATAATTACTATAATAATAATGTAATGAATATAATGCATAATTTACTAATTGATAACCACGTTTAATTTGTCAATAATTTTCCACTTTCCGTTGGTTTGCAGCCATGCTGTGCCTTCATTTTCAATTTGAATCTTTTGAGCGTTAGTTAGTATCTGCCTGTCGCAACCCTCCAAAAATTCCGGACGTTTAATAATCAATTGATTCGCTCCGGAAAATACTCTAAAAGTCGCTACTTTCTCATTTTGCAAATGTAATTCAAAAATAGTATCGCCATTCGGAGTTTCACTCAACCGGTTAAAATATCCATCAATAATTGCATCGGCATAAAGTACGGAAGCATTATTGGCTGTTTGAATCGTTTTGTTGTTTACAGGAGAAGTTTCAGGCATCGTTTTTTCACCCGTCTGTTCAACATAGACAGTTTTTATAATTTCTTTTGGCGGAATTGTCTCTTCAATTATTTTTCTGACCGCAGGAAATTTCAAAGCGTTTTTTATCCAAAGCGAGCAGAGCTGTTCATTGTTTACAATATTCATACTGAATTGCTCGCAATATTCATTTTTATCCAAGATCCATTTAAAAACCTTTCTGCAATCGTCTTCATTTATTGTTCGGCGGGTATTTGCCGTTTGATGTTGTCGCCCTTTTTTTAAATCTTCGATTTGTTGTTGTAACGAGATATTTTGTTCCTTAAATTTATCTCTTTCTTTTTTAATAGTCGCGTAATTTTTTTTTAGCGTGTTTCCTTTTTTTTGAAAAATTTTTTTCTTCGCTTTAGAAGGTAAAAATAATAATAGTATAAATAATAAGATTGCAATAATAATAATCCACCAAAATGGGCTCGATTTATGGTTATTATTACTTTGCGAATCAGACGGCGAGTTGTGGCTTATTGCGTTTATTGGAGTACTACTTTTAACATCGCTTCTATTATTGGAGACTCTTTCTTTTGGTTGCGAAGTCCCGTTTAAATATTTTGTAATTTCATCGCTTATTACAGGGTTTACGGAAAGCATTTTTTTAGTGTCAACTGATGATAAGTTAATCTTTTGGTCGTAAAATAAACTATAAAATAATACTGAATCCGTAGAATTAGGATTATATACGCGATTGCTCTTATATACAGTTGATGGGTAGCGCGTTTTTTTAAGCTCTATTTCCAATTTTGACAAATCATCGTCTATTTTACAGGATTCTAATTTTTTAAGAAGGTCTTGATGGACGTTATTTTTATAGAAGAGTTTGATATATTCTGCTCCATATTTACAGTTACAATAAGACACTAACTTATTATAAGTGTCTTCGTCTTGAATATTTTTTTTATTATTCTGTGCAAAACCCGCTGTTCCGCACAGAATCAATATAATAAAAAAAAATGCTATCCGCTTCAACATAACAACCTAACTTATTTTTACTTCCGGAGTTACAAAGACAACCCAATTGCCCGTATCGTCTTTTTGAGCCTCGCCTTCATGTATCATCGATACGTTACTGTTGCCCAAAATTTGCTTTTCACAACCTTCTAAAAATTCGGGTCGCTTTTTTACAAGCTCATGAGCGCCTTCATAAATAATTACATTCGCCCGTTTTTCATTTTGTTTGCTTAGCTTTAATTCAAAAATGGTATCATTGGTTGGCTGTTTACTCACTCGATTGAATTTTCCGTCAATAATAGCATCGGCATACAGCGATTGCGGTGGTAATGGCAGCCATTCAGATTGTTCGGGACGCGTCCTTAGCGTTTGCTGCGCATCATTGCTTTTCTGCGATTGTTGATTTTGATTGCTTTCCGTACGGAATTTCTGATAGTCATATTCTAATTTTTTCTTTTCGGAAACGAGCAAGGTTTCCCTGTCTTTCAAATTGCTTATATTTGTGTGCAGCTCATTCATTCTTTCTTTTAACGATCTAATTTCCGCATTTGAGATAGCAACTTTTTCCTTTTGCTTTTTAGCATCTTTCCATGAAAGGATGAAAAGAACAAGCAAAATAAGAGCAAGAGCGATGAGAGCGATAGAAATATAAAAATATTCCTCATATTTTGGAGATCTGCTATCTAAGTCGTTCTGAATTGGAATAGATTCTGCTGTTGTTTGACTGTTCAAAGGAGGAGTATTGTTTAACGATTTTTCCTTCAGTTGGTTTCTCAAAGAATCGATACTGCTTATTACTAACATAAAATTAGCCTTATCGTAATTAGCCGGCACAATAATTATATCACGCTTTGCGGTGTCATTGCCGCATATTGCAGTAATTGTCGCCGTCCCGTAATTAATTCCATGTACTGCAAGGTTGATACTATTTCCGGCAATAGTTTCATATCTGGAGCTATCTGTTTTTGCTATCGTAGTATCGGAAATTTGGACGGTAAAAGGAGCGGATGTTTTTACAGTAATATTTTTAACCGTACTCCCGATAGGTATTAATTTTGCGGTAGTATCTGAAAATTTTATTGATTCTCCTCCGAAACAAAACGACCAATTCAGCATAAATGCCGATAGTATAATAGTTAACTTCTTCATCTTTTTCTAATTTATATTTTACATTTCACTTATCTTTAACGCCAAGTCGTGCAAAACGCCTGTTAACGGGTAAAAGAAGAGCGTTTCTTCTACTTTGGTAGTTTCGGTTACGTCTTTTTCTTGGCGTTTGAAATTTAACCCTTCTGACAAGGACTGACTTAATGCTGTTTCATTCAGACAAATTTCCCTTACTTTAGCATAAATTGCAGGGTCGGCATTGAGGTTGTTACACAAAAAATCGTTATTGTCTCTGTGTAACTTGAACAAAAAATTAAAGAAATCTTTTACCGAACTCAAAACTCCCTTTTCAATTTCAGGCGTTATGGTTATGTCGGCGTACGTAATTCTTTCCTCAGGGATAATATCAAAGTCGTTTCCGAGAAGAATAGTTTTAATATCTCCAATTTTATCATAATCCTGAGAAACCGGATTTAATATGCCTCCTTTGCAAGTTGCTTTTTTGGGATTTTCTTCCATAATGACCTGTATCTCTCCTTTGTTTCCGTCATCGTACACGCCATCAAAAATAAGCTGTGCAAAACGGGCGATCGTTGGCGCTGAATTTGACACAATTTGTAAGGAAAGAGAACCATTCCCGCTGAACGCCAAAGTCAAAGGTTTTTTCAATCCTTTTATTTTCATTGATTTAGCGATAAAATAAAGGATAGAGGCATAGAAAATAATAAACACATAACGCATACGGTCATTTCTTGAAAGTTGCTGCAAAAAATTGAGCGAAGGATTTTTATTTACCTTATCGCCAATTAGCGAGAATAAAAAAGCAATAATATCCGGCGATTTTTTTTGCAATTCAATTTGCTTCAATACCTGTTGTAATTCAAGTAATTTGTTGTCTGTCAATATTCTTTCAAAAGTGGATTTATATAATTTCACAAAACCGTTATTATCGGAATCCCAATTATATCCGTCGCCAAAGATAGCATTGGAAGCAAAACGGAATGACATCAACACTTTTGGAATACGATTTTCTACCACAAAGACGTCGCTTGTGCCGCCGCCAATGTCAATTGTAACTACTTCGGTACGCGCTCCCATTTTTTTACTGTAATAACTGTATGGCGCTGTGGATTCGGAAATGCTGACAACATTCTCAATGTTTTTTCCAAAATATTTTTTGTAAGCATTTTCCCAATTATCTTTAAATTGATCTATTTTTCCCGGCGCCATACTTGCGGGATAAAACCAGACTATTTTTGTGGAAGCCAAATCGCCCCCGTTCAGGGCTACTTTATTACGCATCAAAATAAAAAGAGTTTCCAGATGCATTTCCAACAACCGGTCATGAATGATGCCCCACTTCAAATCCGTTTTAGTTTCATTGTAGTCGGGAGTGCTCTGCTTCTCATAAAGAAATGGAATATTACCATCAGCCAAAGGCATCGGCATTTGGTCGTAATCTATAGATTTACGTTGTGAAAAAACAGTACGCATAGGAAACGAATACCCGTCATTATCTCCAATCGTTTCAGGGATGAAGTTTTGTAAGAACCCGGCGCTAATGTCAAAATCATTACCATAAGCTCTGTGCAATTTATGCAATTGACGCTCATTGGACGTTATGTCGAAACCAACGGGATTCGTATTGGCATTGGTACAATATTCAATGTGCGTATTGGTAGTTCCGAAATCAACAGCAAAAGTATATTGCACATTACCATTTTTGACTTGGAACTTTGGCACAATATAACCTTCGGTAATATTGCCAACTCTCACATGAATCCTGTCGAAATTAGCTCCTACTATATATGATTCATTGCTGCAGACGTCGCGGCTACCTATTTTTTGTTTCTTTTCCCGAATTATCTGTTTGGCCGGTATCGTGTTGTTTCCATCATTGCAAGATAAAACGACATCATTCGCTCCACTGTCAAACATTGCAATCCGGTAATCTTTCTGCACATTGTCCGGAAAACGGATGAGCGGCATAATTCCCAAACCTATTTTCTTGTCAAGCAACTTGCCGTCATTATTTTGTATATCAACAGTATTCACCATTTCAAAATATGTACGTCTGTATTCAATCATCCCTCCAGCAACGGGAATACGCAATATTGCCGTTACTCCGCCGGCGTTGTCTTGGAGTTCAAACATTTTTCTATTATTACCCATTATTCCCATCAGTTGTTCTACCGTAAAAAACTGGAAAAATAAATCGGTAAGAGGCAGCAGATAACTGAATTTACAAGGATTTCCATCTGCATCCTTTCCGTCGGGATTGTCAAGATTTCCATCAAAGAAATTATTGTTATCAATTTCGTAAGGCATACGCACTATGGTATCAGTCAGAAAATCACTGATTGTAAGATACGGATAGGGAACAAGTACAGCAGGCAGGCGGCGATTTAACCAAGGCGTAGCGTCATAATAAGGCGCTTTATTGACATTACCCCATGGTCCGGTGGTATATGTCAGATTTGCATAA
>Ga0123357_10010770_pt1 | contig 11667 bp, 11 predicted proteins | sample TergutEmb28metaG_FD_89873 | JGI IMG/M metagenome (GOLD analysis project Ga0123357, IMG submission 89873) | Embiratermes neotenicus P4 segment gut microbial communities from Petit-Saut dam, French Guiana - Emb289 P4 | ecosystem: Host-associated > Arthropoda: Insects > Digestive system > Gut ...
AAACCTGGCTGACAAGGCATTTTTTGACAAGGTGGGCGCCGACGCCGAGGCGCTGGCGGCACGGGCGCGCGACACCGTCCGCACCCTGCAGGCACCACCGTTGGACGACTTCTTCGACCTGGTCTATGCCACGCCGCACCCGCTGGTGGCAGAGGAACGCGCCGCCTGGCAGGGCTTCGCCGAGACGCAGGCAGCAGGTGCCCGATGACAGCCACAACCAGCCAGACAATCAGCACCGGAACCCAGCGCCTCAGCCTGGCCAAGGCGATCACCGCCGGCCTGCGCGACTCGCTCGCCAACCACCCGAAGGCCCTTGTCATGGGCGAGGACGTCGGCCGCCTGGGCGGCGTCTTCCGGGTGACCGACGGCCTGTTCGACGAGTTCGGGGCCAGCCGCGTCATCGACACGCCGCTGGCCGAATCGGGCATCGTCGGCACCGCCATCGGGCTGGCGCTGCGGGGCTACCGGCCCATCTGCGAGATCCAATTCGACGGGTTTTCCTACCCGGCCTTCGACCAGATCACGTCGCAGTTGGCCAAGCTGCACTCGCGCTCAGGTGGGCGGTTGACGCTGCCGGTGGTCATCCGGATTCCGTTCGGCGGCGGCATCGGCGCGGTCGAACACCACTCCGAATCGCCGGAGGTCTACTTCGCCCACACCGCTGGGTTGCGCGTCGTCACCCCCGCGACGCCTCAGGACGGCTACACGATGATCCGGGCGGCCATCGACTGCCCGGACCCGGTGATTTTCCTGGAGCCGAAGGCGCGCTATTGGGACAGTGAAGAGGTGGCGCTCGGCGGCGACGTCGATGGGTCGGCCCTCAACGGCGCCCGGGTGGCCCGCACCGGAACGGATGTGACGGTGGCGGCCTACGGCCCGTCCGTCCGCGCGGCGCTGGAGGCCGCCGAGGCGGCGGGGGACGCCGGCATCTCCGTGGAAGTCATCGACCTGCGCTCGATTTCCCCAATCGACTTCGACGCCATCGAGGCGTCCGTGCGTCAAACCGGGCGCCTAGTCGTCGTCCACGAGGCGCCCGTCTTCATGGGGGCCGGCGCCGAGATCGCCGCCCGCATCACCGAACGCTGTTTCTATTCGCTGGAGGCGCCGGTGCTGCGCGTCGGCGGATTCCACATGCCCTACCCGCCCGCGCGCATCGAGCGCGACTTCCTGCCCAGCGCCGCCCGCGTCCTGGACGCCATCGAACGCACACTGGACCACTGAAAGGAAACCATGGCTGACAAGCAGATATTCGCATTGCCTGACGCCGGCGAGGGGCTCACCGACGCCGAGATCGTCCGCTGGCTGGTGTCGGTGGGGGACGAGGTACACGTCAACCAGCCCGTCGTCGAGGTCGAAACCGTCAAGTCGCTGGTCGAGTTGCCCTGCCCCTATGACGGCGTGGTGCTGGAACAACTCGCCGCCGAGGGCGACCGCGTAGACGTCGGCGCCCCCATCCTGGCCGTCGGCGTCGAGTCGGCCGACGCTGTGGACCAGCCGGACGCCACCCCCGAAGTGTTGGTCGGCTATGGGCCGGGGTCGCCTGCCCTTAAGGCGCCTTCAGCACCCGCCCCGGCGCTGCACGCGCCGCAACCGATCCTGGCCAAGCCGCCGGTGCGGCGCTACGCCAAGGAACTCGGCATCGACCTGGCCACCGTCCGCCCCACCGGCCCCGGCGGCATCGTCACCCGCGAGGACGTCACCGCCGCGCAAGAGCAGCAGGCGCCGCAAGCCCTGGCCACCTACCCCGGCGACGACCAGCCGTGGCTGGTCGGCGGCACCGTCTCACGGGACGGACGCCAGACCCGCGTCCCCGTCCGCTCGGTGCGCCGACGGACGGCCGAAGCGATGGTGACAAGTGCTTTCACCGCCCCGCACGTCACCGTTTTCCACACCCTGGACGTGACGCGGGCCATGAGCCTCGTCGCCACACTGCGCGAGGACAAGGAGTTCGCGGACGTCCACGTCACCCCGCTGCTGGTCGTCGCGAAGGCGCTGCTGCTGGCCGTGCAGCGCCACCCCGAGATCAACGCCACCTGGGACGAGTCGGCCCACGAGATCGTCTACAAGCACTACGTCAACCTTGGCATCGCGGCCGCGACGCCACGCGGGCTGGTCGTCCCCAACATCAAGGACGCCCACCGCCTGCGCCTGCACGACCTGGCCGTGGCGCTGGGCGATCTGACCAGGTCGGCGCGCGCCGGCACCATCCGCCCCGACCAGTTGACGGACGGGACGATCACCATCACCAACGTCGGCGTCTTCTCGATCGACACGGGCACGCCGATCCTGAACCCGGGCGAAGCCGGCATACTCGCCGTCGGCGCCATCACCAAGCAACCATGGGTTCACAAGGGCAAAGTGCGCCCCCGCTGGGTGACCCAACTGGCGTTGTCGTTCGACCACCGTCTGGTGGACGGCGGCCTGGGCTCCATCGTGCTGGCCGACGTCGCCAAAGTCCTGGCCGACCCGGCGCAAGCTTTGGTCTGGGGTTGACGGATTCGGCGGCCGACGTCCCCTATACTGGGTGAGCAAGGCATAGGGCGACACTCCGCCGGGCTTCCCCCACTTCGTGTGGCGCAGTGTTTAGCCTTGTGAATATGATGGCAACCTCCAGAACTCGAGGCACGCCTGCGGGGCGTGCAAAACGGCACCTCACTGCGTTGTCGTCGGTCAACGATGCATCCACATCGCCTCCCTCCTCTGCCTTGCGATGCACCATTTTTCACACCTCCTCGTCCGCACCCCAAGTCCTGGAGGCTGCCATATGTTTACTGGTCTGATTTTGGTGGCCGTCGTGATCGGCGGCGTGGCCTATGTGCTTGTCGGTTTGAAACGCGGCGGCGAGGCCGTGGCCTTGGGCGTCAACTCGGCCGACGCCATCGGCGGCGACATGGTGGTTGTTCGGTCGGGCGACGAACCCGAACCCGAAGTCGAATCCGATCTCGAAGTCTCGACGCCGCTGCTGCGCAACGCCGTCCGTCACGAGGTGGCGCGCGCCAGGCGTATGTGGGCGCGCCGCCGCCGTTTCGGCCTGCTGTTGGCGTTGTTGTTGGCGCTTGGCATCGTCGCGGCCGCGCTGATCGTCCCGGGTGTGCCCAAGTTGGCAGCCGTCGCGGGCCTCGTCCCGCTGGTCGTCGGTGTGTTGTGGTCGCGTGCCACGCTGGTGCGCAAGAACCGCCAGTTCAAGCGACGCCTGGCCAGCCTGGATCAGGGTTGGGACGAGCAGACGACGTTGATCACGGCGGACGAAGTCGCGCAGGCGCAGGCCGCCACGTCACCCGACACCGGTGAGCGTTCGATCGAGTTGTCCGTCCCCATCCCCGGGCTGCAGTCGCTGATGGATCCGATGCCTGTGGCGCCGGTGACCTACGTCAGCCGTCCCGTCCTGCCGCGATCGGTACGCACTGTGGACCTCAGCGCCCCCCGTCCGGCCAGCGACAGCCCGAGTTTCCCGGTGTCGGCCGACTTCCCGCAAGACGTACTGCCATTCGAGTCGCCGGACGGCAACCGGCACCTGGTGGCGCGCCCGCAGGCGAGCGACGAGGACAGCGACGAGTTGCCGCGCGCCGTCGGCGAGTGACTTCACGCATGCCTGGAATCGCCCAAATCGACCCGAAACTGACCATCGATTCCGCGGTCGCGGGCTTGGTGCCCGGCGTCGGCGAACACGTCCGTGACGTCAAGGCGCTGCCGAAGGCACACCTGCATCTGCATTTCACCGGGTCGCTCGACGTGGCGACGATGGTGGAACTGGCGAAAGCTGCCCACGTCAAACTGCCGGAGCAGTTGACGGTCGGGTCGCCTTTTTCGACGACGGCCACAACCAAGGGTTGGTTCCGGTTCCAACGGTTCTACGACATCGCCCGGCGGGCCGTTACCGGCGAGGCCGCCATGCGGGCCGTCATCGACAACGCCGCCCGGCTTGACGCCGCCGACGGGGCGCGGCGCCTGGAGATCCAGATCGACCCGACGAGCTACGCGCCGTCCGTCGGCGGCATCATCAACGCGCTGGATATCGTGCTGGACGAGGCCACCCAGGCCACCCGCCGCACCGGCGTCGAGGTGGCGATCATTGTCGCGGCGTCGCGGCTGCGTCACCCGATGGAGGCCCGCACGTTGGCTCGTCTGGCGGCCCGTCACGCCGGCACCGAGCCTGGCCAAGTGGTCGGTTTCGGGCTCAGCAACGACGAATGGGCCGGCGACACTGCCGCCTGGGAGGGGGCATTCCGCATCGCCCGCAACGCCGGCCTGCCGGGGGTGCCGCACGGCGGCGAACTGCGCGGCCCCGACCATGTGCGCGCCGTCCTGGCGGCGCTGCACCCGGCGAGACTCGGCCATGGCGTGCGGGCCAGCGAGGACGAGCGCCTGATGGGCCAGATCATCGAGGCGGGAATCGCCTTCGAGGTCTGCCCGGCGTCGAACGTCCAGCTGGGCGTCTACCCGCACCTGTCGGACGTGCCGCTGCGCAAACTGGTGACGGCTGGCGCGACGGTGGCACTCGGCGCCGACGACCCGCTGCTGTTCCGATCGCGCCTGGCCGATCAGTATGCAAACGCCCGCGAACTCGGTTTCGACGACGCCGAATTGGCCGATCTGGCCCGCTCGTCGATTCGGGCCAGCTTCGCCGCTGACGCCGCGAAAGCCAGGTGGCTAGCGGAGATAGACGCTTGGCTGATTGAATGACGGAACCCGCATGCTAAGGTCGAAAGCGCGAAGCGCGCGGGAGTAGCGCCTTGATGAGAGGGATTGATGAACAAACATAAGATGGCTGCCGTCGGCGTTGCCGGGCTGGCCGGGCTGGCCCTGTTCGGCGGTTGCACCGCGGGGGCCTCCGGTGGTGCTGGTGCGACCTCCAGTTCGCTTGTCGCCGCGACGCCCATGCCGGCCGACACCCCGTCGCTGACCGACCGCAACCTGGCCTTCCAGGACCCCGGCTTGGGCCACAGCATCAAGGTGGTGGCCTTCCTGAACGACCTGCCGTTGTCGGATGATGACGCCGCCGCCTTCGCCGGATCCCTGCAGGGCGGGTCTGTGGTGGCGCTGCATGTGGCCGCCACCGCCGGCATTGTCATGCCGACCTATATCTACGACAGCAATTTCCAGATCCAGTGCGCCGGCATGGTGGCCCCGACGCCGCCCAACACCTATTTCGCTGCCGATCTGACGGCTGCCGGCTACTCGCCCTGGACGAACCCCGACCGTGCCGAAAGTGCCGACGGCTGGATGACGTTCACCGTTTCCGGCATCAAGAACCCGACCGGCTGTTACCTCATCTACAGCCGTGACGCCACGATGGCCCCCGGTGGCACCACGATCGCCGCCTTCGAAAAGGACGTCGAACTCAACTGAGGAACATCTGTTTTCGTCATCCTGCGACACGCCCTAGCGCGCAGGGTGACGCAAGAGGTGCTCTGCCAGGCCGAAATCTTGCGCGTTGGTGACCTTGATGTTGGCGTCCGTGCCCTCGACGACAGCTATTGGCACGTCCGGCAGGTAGTGGAAAACCACCGAACAATCGTCCGTCGCGGCGTCGAACCCAGGGTCGGCCAGCGCGTTGGCGTAAGCCCGGCTGATGGCGCCCAGACGAAACCCCTGCGGCGTCTGCACGCGGCGCAAACGCGGCCGCAGCGGGATGGCCGCGACCCGGTCGTCCTCGTCCACCTCGAAGACGGTATCCGATGACGGGACGGCCAGGCTGGCGGCGTCGTAGGTGTCGAGGGCGGCCAGCACAGCATCGATCAATTCGGGCGTGACAAGGGGACGGGCCGCGTCATGAATCAACACTTTGGTGTCGGGCGGGGCCGTCTTGCCCAGGTGTTGCAGCGCCACCAGCGTCGAGGCGGTACGGCTTGGCCCGCCGGGTAGCACAGTCGCGGCTTTGCCGTAGCCGGCAGCGATCGCCTGGGCCTGGGCCAGGTGCTCGGGCCGCATGACGATGATGATCTCATCGATGCCGACGCATTGCTGGAAGGCCGCGATCGAGTGCTCCATCAACGGTTTGCCGGCCAGGTTCAGCAACTGCTTGGGTACCTGGCCGCCGACACGCGAACCGGTGCCCCCGGCCAAAATGACGCCAACCGCCCGTCCCATTCGCGTCCTCACTTCTGCATGTCGACGAAGCGGCTGTAGTGGCCCTGGAAGGCGACGGGGATGGTGGCGGTGGGGCCGTTGCGGTGTTTGGCGACGATGAAGTCGGCTTCGCCTGTGCGTTCGGATTTCTCTTTGTACATGTCTTCGCGGTACAGCAGTATGACGACGTCGGCGTCTTGTTCCAGCGACCCGGATTCGCGCAGGTCGGAAAGCTGTGGACGGCCTTTCGCGGCGCCGCCCTCGCGTTCGGTGCCGCGCGATTCGGGCCCGCGGTTCAACTGCGACAACGCGACCACAGGTATGCCCAACTCTTTGGCGAGCAGTTTGACCTGACGCGAGAAAGCGGAGACCTCAAGTTGGCGGGATTCTTCTTTTCTGCCTGAAGACATCAACTGCATGTAGTCGATGATGACGAGTTTCAGCCCGGCGGATTGATGCAGGCGACGCGCCTTCGCCCGGATTTGCATCATCGTCAGGTTGGGGGAGTCGTCGATGTAGAGGGGGGCCTTGTAGATCTGACCGGCGATCTTTTGCAGGCGGTCGTTTTCTTCGTCCGTCAACGAGCCGGTGCGGATGTGGTGCAGCGGCACGGACGCCTCGGCCGACAACAACCGCATGACCAGTTCCGTCTTCGTCATCTCGAGCGAGAAGAACGCCGTTGCCATGTCGTTACCGATGGCCGCCGAGCGGGCAAAGTCCAAGCCCAGCGTGGATTTGCCGACGCCGGGACGGGCCGCGACGATGATCATCTGCCCGGCATGCAGGCCGTTGGTCAACCTGTCCAGGTCGGCGAACCCGGTCGGCACACCGTCCAGGGTGCCGCCGTGGGAGCGGATCGCGTCGATCTCGTCGAAAGTCGGGTCCATGAGTTTCGCCAGTGGCTGATAATCGTCTGCCGAATCGACCCCCGACACGCCGTAGACGGCCTGCTGTGCCTTGTCGACGATGTCGTTGACGTCGCCCTGGCCCTGATATCCCAGTTGGGCGATCTTCACCGACGCGTCGACCAGGCGGCGCAGCACCGCCTTGTCGCGCACGATCTGGGCATAGTAGGCGGCGTTCGCGGCGATCAGCACCGAACCAACCAATTCCGTCAGATAGACCGGCCCGCCGACACGCGCCAACATCCCTTTACGCTCCAACTCGGCCGCGACGGTGATCGCGTCCGCCGGTTCGCCGCGGGTGTTCAACGCCAGGATGGTGTCGAAAATCAGGCCGTTGACGGAACGGTAGAAGTCGCGGGCCTCGATGATCTCGACGACCTCGCTGACGGCATCCTGGCTGATCAGCATGGCGCCCAGAACCGATTGCTCAGCCGCCATGTCCTGCGGTGGTGTGCGGGCCTGCGACAAGTCTTGAGCCTCGAACTCGTCGACTATCTGATCGATCATCCCTCACCTCGCTCTCGCAAAATCTCGCCGTGAAATCAGCCTCACAAACAACATCTATCTGTTCTACCAGCGGCCACCGACATTTTTCGGTGACGGCGCCAAAATCTGTGCCGATGCCGTGTTGGGGACGCTTCGCCTCACGACATTAGCGGCTGTCCGCGCTGGCACAAAGCCGGCCATTCGGCCGGTTATCCACAGCCCTGTGAACATGAGCGTGGCACCTTGTTGGTAACCCCCGACAGCCTGTGGACGACGCGCCGGAACCTTGTGGACGACGCGCCGTCGCCCTGTGTATTTCCTCGCTGTCAACGTCGTCATCAACCACTCGACAAGCAGGAATACAACCGTGGAAAAACTCGTTGAGAAGAAACTCGACGAGTCTCACCAGGTGGTCTCACCAGGGCGAAATACAGACAGGATTGACGACATGGAATCCACATATACCATCAACGGAATGCACTGCGATCACTGCGTCGCCCACGTCAAGGCCGAGGTGGCCAAGATACCGGGTGTCACGTCCACGCAGCTGACGCTCAGCAACGGTGTGTTGCGTGTCGAATCCGATGGCCCGATCGACTTTTCCGCCATCCAGACCGCCGTCGAAGAGGCAGGCGAGGATTACTCCGTTGTAGGCTAGGAACCCCCCAGATTAAGGAGTTCCATGACCTACGTCATCGGTAGCGCTTGCATCGACAAGAAGTTCCGCGACTGTGTGCTGGAGTGCCCGGTGGACGCCATCTACGAAGGCGACCGGTCGCTGTACATCAACCCGGACGAGTGCGTCGACTGCGGCGCCTGCGAGCCGGTCTGCCCGCGGGCGGCCATCTGGTACGAGGACGACGTGCCCGACGACGAGCGCCAGTTCATCGACGTCCAGGTCCAGTTCTTCAAGCAGACGGGCGCCTCGGGTGGCGCCAGTTCCATGGGCCCGCTCGGCCAGGATGAGCCACGCGTCGCCGCCTGGCCACCCGTCGAATAGCCATGCTGAATTACCTGTCGCGTCGCCTGCCCGACTTCCCCTGGGACACGCTGGCCGAGGTCACGGCACTGGCCCGCTCACACAAAGGCGGCATCGTCGATCTGTCGGTCGGCACGCCGGTGGACGACACGCCGGGGTTCATCCAGCAGGCTCTCGCCGACGCGTCCAACGCCCCTGGCTATCCGACGGTGTGGGGCACTGACGCGCTGCGGGCTGCCGTCATCGGTTACCTGCAACGACGCTGGGGTGCGCCGGCGCTTGACGCCGAGAACGTCGCCACCGCCGTCGGCACAAAAGAGATCGTCGGCTGGCTACCCACCCTGATGGGCCTGGGGGAGAACGACCTGGTGGTCATCCCCGAGTTGGCCTATCCGACGTACGAGGTGGGCGTCGTCATGGCCGGCGCCCGGCTTCAGCGCTGCGACCACCCGTCGGCTGTGGTGGGCAAGCCGGCCCTGATCTGGATCAACTCGCCGGCCAACCCGCACGGGCACATCACCGCCGCTGCGGGGCTGCGCGACTGGGTGGAATTCGCCCGTCAAACCGGCGCGGTGCTGGCGTCGGACGAATGCTACGGCGAATTCGGCTGGGCGGGCGAGCCGGTCTCGGTGCTCGATGCCCGCGTCAACGACGGCGACCTGACGGGCCTGCTGGCGGTGTTCTCGCTGTCGAAGCGGTCGAACATGGCCGGCTACCGGGCCGGTTTCGTGGCCGGTGACGCCGATGTCGTGCAAGAACTTGTGGCCGTCCGCAAGCACCTTGGGCTGATGGTGTCGGCGCCGGTGCAGGCTGCCATGGTGGCGGCGCTGCGCGATCAAACCCATGTTGACGAGCAGCGTCAGCGTTACGCACGTCGCCGCACCCTGATGGGCGATGCCCTGACGGGCGCCGGTTTCCGCGTCGAGGCCTCCCAGGGCGGGCTCTATTTGTGGGCCACCAGGGACGAAGACGGACGGGCGTCGGTCGCCTGGCTGGCGCAGCGCGGCATCCTCGTGGCGCCCGGCGATTTCTATGGCCCCGCCGGCCAAAACTTCATCCGGGTAGCCATGACGGCCACGGACGAAAGAATAGAAGCCGCCGTCGCCCGTCTTGCCTGACCCGTTCGGCATCGTCACGGCATCGGCACGGCAAGTTGAGATTTCGCGCGGGGGGGGGGGTAACCTAGGCGCTTAACTGCTGACATTGTGCGTCGTAAAGGGAACTCATGAACAGTATTGGTAGCACCAAGGGAAATTCTGGCTTGCGTCGGGCGCTGGCCGTGACTGGCGGGTTGGCCGTCTTGGCGTTCAGCGCGTTATCTGCCTTCTCTGCACCGTTGGCCCATGCCGACCCGGTCGGCACGCCGTCGTGGGGCTACACCACGACGCCGACCAACGCTGACGGCAGTCTCGATTTTTCGGGGTGGACGTCGTTGGGCTTGCCGTCGGGCGGCACCCAGCTTGGGTCGATCGATTTCACCCGCAACAGCCTTAGCTACACCGTCAACGTCAACGTGCCAGATGTCAATTGGGCAGGTGAACAGTCTCTGTTGGTAGCCAACGTCATCGTCGACAACACGGACGGCGAGACGTGGACGTATTCTTTCGATGAGGGCAGTGGCGAGACCAGCGGATTGTGGTACACCGACGCCACCACCGGAGCTATAGCCAGTTCGGTCAACCTTGTGCCCACAGCTTTTTTCACGGAGTCACAGGCCGGCAATTTGGCTGTCGCGATTGTGGCCGACGGCTATGTCGATGGTGCAACCACTCCGCAGTTGCTGTACAGCGAGGTGCTGGACGTGTCCGATGACGGCGCCCTGACACACCACATCACGGTCACCAATGTGTCGGCCGACACGTTGCCCGCAATCGGGTTCTCGGCCTTGTTGGACACCATGCTGAACTACGACGACGGCATACCGATCATCGCCAACGGAACCAACTCGGCCTATATCGCCAACGGCAGTTTTCAGCTGAACCTCGACATGCTGTCCGGTGACAACATGCTGGCCGGCCCTTGGGGGGAAGGGTTCGATGGAGATCTATCGTCCTACGTCAACGTGAACTCCGTCGCGACCGGCGCCACGTTGTACAACGGCATTGATTCAGCGGTCTCGTACGGCCTGAACCCGGCCGACTTGGCGGCCAATTCGTCCACCGGTTTGGCGTTCCGCGAGACGCTTTACGCGCACGTCGAGACGTCCACCGTCACCGTCAAGTACGTCGACGACGACGCCGCGGGCGCGGCGGTGACACCGGTCGCCGGAACCGTCACGTCGTACAACGGCGTCGTTGGCACTTCCGTCGGTTTTACGCAGGACATGGCGGTTGCCGGCATCCCGACGAACTACGTCTTCGCGTCGCTGCAAAACGTCCCGACCTTCAGCAAGACGGCCTCGCAAACCGTCGTCGTCCACCTCAAGCACCTGGTGACGCCCAGCGACAAGACGGTGACGTCCACACGGACGATCACGTACGTCGGTGCCGGCGACGCCACACCGGCAGCCGTGGCGCAGGTGGTCACCTGGACGCTTGCCACCGACGAAGTGACAGGTGCCACGATTTATACCGATTCATCGGGCTATCCGGCTGTCGCAACGCCCGTGATCGGCGGTTTCACGGCTGACACGGATACCGTGCCGGCTGTCGCGGCTTCGGTCACGCAGACGCTGCCGGCCGACTCCACGGTGACGGTGACCTACCAGCCGGTGGCCGTGGCCATTTCGGCCGTGACTGGCGGTGGCGTCGTCACCGGTGGTTTGGCAGGTCTCGGTGGGGCCGCGATCGTCCTTGGTTTGGGCGTGGCCGTGCTGGGTCTTCGGCGCAAGCTTGCCTGACAGGCCCTGATCGGCTAGTCTTGTTGGGCCGAAGACCGCCGGTCGTGGTGTGAAAACCACGTCAAAGCCGCAAGGCACCCGCGTAGGTGTGAGTAATACCCGTCATTTGATGGTGTGTTTGCCCCGTGCCTGCGCGCGGGGCTTTTTGTTTGGCTTGGTGGCCGAGGCCGGGTGACGGCTTCGTCGCCCGAGTGCCAATTAGTTAAGGAGACCCAATGGCAAGGCCTGACAAGGTAGCCGCGGTCGATGAGCTGCGCGAGCAATTCGCGGGTTCCGACGCCGTCGTGCTGACCGAGTACCGGGGTTTGCGCGTCGCCGACCTGAAGAAACTTCGCAGGTCGTTGGGCGCAGACGCCAGCTATGCCATCGCGAAGAACACCCTGGCCAAG